>JGI12631J13338_1000139_pt1 | contig 23737 bp, 24 predicted proteins | sample BlaSpr_A8_Ref_O1_FD_13338 | JGI IMG/M metagenome (IMG submission 13338) | reverse complement strand
ACGGTGATCGGGCGTCGCGCCCAAGGCTTTAGGGCCCGGCGACGGAAAGGTGTGACACACCCACGACCAGAGGATCGTGATGTGAGAGCTACCCACCAGGCCAGACCCAACAACCAACAGGCGACTACCGATAGCCCTCACCGGACAGGGACTCGGGGAACCACATCCCGTGCACCCTGCCGAGCAAGAACAGGGCTACCGGGCCGGGCAACCGTTACCCCGGCAATAGCCAACACTGGCCAACAAGAAAACTAACGGTGCGGTTGTGACGCTCGGTTGGCGTGGCGGCCTGCTCGAGCGGCGGTAATACAGCCCGCCCGGCCTCTTCTACAGCGCCGAGCGCCACGGCTGGCGGCACCCAGGTCCAGGTGGGCGGCAGCAACCAAGGCTATGCGACCCTCCCGCTAGTCGACACACAACGGCGGCCACTGACGGACCCGGCCGCCTGGGACCACGATTGGCAGGCCACGTCGGTAATCGTCGGGGCCGACCTGACGGAGTCCCGCGAGACGCGAGAGCGGGTGCGCCGCTGGGCGCGGTTGAGGATGGACCGCCCGGCCGAGGATGCCTTCCTGGCCGAGATCCTCGCTTCCGAATCCGCCTATTAACGGCCGGCGGCAATTCCCTATGCTGAGCGAGTGCCAAACTATCGGGTTGTTCAGTGGAACACGGGAAACGTCGGCAAAAGCTCCCTGAAATCGATCGCCGGTAACCCGACGCTTGAGCTGGTGGGGTGTTATGCCTGGTCACCAGGGAAGGCCGGCCGCGACGCCGGCGATTTAGTTGGTATTCCGCCACTAGGGGTGGCCGCCACCAATGACATCGACGAGCTGCTCGCCCTGAAACCGGACTGCGTGGTCTACAACCCGATGTGGATCGACGTCGACGAGCTGGTCCGCATCTTGTCCGCGGGCGTCAATGTGGTGACCACGGCGTCCTTCATCACCGGACACAACCTGGGCAAGGGCCGCGACCGAATACTCGAGGCCTGCGACAAGGGTGGCTCCACGATCTTCGGCTCCGGTGTGAGCCCGGGCTTCGCCGAGCTGCTGGTCATTGTTTCGGCGATGGTGTGCAACCGGATCGACAAGGTCACCGTCAACGAGGCGGCTGACACCACGTTCTACGACTCACCAGACACCGAGAAGCCGGTGGGATTCGGCCAACCGATCGACCACCCTGAGCTACAAGCGATGGCGGCGAAGGGGACAGCCATTTTCGGCGAGGCCGTCCGGCTGGTTGCTGACGCGCTCGGCGTCGAGCTCGACGAGGTGAAGTGTGTGGCCGAGTTCGCCCAAACCACGGCGGACCTCGAAATGGCGTCCTGGACCATACCCGCGGGATGCGTCGCGGGCGTCTACATCAGCTGGCAGGGCATCGTCGGCGGCGCAACCGTGATCGACCTCAATGTCCGGTGGCGCAAGGGGCAGACACTCGAACCGGACTGGAAGATCGACCAGGACGGCTGGGTCATTCAGGTCGACGGGCAGCCTACAGTGACAACCAAAGTCGGCTTTTTGCCGCCGCCGTACTTCGAGGCCCAGACGATCGAGGAATTCATGGATCTCGGACACATCATGACAGCGGTGCCCGCCATCAACGCGATCCCAGCCGTCGTCGCCGCGGCGCCCGGCATAGTCACCTACACCGATCTTCCGCTGACGCTTCCCCGCGGCTTCACAAAGGCCTAGCGCCGAAAGCCTAACCATCCCCCGACGCTGCCGCTTCGGCGACGGCCGGCGGTCGCCGAGCTGGTTTGGTAAAGGTCGCGCCAAACTGTGGCACCTCGAGCGGACCTTGGTCACGGGCTGCCTCGATGGCATCGCGCAGCGGACCCGCCAGCCCCGCGAATGAGCCCATATCGAACAGCAACGGCGTCAACAACCGGTTGTGGATGAAACCGAAAGAGCTGCCGGCGCCGGGGTCGGCCCATCCCAGGGTTCCGCCCAGACCGACATGACCGAACCCGGTAAGTAGGCCGGGAACCGGCGATTCGTGGTAGCCCAGGTGAAAAGGCATGGGCACCACCATGTTCGCATCCGGCCACTTGATACGCGCCTCGCCCGTCAAGCCACGCACCAACTCCTTGGACAAGTACTTTTTGCCATCCATACGGCCATCGTTGGCCAGCACCGCGTACATCTTGGCCAAGCTACGGCCGGTCACCACCCCATTGGCTGCAGGGACCTCGCCGTCCAGGAAGGGTGTGTCACCTTGCATAAGGGACTTGATGCCAGGGAAGTACATGGCCCCGAGGGCACCAGAGAACGGCAGGCCGGCCACTTTCGGTGCGATGAAATTGAACACCGGAGTACGCATCTTGCTCTGCGGCATCAGAATCTGCGCGGGCTTGGTCGGCGAGCCTTCCGGAGGGCGGCCGAGATGCAACCCATCGGTATCGAGCGGACATGCGACCTCTTCTCTGATCAGCTCGCGCATGCCTTTGCCCGTCACCGCCCGGGCCAAGCCCGACAGCAGCCATCCGTAGGTCAGCGCGTGATAGGCCTGCACACCTCGCAGGTGATCGACGGGCGCAGCAGCCAGGCGCTGCTCCATCGCGAGATGATCCATCAACTCCGTTTTGGTGACACCCCGCAAATGCGATAACCCGGATCGATGCCGCAGGACATCGCGAACCGTGATATCGGCCTTCCCGTTGGCGGCGAACTCGGGCCAGTACTCGGCGACGGGCTCGTCATAGGACAACAAGCCCCGATCGGCCAATCGGTGAATCACCGTCGACGCGATGCCTTTGGTCGCCGAGAACACCATTGCGCCGGTGTCAGCGGTCCATCGTTGACTGCCGGCCCGGTCCGACCATCCCGTCCAGACGTCGACGACGGGGCGCCCTTCGATGTAGACGCTGAGGGCTCCTCCGCCGAACCGACGCCCAGGAAACAGCCGCGTGAAGAGCTTGACGACGTTTGCGAAATGCGGGTCGGCGGCGCCGGAAACACCGCGCGGCAAGCCGTCGTCGGTTACAAGCAGAGTTGCCGGTGTCACTGCGGCACGGGGCCTTGTGCGTTCGCCGCAGCCGCCGCCGCAGCGGCAACACCTCGATGTGGTGCCATCACGACAATGAAGCTATCAGTTTGACGATCGCGCACCATCGGGTATCCGAAGACATCGAACTCCCGCACTCAGTCGCAAAAAGGAGTGGAGCGCATGACCGCCAAGAACAAACTGAACAACAAGGCCCAGTACTGGAGCGGCAGGGCCAAGGAGACGGTCGGCCGGGTCACCGGCAACAGGCGCACCCAGTACGAAGGCAAAGTCGATCAGGTCAAGGCCAACCTGAAAGACACTGGCGAGCGGGTGAAGGGCACCTTCAAAAGGTAGCTGGACCTGCGGTTCATCGGGCTTGCCTGCGCCCGCACAAACTTTGCAGGGTTTCGATTGCCAGCTGACGGGTAGCCGACACAGGTACCACGTACGCAGTCGAAGAGGGAGCATATGAGTACTGAAGACAAGATCAAGAACAAGATCGAAGACTTGGGCGGCAAGGCCAAAGAGGCCGTTGGCAAGGCTACAAAAGACCGTGACACCAGGAACGAAGGCAGGGCGGATCAGGCGAAGTCAAACCTGAAAGACGCCGGCGAAAAGGTGAAGGACGCCTTCAAGAAGTAACCGGTCTACTCGGCCAGGGAGTTTGCCGGTTACGCCGACAGACTTCCTGGCCGGTTTTATCCGCGGGTTAGCTCTCCGGAGGTTCGGGACCGGGAGGCGAATCTTTCAGCCACTTCTTCAGCCGAAGTAGCTGATTGGTCACCATGCCGATGCCCAGGAGGACCAGACCCACCACAATCGCGGTGCTCACGTATTCCATGGTGACAGGTCCAGACGCGTCCGGACGCAAGGCCGGGTGGCAAATTGATCCATTTGGCAATCCCCGCCGTAATCAGTATCGAATACCTACAAAAGCACAACGGAGCGAACGGGGTGGGCATAGATGGACGATTTCAAGTTGACCAGAGTCGGGCGGGTGCGACGGTTCGCGACAGCCGTCGCGGTAGGGGCGGTCGTGGGCACTTCCGCACTGCTTAGCTCGCCCGTCCCAGCGGCGTCTGCTGACCCGTGTCCGGACGTCGAAGTGGTGTTCGCACGCGGCAGCGGTGAGCCGCCCGGTATTGGCAGCGTCGGAGGACCGTTTACCGACGCGCTGCGCGGTGAGATCGGCGGCAGGTCACTCGGGGTGTACCCGGTCAACTACCAAGCCAGTACCGACTTCGGAAACCCCGATTTCCCCAGGACCGTCGTTGACGGGATTCGTGATGCCAGCGCGCATATCGAGTCCATGGCGGCAAATTGCCCCAAGACGCGGGAGGTGCTCGGCGGGTACTCGCAGGGCGCGGCCCTGGCGGGTTACGTCACCTCGGCCGCCGTACCGCCCGGAGTGCCGGCTAACTTGGTGCCCCAGCCGATGCCACCGGGGATCGCCAACCACGTCGCCGCGGTCACTCTCTTCGGCACGCCTTCGGATCAATGGCTCGGACAATACGGTGCGCCACGTATCGCCATCGGGCCCCTCTATCAGCCCAAGACCCTCGAATTGTGCGCCGCGGGCGATTCGATCTGCGGTGACGGCAGCAGCCCACTCGCGCACGGTCTGTATCCCGTGAACGGCATGACCGGCCAAGCAGCGGACTTCGCCACTAGCCACCTGTAGCAGCGGTGCCCTAAAGGCCCCGAAGAAGAGCCGGCCGGCAATCCACTGCAGAATCGCACGATGCGTGTTCTGGTCACCGGCGGGACAGGATTTGTGGGCGGGTGGACCGCCAAGGTCATCGCCGACGCGGGGCACTCCATCCGGTTCCTGGTGCGAAATCCCGCACGGCTGCAAACCTCCGTCGCCAAACTGGACGTCGACGTGTCGGACTACGCCGTCGGAAACATCACCGACCGGGTGTCGGTACGAGACGCGTTGCAAGGGTGCGACGCCGTGCTGCACAGCGCCGCCCTGGTGGCGACCGATCCGCGGCGGACCTCGGAGATGCTGACCACGAACATGCAGGGCGCCCAAAACGTCCTCGGTCAAGCCGTCGAGCTCGGCTTGGATCCGATCATTCACGTGTCGAGCTTCACGGCGCTGTTCCGTCCGAACTTAGAGACGCTGCGGGCCGACCTGCCGGTTGTCGGCGGAGCAGACGGATACGGGACATCCAAGGCGCAGGTCGAAATCTATGCTCGAGGCCTGCAGGACGCCGGGGCGCCGGTGAACATCACCTATCCCGGCATGGTTCTCGGCCCACCTGTCGGCGACCAATTCGGTGAGGCCGGCGAGGGCGTCAAAGCGGCTCTGCAAATGCATGCGATCCCCGGACGCAGCGCGGCATGGTTGATCATCGACGCCCGCGATCTGGCGGCGCTGCACGCGGCACTGTTGGAGCCCGGGCGGGGGCCGCGCCGCTACACCGCCGGTGGCCATCGGGTTCCTGCGTCTGAGCTGGCGAATATGCTCGGCCAGGTTGCCGGCACTCCAATGCTTGCCGTTCCGATCCCGGACACCGCGCTACGCGTCGCGGGAGCCGTACTGGATCGAGCAGGGCGGTTTTTGCCGTTCGACACGCCGTTCACCTCAGCCGGGATGCAGTACTACACGCAGATGCCGGCGTCCGATGATTCACCGAGCGAGCGCGAACTCGGCATCACCTATCGGGCCCCGCAGGACACCGTGGCCGATACGGTCGAGGCCCTTCGTGGCGCCGGCGGCTAAGTCAGGGGGGCCCTAGAGGCCCCGCTGGCCCGCACTGGTTGTTACTCGCTCTTTCTGGGGCTTCCGGACAAGGCCGAGCAAGCCGGCGCCCACGAATGGCACCGGGGCCAGCGTGGCGATCAACGCGCTCTTGGCACCAACGAGGGGCTTGCTGCGTAGCCCGAGCAGGAGATCGGCGCTATCGCTGATCAAACCAACAGTCGCCCAGCCCCGGAACTCGCCGCCGCCACTGCGGACCCAGGCCGCACAAGCACCGGACCCGAGGACCACGTCGCGAATCCCTATCGTCTGCATGAGCAACGTTTCCGTATCCGATTCGGGCTTGAAGAACCGACCCGGCGCTAGCAGCATCGCCGCTCCCACCCCGACGCGGGCCACTGCCACCAATGCCAAGATGGGCGCCGACGTCCGGGTTCGGTCCTGCGTCACGGATCAACCGTAGGCGCCGGTAGGGGTGGATGGAACCCGTGCCTAAGCAGCGGGTTCGATCTCGAGGCCGATGTGGACCTTGTCGATGCCGCCACGCACGATCGAGCGGGCATAGAACCACCACGCGTGGTACCAGTACCGCTTGAGCACGGCGTTGTAGACCCGCCGCGTCTCCGACTTCGGTAGCACCCGTGCAACCGCCTCGACCTTTTCGCTCTTGGGCTTGCCCAACGCCGCGCTCTTGGCGATCGTCACTCGGGGTGTGTTTCGGATCCGCTTGACTTTCCACGACCCGTCGCCGGTGATGACCAGGAGCTTGTCGCCGTCAGGCACTCCCCATATCGGACTCGGTTTGGGACGGCCGTCTTTGGTAAAGGTCGTCAAAACCAGGTACTTGGACTGAATGACATCCTTGAAGCTGATAGCCACGCTTTGTTCCTTGTCTGCGGGTGACAGACCATTTTCCCAATCGTGCAACTTTTGATGCAAACGTCTAGCCGCCGGCGGCCGAAATCGATTGGCTCACCGTGCAGCTGTCGAGTCGATGCCCTCGGTTCCGAGTTCACCTCTCGCCCGACTCTCACGGCGACGATCGAGAGCATCGCCGAGACGCGATCTGCGGTCTGGTTGGCGTTTGCCCGCGTTACTTGCGAGGGCCGGCGGCAGCGTCAATCAATGTGGCCGCCGCTGCCCGGGCATGAACATAAGGCGCGGTGTCATTCAGCGAAGTCGCCATCGCCGTGGCACCCTCGAACAGCACTGCCAGCTGCTGGCCTAGCAGGTGCGGATCAGCGGCGCCGGCCTCTCGGGCTACGGCAGCGAGGCGACGGGTGAACTCCAGCTTGTAGGTCCGCACGATCTCATCAGCAGTGGCGAGAGACCCCGCGGATTCCACCGCCGCATTGTGAAAGGGGCAGCCGCGCAGGACTTCCGTGCGCGGCGGCGCTTCGAAAACAGCCAGCAGCCGCTCGCGAGCGGACAGATCGGTGTCGCGGAGGTTCTTCTCGGGGCGCGTATCGCCTCGATCATCGATACCGCGGAGATAGTTACTTACAAGGTCGTTCTTACTGGCGAAATGTTGGTACAGCGTGCGCTTGGACACGTTGGCCCGCTGTGCGATGAGCTCGACGCCGGTGGCGTGGATTCCATGGCGGTAGAAGAGCTGGGCCGCGGCACGTTCGATGCGTTCACGCGCGCCCCGGCCTCCAGCTGAGCGCGTCTGCACCGGTGAGTCATCCATCTCACAAAGCTACACCGATCGGTTTACAAATGGTGAAACTATCGATAGCTTGGAGCTAACTACATAAACCGATCGGTTTACAGGAAGGTCTGCAGATGAACGCTTCTGCTGTCGCTCACGCTGGCGGCGTCGACACTGCGAGCACGGCGGGCCGGGGTGCAGAACAGTCCCGACCTCACCAGCGGGCCGCGGACCGCGGTGGGCAATGTGGTCAAAGCGGGGTCGTGGATCGGATTCACCGATGGTCAGGTCATCGACGCTTCGGGAAAGCTGGTCGCCACCGCCACCAGCACGCTATTGACCTTCGAGTTGCCCAGTCCCGCACAAGATTCCAGTACCAACGGACAGCATTCCTGAAAGGACCGGTCCTGCCATGCCATCTGTACTGATCACCGGAGCCAACCGCGGCATCGGCCGCGCCATCACCGCCGAGTTCGCCCGCCGCGGGCACCGCGTCGTGGCCACCGCGCGTGATACGCGCACGCTGGAAGACTTCGACGTGAGTCAACGGTTGGCCCTCGATGTCACCGATGACGACAGCATCACCGCGGCTATCGCGGCCGCCGGGGACATCGACGTCGTGATCGCCAATGCCGGCGTCATCTTCTACGCCGCCGTGGAAGCCACACCATTGGCGGAACTGCAACGGCTGTTCAACCTCAACACCATCGGCGCCATCCGCCTAGCTCAAGCGGTGTTGCCGCAGATGCGCGCCCGCGGCGACGGGAAGCTGATGTTCATGTCCAGTGTCCTTGGACGCGTCGTGCTGCCACCCAGCGCGGCCTACGCCGCGTCGAAGTGGGCGCTGGAAGCGCTGGTTGAAGCCCTTGCCATCGAGGTCGCACCCTTCGGCGTCGAGGCCACGCTGCTCGAGCCCGGCGCAGTGAGCTCCGGCGCCCTCGACGACGTGACCACCTACACCCTGCCCGACGATCCCTACGCTGCAATCCTGCAAAGCGGCGGGCCGCGCGCCGGAATGATCACCCCCGAACAGGTCGCCGCCGAGGTGGTCGACGCGGCAGAGCAGCCGCAGCTGCCGTTACGGATTCCCATCGGGGACGCCGCGAGGGCACTATTGGCAGCCCGTCACGCAGCACGCGACGACGTCCCGTTCGTCGCGGCGAAAGCCGCGCCATAAGCATCGGGCGTGGCGGGCCGCTTCCTCGGCGAGCTGCACACGCGAGGTGAGCCCAGTTTCGGGGTAGACGTGCACGTGGCAAACATCAGAGCAACGGCGGAAATTGCAGCCAACCGAGGGCGGATGAACACGTCGCCGAGCTAGGCCAGGCGCTGTAGGCCTCGCTGGTCGCAGCGGTCGTCATCAAGTCGTCGGAATTAGACTTTGCCCACGACGAGAGCAACCGATCGCGAGAATGAGTTGGGCTCTCAGCGGCGCAGGCCCGGCGTTGGGAATTCGTAAAGATTTCCACTCGGGCGTGAAAGCTTTGTTAAGTAGCTGGCCTATTCCGGATCAGACCAGCACCTTGGAAGCATGCCGCTGTATGAGCTGCGCCCATCGCTGCGCCGCGGGTTGAACCCCAACCTCGACCGCGCGATCTGGCCGCTGAGCGCCAGCGTCGACGAACTGGGCCGGCTGCTCATTGCGGGGGTGGCAGCTACTGATGTCGCCGACGAGTTCGGCACTCCGACCTACGTGCTGGATGAGGAAGATTTTCGGGCCCGGATCCGGGCCTATCGCGCCGCGCTCCCTGGTGTCGACCTGACCTACGCTGGCAAGGCGTTACTGAGCGCTGCGGTGGCAGGGTGGGCGGCCGCCGAAGATATGGGCGTCGGCGTCTGCTCGGGCGGTGAATTGGCCACCGCCCTGGCCGGCGGAGTGCCGCCGTCGCGACTCATCCTGCATGGCGATGCCAAAACCGCCGGCGAGTTGCAGGACGCGGCAGCGGCCGGGGTAGGGCGGGTCGTGATCGACTCCCCGAGCGAGATCGCGCTTCTTGCTGGGCGGCTTAGTCATCGTCAACGCGTGCTGGTCCGAGTGATTCCGGACATCGACACCGGCGGGCACAGCCAAGTCTGCACCGGGGTGCTCGACCAGAAATTCGGCTTTGCCTTGGCGGGTGGCCAGGCGACCAGTGCGGTAAAGCGCATTCTGGATCAGCCATCGCTGGACCTGGTCGGGCTGCACTGCCACCTCGGGTCGCAGCTGTCGGACGCCGGCCTATACGGCGAGGCGATCCGGCAGATGATGGCGGTGCTGTCCGATGTCCGTGACCGCCATCAGGTTGTGCTCACCGAGCTCAATCTTGGTGGCGGACACGCGGTGCCGTACATCTCCGGTGACCCGGAACTCAGCCTGAGTGAACTCGCCGCGGTCATCGATGCCGCACTCCGATCCGCTTGCGCGGAATACCGGTACCCCCGCCCGCAGGTCGCGATCGAGCCGGGCCGAGCGATCGCCGCGCGCGCCGGGATAACCCTGTACCGGGTGATCGCCGCGAAACGCCAGCCTGGCGGGCGCACGTTCGTCGCGGTGGACGGTGGTACGCCGGACAACCCGCGAGTGGCGGTCAACGGCGCGAAATACACGGTGGTACTGGCTAACCGGCAACGGTCAAACGGCACTGCACCAGTCACGATAGTGGGGCGGGACTGGCAAACCGGGGGCGAGATCGCCCGCGACATCGAACTGCCCGCCGACATCCACCCAGGCGATCTGCTGGCGGTAGCCTGCACTGGCGCTTACCACCACTCAACGGGATCGAGCTGCAACCTGGTGGGACGCCCGCCGCTGGTCGCCGTCGCCGCCGGCCAGTCCAGTGAACTGGTGCGCCGCGAAACCGTCGCCGACCTGCTGGCCCGCGACCGCGGCTGGCCGGGCCACCCGCAACCAGAGCGCGCCGCCACGGCGAGTTAGGTGGCGAATATTGTTATCTAGCGGGACTATTCGTGATAATGCCGGTCGCTGGACAGCAGCGGCTGCGCGAACATTATCCGCCGCCGCCGCGTTGCGCGTCACGACGGCCTACGCCGTCACGCTGGTCGTGGTCTCGGTCATGCTTACAAAGCTCGGTCCGCACGCACGCGACGTCGCCGTGAGTCAAATGAGCACCAACTTGCACAATCTGGCGCGCGGCCACCTGAGCACGTTGGTAGGCAGCGCTTTTGTCGACGATGGCGGCGCTGTCTACGCCTGGTTGCCTGAACTGGTGTGCTTGCTGGCTCTGGGAGAACTGATTTGGCGCAGTAAGGGCTTGCTCATCGTATTCACAGTCGGTCATATCGGGGCCACGTTGCTTGTCGCGGTAGGGCTGGTCATCGCGGTTGAGGCGGGCTGGCTGCCGATCTCTGTAGCGAGGGCCAGCGACGTAGGGGTGAGCTACGGCGCCGTCTGTGTTCTGGGCGCACTGACGGCATCGATACCTCCGCGCTGGCGCCCGGTGTGGATCGGCGGATGGCTCGGCATCGCGGTGGCAGCAGCCGTAGGGTCGGACTTCACCCCGTTCGGTCACACCTTGGCGCTGCTACTGGGCATGGGTTTGTCCTTCCGACTGCCATCAATCGCGCGCTGGACGCCCATTCACGTGGCTTTGCTCATCGTCGGTGTCGGGTACGCCTATTTCCTCGTTTCAGGGCCATCTGTGGCGGCACCGGTCGCGGGGCTGGCAGGGGCGCTAATCGCACACCTCGCCAGCAGTCTGTTGCGGTCGCGCAAGGCTCACGGCGTCGACCAGTCGGAGTCGAAGCGTTGGCGCAATGGCCGAATATCCTTGCAGCAAAAGGGATTGATTGCGCAGACGGCGCGGTCATAGCTGCAGTGAATCTGGACATGGCAGTCCTCTGACACTAAAGCCGGCGAGATTGACCCGATAACGCCCTGGCACAACGCCGCGACAGAGCCTCAACCCCGCTTGTTTTTGCTGGTCAGATCCGTATCCCGGCTCGGTTGCACCCGTTTCGGCTCGCCCGGCATCTTGGGGGTGCCAACCTACTCCTGGCCATGCTCACCGGCGATTATGCAGGTCGCGTAAGCCTGCAATGCCCCGAGTTATGGCCAGGTTCTTCCAGGGCCTCGGCCTGGCAACGCAGCATGGTTCGGCTTCTATCCCAGGAATGAACATGAAGAAAATCCTTGCTGCCGCCGGCATCGGCGCAGCGCTCATCGCAGGCCCACTGCTGGACATCAGCCCGGCCCACGCCGACGTGTTCACCATGTGCCCGTCAGGGCACGAAGGCGTCGTGGGCGGGCACACCACCTGCGCTTTCGCCGAGAACGTCCAGCGGGTTTTTCTACGCCTCGGGCATGACCAACGACTTCATCGCCTACTCACCGATCACGGGTGAGCGCTACGAAATAACCTGCATGGGCCGCTACCCCGCCAATTTCGTCACTGGGGAGACGCTGATCTCGACCCGCTGCTACGGCGGCGACGGCGCTGAAGTGGTGATCTGGTGAAGAAGATCATCGCTGCCACCGCCTTAAGCGGAGCGTTGTTCGGTGGTTCACTGTTGGGCGGCACCCCCGCCCACGGGGACTCGAACATGAACTGCCAGACGTGCTCTGGGGCCTCAAAATAGACGAGATAAGTGGCTCTCAAAACTCTGTGCCGAAATCACCGTAGCGCCGACGGCCTTCGTGGAAGTGTTCGACCGCCTATCCTTTGAGAACCCTGGACTACCTTGCATCGGTTCTTAAGCGAGTTAGCACCGGCCCAGTAAATGACGATTCCGCACCGGGGACACCGCCAGTGCGGGTGTTCTACTTCAGCCATCTCCGGTAATCGCTGGGTGCTGCTCGTCGAGGTCCCTCGAAACCCAAAAGCAACTGGGCCATTCGCGATCCACTCGTGCCGAGCCTGCTGCCTTTCGCCAAAGAGCCCCATGCACATTTCCGCCGTCTTCCACTTGCCGTACCAGTGTGCCGTCGACCCGGCTCCTGCGTGTTCCGGATAGAGCACACGCCAGTAGTGCCGATGTGGCGGTTCGTTCATCTCAGTGCTCCCGTCTTGACAAGTAGCGGCGTTAGCTACAAGCCCTGGCCTTCTCCGAAGAGCACCGTGCCGGTAGCGCGGTTGCCGTCCGCTCACGTTCGGAGGCGTGCGAGCGAATCTCTTGGCCTTGATTAACGATACCGAGCCGGGCGGAGTATCAGGAGCCGTGCGCCCAGCCGAAAGCTCGCCGGTGTTGGATAAAGATTGCGCCGGACGTGGGTACTGTCCGCCGCATGCCGTTAGCTACCGGTCAGACTTTCGCCGGGTACACGATCGTCCGGCTGCTGGGATCTGGGGGCAGGGCTTCCGGCTAATGCATGCGTGATTGCAATTTCAACGTCAGCGAAGATTTCCGGTGATACGCGGACAGGGCCGTTGCGTATGTGGTACTCCACGCTTATGAGTTAAAACCGCAGCTCATCGGGAGGCACAAGATCATGACGATCACACGAGGGATAGCCGCAACCGCTATGCTTGCCGGTTTAGCTGTCGGTACAGCTAGCGCAGCATGGGCTGAAACGACGATGAGCGGCCACTACATCAGAACTGAAACGAACCAGCAAACTGGTCAATCGGTAACCGATGATTGGTACGCCACTCCCTGCGGTGACGGATGCGTCTCAATAGCTTCCACACCCGGTGGACCGGCTCTATCACGGGCGCGGTTGGTTAACGGGCAATGGACACTGGATTCCGCCGTACATACGCTAGCCTGTCCGGACGGTACCGTTGTTCCCGACGCTGTGTCCGCCCACTACACGTGGGATCCAAACACCCTGGCAGGCACAGTCCAAGTTACCTATAACGTGCCAGCCTGCGGGAGCCCAGCGGGGTACCAAATCACCAACGACGTCCAAATCAGGCAGGCACCCTGACGCATACTGCCTCGCAAAGAGTAATCGTCGAGCGCCAGTCGCGGGGCCTCGCCTGAGGACAAGCCGCACTCCTGGTGGTGGTTGGGCTTGTGATCGCGTTCGTCATCGGTGTCGTGGGCTGGGTGCTGGTGCAAGACCATCGCGGTGACGCGCCGACGCTTCCTAGCGACGCGCCGCCTCCTAAGCTGATGCCTGCGTCGGCGGAGCCCATCGCGGCATCCAGTAGCTCTCTTATTGGGTAGGGGCCCGATCTCAACGAGATTCGCCTAAATATGAGACATGCCCGATAATGCGCTCGACCACTGACCACCGTCTCGAAATAGACCAAATACGAGCGTCTCGATACTTCGTGTCAAATGTCGGCGGCACGCAAATCGCTCATTCGCTCAGGAAGGTTCAAGCGCCTCTGGGTATGTGCTTGTTTCCCAGATCTTCGCCGGTGTCCGTTCGGGTCGTGGAACGGTTCGCGTCCGAAGTCTGTGAACGGCCCGTCCAGCCCGGTCAGCTCAGCCCTTCACTACCTGCTGCGGGCCATGGCCAGGCCGCGCCGCAGGTCGTCTCGCCATCCAGCTCGGGACAATGCTTGCACCCGGTGTTGCCGGACCCCCTCACCGGCACTAGGAGGCCGCCGTCCTGGCCAAACTCGTGCTCAGCTGACGGTACGGGCGCACAATTGAGGTGTCCGTCTGAAACCTGGGGAGCTGCGATGAGCGAGCAACTGTACGACTTTTTCGGCGGGATGTTCCAGCGGTACTTCAGACCCGCCATCGATGTGTATCCGCAAATGGGTGGAGCACTCGTCGAAAGGTTATTCACGCTGACTGACGACGTCCCCGATAGATTGGCACAGACCCGGTGCGCCGCAATGGCATGGGCCAAAGCCGAGATTCCGAACGCCAGGATCACCTCGGAACTCTTCGTGATCACCCAACACGGACTGATGTATGCCGCCGGGTTGAACGAGTCGCGCCGGGCGCTGTATTACCTGGCCACGCCGCCCGCATTGTTCGATCCGTTCGTCGATCAGGTCGGCACCGCCGAACTGCGTGAGGGCACGGTAGTCGTGGTGGACAGCCGGTTGGGCCGCGACCTCGCATCCGCGCATCCGATGGACGCCGCGCTGCGCCGGATACTCGATGAGCACCTGGCGCTGCGGGTGGATCTGCCCGCGTAGCTATTTCTTCGCCGCGGTCTTCTTGGCCGCATGACCGCCTGGACTCCGTCAGGTGAAGAGGTGTCAGGTCGTGGTGTGCTGGTCGGATGGCTCGCTGGGCTCGATGAGCCGTGCCCCGGGGGCGACCTCGATGCGGCGCGGCTTGGCCCTTACCGCCCCGGGGAGGGTCACGGTCAGGTGTCCAACCGCCTATCCTTAGAGAACCCTGGGGGCCCGGATCGGCGGAGGGTCGGATGACGGCCACAGCAGCGTGCCGGACGTGTGGCACTAAACCGCGGGAGGACGCTCGATTCTGTGATGGCTGTGGTGCACCCGTCACGGGGCACGACACCCGGGCGGAGTACAAGCAGGTAACCGTCTTGTTCGCCGACGTGGTGCATTCGATGGACATCGCCTCTGCCGTCGGTGCGGAGCGGCTACGGGAGATCATGACCGAGCTGGTCAACTGCGCGTCGGCGGTAGTGCAGCGCTGCGGCGGCACGGTGGACAAGTTCACCGGTGACGGGATCATGGCGGTGTTCGGTGCGCCGGTGGCGTTGGAGGACCACGCGGTCCGCGCCTGTCGTGCGGCGCTGGGCATTCAAGATGCGACCGTCCGACTGGGCGCTGAGGTCAAACACCGCGACGGTATAGACCTGCGGTTGCGTGTTGGTCTCAATTCCGGTCAGGTCATCGCTGGCGAAGTCGGCTCAACGTCGTTGGGCTACACCGCGATCGGCGAGCAAGTGGGTATGGCGCAACGGATGGAATCGGTCGCTCCGCCCGGTGGAGTGATGGTGAGTGCGTCGACTGCGCGGCTGGTCGAAGACGCGGTCGCGCTCGGTGCGGCTGAGCTTGTCCACATCAAAGGCACCGATCGACCCATCCACGCCCAACGGTTGCTGAGCATGTCGGAAGAGCGTCGCCCTGTTGGCCGTGCTGAGTCGAAGCTGGTGGGTCGCCGGTGGGAAATGTCCGCCGTCGAGGGCTTGTTGGACCGCGCAGTCGGTGGACATGGCGCTGTGGTTGAGGTGATGGGCGAACCCGGCATCGGCAAGAGCCGTCTGGTGCGCGAGGTCGCCGCGATGGCAGCGGTCCGGGATGTGGAGGTGTTCAGCGCCTTCTGTGAGTCACACACCAGCCAGGTCCCATTTCATGCCGTGGCGCGTCTGCTACGGGCGGCCACCGGCGTCGAGGGTCTTGACGGGCAGGCGGCCCGCGCCCGAGTGCGAGACCAAATTCCAGACGCAGACCCTGAAGACGCGCTGCTGCTTGATGACCTGCTCGGCATCGCCGACCCGAGCACTGCCATACCGGCGATTGATCCCGATGCGCGTCGGCGGCGGTTGGCCGCGCTGGTGAACACCGCCAGATTGTTCCGCAAAAGCCCGGCGGTCTATGTCGTTGAGGACGCCCACTGGATCGATGAGGTCAGCGAGTCGATGCTGACCGATTTCCTTACGGTGATCCCGCAGACGCCCTCGCTGGTGCTGGTCACCTACCGCCCCGAATATCACGGCGCGTTGACCCGAGTGGCCGGTGCCCACACCGTAGCCCTTGCGCCGCTGAGTGATTCAGAAACCGCAGCACTAGTCGCACATCTCCTCGGCCCCGACCCGTCGGTTGATGCACTGGGCCAGAGAGTCGCCGAGAGGGCCGCCGGTAATCCGTTTTTCGCCGAGGAGTTGGTGCGCGAACTGGCCGAGCGCGGTGTGCTGCGTGGGGAGCCTGGTGCCTACATGTCGGCGGCGGAGGTTAGCGAGGTCAGCGTGCCCGCCACCCTGCAGGCGACTATTGCCGCGCGCATCGACCGGCTCGATCCGAAAGCCAAGCGCACGCTGAGCGCAGCGGCGGTCATCGGCTCGCGGTTCGGCCTCGACCTACTCACGGTGCTGGGTGTTGAGCCGCTGATTGCTGACTTGGTGGCAGCCCAGCTCATCGATCAGGTCGGGTTCATTCGACAACCGGAGTATGTCTTTCACCATCCGCTCATTCGTGCGGTGGCCTATGAGGCTCAGCTCAAATCGGATCGCGCCGAGCTGCACCGGCGGCTGGCCGCCGCGATCGAAGCCCGCGAGCCGGAATCGGCCGACCAGAATGCGGCGCTCATCGCCGAACATCTAGAGGCCGCCGGTGATTTGCACGCAGCCTACGGCTGGCACATGCGAGCCGCAGCATGGGCGACCAACCGCGACATCGCGACGGCGCGGCTGAGTTGGGAGCGCGCCCAGAAGATCGCCGACGCCCTACCCGCCGAAGACCCCAACCGGACAGCAATGCGCATCGCCCCGCGCACCATGTTGTGCGGGACCGCCTGGCGAGTGCATGTGAACGTTGCCGGTGACCGCTTCGAGGAATTGCGTGAGTTGTGCGACGCCGCCGGGGACAAGGCGTCACTGGCCATCGGCATGGCGGGGCTGGTGATGGATCACGCGCATCACGACCGGATGCGCGAGGTGTCGCAGCTGGCATCGGAAGCCATAGCCCTCGCTGAGTCGTTCGGAGATGCGACCTTGACGGTGGGACTGTCTTTTCCGCTGATCTACGGCAAGATCGAGAGCGCCGAGTGGTGTGACGTGCTGCGATCGTCAGAGACCGTTATCGACCTGGCCGACGGTGACCCGTCTAGAGGCAACTTCCTCGTCGGGTCTCCCTTAGCGCTCGCCATCACCACGCGGGGTATGGCCCGGTATTGGTTGGGTCGTCCCGGATGGCCAGAAGACCTGCGGCACGGCCAGCCCATGGCCCGCCACGTTGACCCCGCGTCCTACGCCGGGGTTGTCGGCTATGTCTACTTGCTGGGGATACCGTTTGGCGTGCTGAGGCCCGATGATCGTGCGCTGCACGAGATCGAGGATGCTCTACGGATCGCCGAGCGATCCAGCGATGACGTCGTGGTGGGCTTCATCCAGGCAACGTTGGGCCTTGCGCTGGTGCATCGCCAAAAGGCTGCGGAGCGTGACCGCGGACAGAAGCTCGGGGCCGAGGTCAGCAAAGTGCTCCTAAACCAAAAACGCAACCTATGCGATTTGCCGATCGTCGAGGTCTACTTGGCGCGGGAGAGGGCTCGGCGTGGAGATCGCGATGACGCGATTCCGCTCATGCGCACCACTGCCGACCATCTATTCCGCGAGGGACACCTGCTGCTGTGGGGCATTCCTGCGACCGGTGTTCTGGTGGAGACACTGCTCGATCGCGGGACCGAGGATGACGTGGCCGAGGCCGAGGCCGCGATTAAACGGTTAGCGGAAGCGCCAGCCGATGAGGGTCTGGTGGTACGCGAGATCTGGCTGCTGCGGCTGCAAGGTCTGCTGGCGTGGGCTCACGGTGACGATGCTCGCTATCGCGAATACCGGGATCGCTACCGCGACTTGGCGACATCGCTTGGCTTCGAGGGACATATGGCGTGGGCCGAGGCGATGCCGTGAACGGCGGTGCCCAGCGGGGGGCGGCGCAGTCCGGGGTTGTGACGTTTTTGTTCACCGACGTTGAGGGCTCGACCCGGCGGTGGGAGGCTGACCCGGAGGTGATGCGGGTCGCTTTGGCTGATCATGACGAGGTGTTGCGCAACGCGATCGAGGCGCAGGGCGGCTGGTTGTTCAAACACACCGGTGACGGGGTGTGTGCCGCGTTCGCCTCACCCAGGTCTGCCGTCGATGCCGCGGTGGCCGCGCAGCTGCAGCTGGAGTTGCCGGTGCGGATGGGGCTGGCGACCGGCGAAGCCGAGCTGCGTGAGGGCGACTATTTCGGAGCGGTTTTGAATCGTGCGGCACGGGTGATGGCCGCCGGTCACGGCGGTCAGATCCTGTTGGCCGATTCGACGGCGGGTCTACTCAGTGGAGTTGATCTGGTCGATCTGGGGCCGCGCCGGTTGCGGGATCTGCCGACCCCGGTCGGGGTGTTCCAGGTACGAGCGACAGGGTTACGCACGGACTTTCCCGCGTTGCGGGCACTGGATGCGAGTCCGGGGAATCTGCGGCCTCCGACCACCAGCTTCATCGGGCGCGAGTCCGAGGTCGCTGAGCTGCAAGCGGTGGTGAAGGCGCATCGGTTGGTCACGTTGACCGGGGTAGGTGGGGTCGGCAAAACCCGCCTGGCGGTGGAAGTCGCAGCGCGGCTGGCCGATGAGTTCCCTGACGGGGTCTGGTTATTCGAACTGGCTGCGGTCACCGATCCGGCGGCTGTACCTGACGCAGTGGCGGCGGTGCTGGGCATCACCCAGCAACCGGGTAAGACCGTCAGTGAGTCGGTGGCCGCTGCGTTGGAGGGCCGGGTCCGGCTGTTGGTGATCGACAACTGCGAGCACGTTCTCGACGCCGCCGCCGATCTGATCGAAGCCATACTCGCGCACTCGGCGACTGTACGAATCCTCGCCACCAGCCGCGAAGGACTCGGAGTCCCCGACGAGCAGGTGTGGCCGGTGCGCTCTCTGGACGCGGCAGCGGGAATCGACTCTGCGGCGGTAAGCCTGTTCGTCGAACGCGCTCAAGGCATTGCGCCGGGCTTCTCGATGGTCGACGGCGATGAAGCCGCCGCAGTCACTGAGATTTGTCAGCGCCTCGACGGGATTCCATTGGCCATCGAACTGGCCGCCTCGCGGATGGCGTCGATGACCGCCAGTGAAATGCGTGATCGCCTCGATCACCGGTTCAGGCTGCTGGTCGGATCACGACGCGGACTGGAACGCCACCACACGCTGCGCCACGCGATGGCCTGGTCCTACGACCTTCTCGACGACACCGAAAAGACAGTGCTGGACCGCTGTTCGGTCTTCGCGGGCGGATTTGACCTCCAAAGCGCCTGCACGGTAGCCGGATCAGATGACCTCGACGAGTACGCCATCCTCGAGGTACTCGACGCTCTTGTGCGCAAGTCGCTGCTGATCGCCGACCGATCTTCGGGGCGGACTCGGTTTTCAATGTTGGAGACGATCCGCCAGTTCGCCGAGGACCAACTCGTCGCCGGTGGGCAGGCCACCGCGGTCCGGGCTGCCCATGCCCGCTATTTCGCCGGACGCGAAGCCGACATCATGGCCCTGTGGGACAGCCCCCGCCAGCGAGAGGCGTACAGCTGGTTCACCACGGAGTTCGCCAATCTGCGCACCGCCTTCCGGTGGGCTGCCGACCACGGCGATCTCGATGTCGCCGCCGCCGTCGCCACCTACGCGGGGATCCTCGGTATTTGCGTCGACAATTACGAGCCCATTACCTGGACCGAAGAGGTCATCGAACGAGCCCGGGCCGACCATCCCCGGCTCGCGTTCCTGTACGTGATAGCTTCGCAGTGCTGGAGGCCCGGACGGATCGAGGCGGCTGTCCGCTACTGCGACGCGGGCCAGCTGATTATCAGCAGCGGCAGCCACGAGGTGCCGTTCGGCCTTGAGGGTGGGCTCGGCGTTGCGTACCAGGCCATCGGCCAGCCTCAACGGTGTGTCGAGTGGTGCCGCGCCCAGCTCGCATACGGTCGCGACACTCATACGTTCACCAGGGCATGCCTCGTAAACGCGCTGATGTTGGCCGGTTGCAGTCAGGAGGCGAGAACTGCCACGAATGGCCTGGTCGACGCCGCCGAAGCCACCCACAACCCCTATGTGCTCTCGTTCGCGCTTTGGGCCCACGCCTACGCCTTTCGCGACGCCGATCCCGTCCCCGCGCTCGAGGCCCTGCGCCGGGGCCTGGTGATCGCCCGGGACAGCGGCAACCGCTTCAACGAGTCACATCTTGCGGTCTTTATGTCCGTGCTCGAGGCAGAGCACGGCGACCGGCTGACCGCGCTCGATTACGTCGCGTTGGCGATCCGTAATTTTCAAGACGCGGGCGACACCGCCTTGATGCGCACTTCCCTGGCCGTCCTCGCCGCCTTTTCGGACCGACTCGGACGCCACGAACCGGCGGCCACCATCGCCGGATTCGCCATCGACCCATTCACCAGCGCGGCCTTGCCCGAGATCAACACCCTGATCGCACACCTCCGCGATGTCCTCGGCGACCAGACCTACGAATCGCTCGCCCGCAAGGGTGAGACGATGACCACCGCCGCCATGGCGACCTACGCATACAACCAAATCGACCAGGCCCGCACAGAACTGAACGCTGTCTCTTAATAGACCACATATGCGACACACGGGACCTGTTGCGCAGCCCGCATGATTGCCCAGGTCGCAATGTCTCAGTAGTCCGTCTCAGAAATACCCGTCTCACCGGCGGTGTTCCAGCATTTATGAGTCAGGCACGCGATACCAGAAGCAGCGGCACCGGTCCGAGTGCCCGCATCGGCTACACCCGTGTCTCCACGGTCTCGCAGACCCTCGATCAGCAGAACGCGGCCCTTGAAGCGGCAGGGGTGACGAAGACATTCTCCGACACCATGTCTGGTGCACGCGATGATCGCCCCGGCTTGGCCGCGCTGATGGAATGCGTGCGCGAAGGCGACACCGTGGTGGTGTGGAAGCTTGACCGCCTGGGCCGCAACACATTGCACATCTTGGAGACAGTCAAGGCGCTCACTGAACGTGGCGTCACCCTGGTATCGGTCACTGATGGCATCGACTCGTCCACTCCCGCAGGGCGCTTGATGATCGGTGTCCTCGGGTCCCTCGCCGAGTACGAGCGTGAGCTGATAAAAGAGCGTACTGCGTTGAAGCGGCAGGCTTCCCGCGCCAACGGCACCAAGTTCGGGCGTCCCAGGAGGGTCGAGGACCCTGTGCACATTGCCACGGCGAAGCGGATGAAGGCCGATGGGCACACCAGCAAGGACATCGCGAAGTACCTCGGGGTGAGTCGGGCCACGTTGTACCGATACCTAGCTGACGACGCCGCAGCGTGAAAGTTGGTGACCCGTCACAGCCATCATCTGCTCAAGACGTTCTGGGGCTGGCGCGACAAACAACTACCCGACGCCACCGTGATCTGGACGATGCCCGACGGGCACAGCTACATCACCACGCCAGGCAGCGCTCGCGGCTTATGTGAAACCGTGGCGTTATGGCCTTTACGCTCACATAAGCGGGGGCCCTGGGTTGAGCCAGTTCAGCGAATTGTCGGTAAGCCCTTCGTACTGCGGGCAGTAGGCAGACATGGAAACGCCGACGAAGAAGCTGGATTGTTTCAGCGAGAGATCGGTGTGCTTCATCAGCCTCATCGCCAGAACGCTTGATTTTTCGTTTTTATCGAATCCGGCGCACACCGTATGGGCCATCGCAATCGCGGTGTCGCGGTCAGTAATGACGATCCCGTCCTTCGCAACAGCCGCAACGAACGCATCATCAGTTGGATCTGCCGATGCTGGCGCTGCGGAAAGCAGCGCGGCGGCGGACAGCAGGACCGCGCAGACTGTCGACCACTTCCCAGGACCGACGTTCATATGGGTCATGGCCTCCTCTCTGTGCGGGCCGATCGGCTTCGAGTCAAGAACGACTTAAATGAACGTTAGCCGAAATCGAGACGTTCTTCTTTACGGCTAGCTGGTAATTGTGACCCGGACTGTCGAGGCTCCCTTGTAGTTGCACCGCACCCGCTGGCCACCGACTGGGCGCACAGCTGCCCATTACGGCGGTGGCTATGGACGAAGCGACCGCGAGCGTTGTGGCTGGTAGGAGGCGATCAAAAATGACTACCAGCCAGAAAGTCAGTTTGGCCATCGTTTTCGGGGCAGTCGTCTTCCTGTTGATGGCAGCGTATGGCGTTCCGCCGGGGCTTATCGCGCTGTGCGTCATCGCGTTTCGCCTCATGTGGGGCATCGGAGTGCTGTACGTCATCGCGTACATAAAGAACGCCGGGAAGCCGAAAGAGAAAGGCCAGTAACACGCCGCACCGCCATACTGCACCTGGCTCTCAGGCTGGCTGCCCTTTTTCTGCCGGGGCCCGACGATCCATCTGGTGTCAGATTCACAGGAACCCGGACTTTCCTGTGACACTGGGATATCGGACTCTTCGACCTGTGCTGTTCCGAAGGCTGTGGACCGGCTCGTGCGGGTCCCGGATGTTTAGAAATGACACCTGGTTGGCGAGCGCGAGCAGTGTCAGGAGCGAACCGCCCTCCGGAGGGCGTCATCCCGCGCCCACGGCACCGGATTCGGGCGGCCCCGGAAGGTTGGAGACGTCGAACACATCGCCACCGCAAAGCGCATGAAGGCCGACGGGCACACGGGCGAATGCATGCCATGCTAGGAGGCGCACCGCATCACTTTCCCTTGTTTTTCTTGGTCAGATCCGTATCCCGGCTCGGTTGCACCCGTTTCGGTTCGCCCGGCATCTTGGGGTAATTCGGCGGATAGGGCATGTCGCCGAGCCCACGCTCTTCGTCAGCCTCGACCATTTCCAGCAATGGAGCAATGGACTGAGCCACCTCGTCCATGGCAGCCCACGGGTCGTGCCGCCCCTTCATCAGATCGGGCACGGTCGCCATGGTGTAGTCGTCCGGCTCGGCGCCGGCCAACTCGTCCCACGTCAGCGGCATCGACACGGTCGCGGTCGGGGTGCGCCGCACCGAATACGCCGACGCCATGGTGCGGTCCCGGGCGTTCTGGTTGAAGTCGATGAAAATGCGCTCGCCGCGTTCCTCTTTCCACCACGACGTGGTCACCGCGTCCGGTGCGCGACGCTCTACCTCGCGCGCCAGCGCGATGCCGGCCCGACGTACCTCGATGAAGTCCCAGTCGGTGGCGATGCGCAGAAACACGTGGATCCCCCGACCCCCGGATGTCTTGGGGTATCCGACCAGACCGAGTTCGTCGAGCAGCGGCCGCAATACCTCGACCGCCACCTTGCGCGCCTCCCTGAACGCGACACCGGGCTGCGGATCCAAATCGATGCGTAACTCGTCGGGGTGCTCGGTGTCGGGGCAGCGCACCTGCCACGGATGCAGCGTGATCGTGCCCATCTGCGCAGCCCACACAATCGCCGCGGGGTTGGTGACCTTCAGCGCGTCGGCGGTCCGCCCCGACGGGAACGTCACCCGGCAGGTCTCCAGGTAGTCGGGATGGTGCAGCGGCACCCGCTTCTGGTAGATCTCCTCCCCGTCGATACCGTCCGGGAAACGCTGCAGATGGGTGGGCCTATCGCGCAGCGAGCTCAGCATCGGACCACCCGACACGGCGAGGTAGTACTCGACCAGTCGCCGCTTGGTGCCTTTGGACCCGAGCTTGGGGAAATACACCTTGTCCGGGTTGGACAGCCGCACCGCGACGCCGTCGACGTCGAGCTCTTCTGCTGCAGCGGCCATACTCCGATTCCAGCACGCCCCGACGATCATCCGACACCGAGACGCGACAATGTTTCTAGTGGTCCGTCTGCGTTTTGATCTGGTGGAGGGTGGTGCGGCCGCGTTGAACTTTGGCGATGATGTCCTCGGCGGTGGCTTTCCAGATGAATGGCTTGG
>JGI12631J13338_1000130_pt1 | contig 24689 bp, 28 predicted proteins | sample BlaSpr_A8_Ref_O1_FD_13338 | JGI IMG/M metagenome (IMG submission 13338) | reverse complement strand
GTCCTTGTCCAATGGTCAAGTGCTCCTGATTCAAATCAGCCGTAGCTGTCAGTCCGTGCTGATTACGGGTTGCCAGATGGCTTCTGCGCTGTTCGGGGATCGGGGAAGCCGAGCTTCGTGTATCCGGGGGCGCGTTTGCGCAGCGACGACGCGAGAACGGGGGTGAGTTCATCGTGGTAGTCATGGACGGTTGCGTCGGTCTTGTCGGGGTGTGGCCGCGTGATGCGGCCGACGTACTGAACGAGACGATTCTTGAAGGTGACGGGCGAGGCGAGGAACAGGGTGTCCAGCGCGGGACAGTCGAAACCCTCGCCGATGAATGAGCCAGTCCCAACGATCAGCAGCGGTGGATGTTCTGGTTGGTGAGCCGCGAGTTGCTGGGTAATTCGCAGTCGCTCGCGCGCTTTCATTCCGCCGCGCAGCTCGGTTGGTTCGCATCCGGCATCGCAGAGTCGGCGGGTTATCCCGTCTAAGTGGTTCACCCAGGTGGTTAGGACGAGGATGTTCGCGCCCAGGCGGTGTGCCGTCAGCACGTCGGTGACGATCTGGTCGAGGCGATCCTGGTCAGCGACGAGTGCGCGGTAGATTTCGGCCATCCCGCCCGGCGCGGAGGGATCGGCGTCGCCGGCGTAGCGGAATCGGGTTGGATGGATATACAGGACCGGGTGCGCCGCGGGGGAATCCGCTGCAGCGGAGGGGAGTTCACCGGCAGCAGGGTGTTCCATGGTGTGACGGTGTGATCCGAGCTGATGGTAGATGAGGTCCTCGAGCCCGTCGCGCCGTTCCGGCGTCGCGGTCAAGCCGAGCCAGTATCTCGCTGGTATCCGGTCTAGGACGGCCGAGAACGCGGCGGCGGCGATATGGTGACATTCGTCGACGATGACGAATCCGTATCCAGCGGTGATCTCATCGACATTTCGGCGACGTGCGAGTGTAGGTAGCAGTGCGATATCGATGATGCCGGTCGTCTTGGACCGCCCGCCACCGATCTGACCACACTTGACCCCGAGGTGTTTGTGCAGCCGGTCGCGCCACTGATCGGCGAGCGCCTTGCGATCCACTAGGACCAGCGCGGACGTGCGACGTAAAGCGATTGCAGCGCAGGCGATCACAGTCTTGCCCGAACCGGGCGGAGCGATCAGGACCGCAGTGTCTTGGGTAGCGAGCTGTCGTACGGCCACCGCTTGTTCGGGCCGCAGCTCCGTTGCGCAAGTGAATTCATGGTCAGTCCCAGTGACGCGGCAGTCGTCGATGCGCAAGGTGCTCCCGGCGGATCCGGCGAGGTTTGTTAACAGCGACAACAACCCCCGCGGCAAAATCAGATCTCCCTCGAGCGTCTCGTCGTAACTGCGCAGAAATCGCGGTGTGTCCCAGGTGCTTCGACGGGCCCGTTGACGGGCGTGGAACTCCGGGTTCGGGATCGACGCCGCGTGCTTGACCGCGGAGATCATTGCTGGGCCTAGATCTGCTGCGGTCAACCTCAGCCGCGCTGCGAAGGACGACCGGATGATCGCCGCGGGGCGGGGCACGATTTTCGACGACGTGGGTAGCTGCAACCGACGTACGTCGTGGCCGACCCTGGGATCTGGCAGCCTCCGAGCAAGGGCGGCGACCTCGCTTGCAGGCAGCCGGGCGATGCTGGACAGGTAGGCCCACTGATCGTCGAACGGTTCGAGTGTGGCCGGGTCGAGAAACAAAGTAGTGCCGTGCTGGCGTCGAGTACCGTTCAACGGTGCGGCGATAAGGTTGCCCATGCCTCGTCCGGTGTGCACGTCTTGGGACGGGAACAACCGGTCGTAGCTGGTCAGGCTCATGCTGCCGCGTAGTTGAATTGCTTCACCGAGCAGGCTGGTCGCGATCCGGCGCGCCGCCGACGCGGGTGTGGCGTGGACGAAGAAGATCCATACATGTGCGCCGCGGCCGGACTGCGACACTTCCAAGGCCGCCGGAATCCCGTAGGCGCGAGCGGCTTTGAGGTAGGCCAGCGCGTCGAGCATCGCAGAGTCCTTGTCGAAGTCTGCAGCCACCCACCAGCAGGCGTCGTCATCGCCGAGCGGATAGAGGCCGACATGGCGATCGCCGCGCAGGTGCTCAGCGATCACCTCCAGGGTCAGTGCCAGATAGGGCGCGTCGGCTCGGCTCATCCCTTTGCGCCACTGACCTTTGATGGCGGGCATCCAGCCCGATCGGCCGTCGTGTCTGTTCTCCCAGCGGACCGCGTACACATCTGTGCGGCACCGAAAAAGGTTCACATAGAAGCGGATCTTGTCTTCGGGCGCCGATCGCATGTCCACAGGCGCGGTCGGTGCACCGGTCAGAGTTGCCTGATCGGGATCTGCGGCGCGGGCCTGCTCCTCGCTGAGCGCGAGCAGCCGACGCAATCGGACGTTATCGGCGCGCAACGCCTGCAACTCGCCGGGAAACTGCTCCTCCACGACGTACAGTCTGCCTGCCGGGAATCCGCTCACTCAGAGTCTGGCGAGCGTTGCGGCGATGTCCTTGGTTAGCAGGTAGAGGTCCAGGTTTGTCGGGTCCTCGGCATCGAACGGGTCGAACCCGAACCGCTGCCACCAGCTGAAGGCGGCCGGGTTGAGCGCGGTGACCACGACGGCTCGGCATGCTGCTTTGACGTTCAGCTCGGCTGCTGTCGCCAGGATGTGTTTGACCATGTGGGTGCCCAGCCCACAGCCGGTCACTTGTGTATCGGTGGCGAGCCGGCCTACCAGGAGCGCGGGAACCTGCGATGGGGCGCCCTTCGCCAATTGCGTGGGACTTGCTGACCGATCCACCGACGTCATCGACAAAGTCGCGTAGCAGACGACCCTGTAGTTGGCGTCGGCGATCACCCAGACCGCTGCGGTGTTGCCGCGTCGGTTCTGGCCGGCGTAGCGGCGCAGCCACTCGTCCAGGGCCGAATCGCCCGAAGTGAATTCGTCGCGCCGGTGTCTATCCGGGTCGAGCAACGTCGGCCGGTGGAATTGCACTTCAGTCGAGCCAGGTGAACTTCGCTGGCCGCTTCAACGTGGCCGCCAGCCGCTCGTTAACCCGTGCCGGATGGTTAAGTGCTTCAGTGAACACGGCCGCCGAATCGGGGGATAGGTGAATGCTCTGCCGCTCGGCGAGCAAATCGTCGGCGGCCTGGCTGGCGGCCTGCAGCACGAACGCCGATACGCTCAGGTGCGCCTCGGCTGCAGCCTCCTCCAGCCGCCGCTTGGAGGTTGCGTCGACGCGCAGCTGCAGGCGATCATCTTTCATCGAAGTCATGTACTCACAATGGCAGTACGCGGATGTCTAGTCAAGCGAAAGGTCACCGGCGCTGGTGCACGCACGTCGGGACCACGTTGGGACCACACGTTATGCGCGACGGTGAACGACCTGCTCGTCCGTGAACGGCATGCAGGCACCCACGGCGGCCGAGATTTGGTGGCGACCTGCGGAAATGCGTTACCGCTATTTTACTGGGGGGTCAAGTGGTCGCAGGTTCAAATCCTGTCAGCCCGACAGAGGGAAATGGGCTCTGAGCTGGGGTGATGGCGTGATCGGGTCCGTGTTATTTGTTGCCTATGGTGCTGGTCTTGGGACCATGCCGGTCTCATCACGGTGCGGGATCGCACTTGACAGTCCGACGTCGTGCCGCTGAGGTGCACGATATGCGCGCTGGTGCACGTCAGCGCACGTTGTGCTCTGCGAATCGGAGACCCCGGTTCCCTGGAGCCATTGTCCGGTCGTCAAGTGGGATCTGTGCCTTGCCGGCGAATGTCGGCTAGTTGCCGACGGTTTCGCGCAGAAACAAGCAGAACGATCTCGTACGCGTGAGTGGTGGGGGACGAGAACGGGACTGCTGGGTGCTGACTCAGCTCGCCAGTTCGTGCTCTACTGCCCGTCGAATCCATGCCGATATGGAGCGGTCATCGTCCTCGGCGGCCTTGCGAACACGCTCAAGCAACTCGGGTGGAAGACGCACGGGTATGGGAACGGACATGCGTCCGCGTCGGCGGATCGGCGGCCCCTGTGGTTCCTGGTTTTCGGGTCGTGCGTAGAACTGATGTTCCTGATCGGGGGTCATGTCAGTGTTGGTCATCGGTCTTTCCTGTATTGGTCGGCGAGATGTTGGGAGGCGACGTAGCATCCGATGGGTCTGCACTTGCGGGGGTCTGCTGTTCGGGACGGCGCTATGGGTACGACGAGAACATCGCCTGCTACTTCTGCGCACATCAGCCAGTGCGCGGGTGGGTTGGCCGGATAGAACAGCGGGTCGGACACCCACACGTCGAACACTTCATCGATACCGAGGTGAGGGTGTTTGAACAAATGTGCAGCCTGGGTGTCTATCTCAAAGGGGTCGTAGTCATCAAGTTGTTCTGGGTCCAGTAGCGGGTCACCCACGGTGTGAGTGTAGTCGCTTCGAATACATTCGTCTACGGAGTTGGCGGATGATCGATGCGATGTGGAAGCCGATCCGTTGGTGCGAATATCTCCCGGAAAAGACGTCCGGTTCGACGCCGGGGGTGATCGGTCGCTGCCTCTGGCTGGGACCAGTCTGGGACCACACGTTATGCGCGATGGTGAACGACCTGCCCGTCTGTGCACGCTATGCACGCGCACGAATCGGCCGCCTACTGTCAGCGACCTGCGGAAATGCGTTACCGCTATTTACTGGGGGTCAAGTGGTCGCAGGTTCAAATCCTGTCAGCCCGACAAGCAGAAATAGGCTCTGAGCTGCGGTTGTCAGTTTTCGTGGGTCTAATCATGCGACTGGATGGCCGCCTATGGGACCGCGGGTTAGGCGTGCTTGGGACGAGCTCGGTCTCTAACGGCCGCTGGGCCGAGTTTGACCGCTGGTCAATTGGGCCCAGTCTAGTTCGGTAACCACCGGGCCCCATATTGTCAGGCAACGAGCTCGATGTGTGCATCATGGCCGTGGGAATCAGCGAGTCGCCTGTCGCAAGTGATAAGCGGCGCCGTAAGGCCCTCGGCGAGGGCGATGTACACGCCATCGGCCACGGTATGAGTGTTACGCAGTTGGTAAGCGCGCTCGACGAATGCCTTTGGAGGCCAACGCCGAACGGGGAGACTTTGGAAGTCGACAACGGTGACGAGCCCTTCATGATCGCTGATCAGCCGGCGGATGACCGCTCGGCGTATCGCGCCGATCACTTCCACATCGAAATGGGCGGGGGCATGCACCGTCTCGCCGCGCAAGCGCCGGGCGACCGCGGCCCCTGGGCGCGTCGCGAGAACGAGCTCGACGGCCGCCGAGGCGTCCAACACGATCATTCGGATCGAGCTTCGCCAACCAGTTCAGCCGCGTTCGCGCCGAGGTCACGGCGCGGCAACGCCGCAAGGTGATCGAGGACGTCGTCGAGGGACGGTTCTTCAGCGATTTCGCCCAGCCGGACAAGCAGAAAATCACTGAGGCTCATCCGTTGCGCCGCCGCCCGGGCCTTCAGTTCGTGGACAAGTTCGTTAGGTACGTTGCGTATCTGAACCATGGTTGACATGTTAAGAGCATATCCTACATGCTTATAACATGTCCAGTTTCGATTGGGCTAGAACGGCGAAGGTGTGGGTCACGTAGCCCATGTCGGCGGCGGTTTGGCGCCGATTCAAACGCCACGACCTGTCGGGGCCGTCCGATTTTGGGACCAGTTTGGGACCACGCGTAATGCGCGATGGTGAACGACCTGCGCGTCTGTGCACGCTATGCACGCGCGCGAATCGGCCGCCTACTGTCCGCGACCTGGGGAAACGCGTTGCCGCTATTTACTGGGGGTCAAGTGGTCGCAGGTTCAAATCCTGTCAGCCCGACACACGAAAAGGCTTTGACCTGCATTGTTACGAACTGTTGGCGGAAGTTGCCCGAGGTCCTTGGGACGTCTTGGATTCCTCGACATGCCAAAGTCCTCCGGGCCGCAGCAGCGTTCCGTCACCGGGCGCGGTGAGCGCCGAAGACCGCTGCGGCCCAGCGAGTGCTAGATGCTGGGAAGTTCGCCGCCGTCGACGATGAGACTGGCTCCGGTGATCCACTGCGCCCTGTCCGAGGCGAGGTAGGCGACGGCCTCGGCGATGTCTCGCGGGTCTCCGGGGCGACCCAGAGGGATGGCCGCCGTGGTGTCGGTGAGCGAGACGCCCATCGCGTCGGCGAAGTTCTGGCGGATTGCGTCGGCGCCCGGGGTTAGCACGTTGCCGGGCACAATCGTGGTTACGCGGATTCCGGCCGGCGCGAGCTCGGCAGCGAGCGCTTTGCCGTAGGCGTTGAGCGCGGCCTTGGCAGCACCGTAGTGGGCCAACGGCGGCGCAGGCGTCAGCGCCGCTCCAGATGAGATGTTGACGATCACGCTGCCCGCCCCGGCCTCGCGCAGCGCCGGCAACAGCGCGTTGTTGACCCGGACGGCGGAGAGATAGTTGAGGTCGAGCGCGTCGAGCCATTCCTCATCGGGGATCGATGAGATGCCACCGAGGTGTGTGCGTGCCGCCGCAGCGTTGTTGACCACTATGTCGACGCCGCCCAATTCGTCGAGCGCTGCCGCGGCGAACGCCTGCGCACCCTCGAGCGTGCTGATGTCGCCTTGGATGAAGGTGGCGGCTTTCGGCGTCTCGTCGGTGGCGTTGCGCGCCGTGGTGACAACGGTCGCGCCGCCGTCGAGTAGCCGCTGCACGATGGCCGCGCCGATACCACGCGAACCTCCCGTGACGATCGCGCGTTTGTCGGAGAACTCAGAAGAGTCGAACGCTGGGGTTTTGAACATACAGTCCACTATACGGATTTTGGACCGAACGTCCAGAAGTTTCGGACCGGACGTTCAAAACGGCGTAATGTTGGGGAATGGCACGACCACGGAAATTCGACGAGCGAGAGGTTGTAGTCGCTGCACGCCTGCTGTTCAACGAAACTGGTTACCACGGCACCTCGGTGGAAGATCTCTCCCGCGTCACCGGGCTGAGCAAGGGCAGCCTCTACGGCGCGTTCGGCGACAAAGAGGCCCTGTTCCAGCGAGTGTTCGAAGAGTACTGCGCAAGCTCCGACGAGAGTGCCGCCGCGCGGCTCGAAGGCCCGGAGGACCAGGCGCTGGACCGCATTCGCAACTGGCTGACGGCGCCGGAGGGCTGCACCGACCGGCGTGGCTGCCTGTTGGCGAAGGCCACAGCCGAACTGGCGTGGGAGAACGACGCCATCGCGGCACGGTCGCTCGCGGCGTACGAGACGCTACTGGACAGCTGCCGCCAACTCGTCGAGCAGGCGCAGCGCGCCGGGCATCTGGATCCGGCCGCCGACGCCGCGGTGCTCGGCGGGATGATCCTGACTACGCATCGCGGGCTCGAGGCGCTCGCCAAGGCAGGAGTCGACACGGAGGCGAGGAACCGCATCGCCAACGCCATGATTGACACCATCGCGCTCACTCCAGGGCGCGCGTAAGCGTGTCGATGCGCCGAGCGATGGCCTGTTATAGGCCGTCCAGCGTGGCGGCGATGTCTTTGGTCAACAGGTACCGATCGAGATTGCCGGCATCGTCGGTATTAAATGGATCGAATCCGAACCGTTGCCACCAGCGGAATGCGCCAGCGTTTAGCGCGGTAACAACCACTGCTCGGCAGGCTGCCTCGATATTCAGTTCGACCGCGGTGGCCAGGATGTGCTGGACCATCTCAGTCCCCAGGCCAAGTCCGGCCGTCCGAGTGTCGGTCGCCAGTCGGCCAATCAACAACGCTGGAATCTGCTGTGGCGCAACCTTTCCCAAAGATTTGAGGCTCGACGACCGATCGACCGTGGTCTCCTTCACCGGCAGGCCTGTTCCACCACTGTAATTCGCTCCGGGACTAGTCCATGCACAATCTTCAGGACCACTCGCACGTGATAACGCTTTACGTTAATAACGCCTCACGTTATGATTGACGAGTGATCCGCTCGTTCCGGGACAAGGACACCGAGGCGGTCTGGCAGCGCCGCTACGTCAAGAAACTCAGCCCGGAACTGAGCAGGCTCGCATACAACAAGCTGGTTCTCATCAACGCCGCCGAGAGCATCAACGACCTTCGGGTGCCCCCGGGCAACCGACTGGAGAAGCTGGCCGGCAGTCGCGCCGGCCAATACAACATCCGGGTCAACGACCAGTGGCGCATCTGCCTCACCTGGAGTACCCGCGGCGCCGACAACGTCGAACTTGCCTATTACCACTAGAAGAGAGAGACCGATGGCAGACTTCACTCCCACCCACCCCGGCGAGATCCTCAAGACCGAATTCCTCGACCCGCTGGGCATCTCGCAGTACCGCGTTGCAAAGGCAATAGGCGTGTCTCCAAGGCGCATCAACGAGATCGTGCACGGCAAGCGGGGTATTAGTGCAGATACCGCGCTGCGCCTCTCCCGCGCCCTGGGGCTCAGTGAGATGTTCTTCATCAACATGCAAGCCCACTACGACGCGGAGACCGCGCGCGACCACATCGCTGCTGAGCTCGAGGCCATCGAGCGCATTGCCTGATCATTCCTGAGGCTTCCATGCAAACGATTATTTGAGGCCGAGGAAGAATAGGAGTCGTACTGCTGCGGTGACGCAATCTCAGCTCAGTGGCGTCAGTGTGTTAGAGCGCGACGTATTTCAAGGTGCCCAACTCGAGCGCGTCAAGCTGCGTATCAACGCTTCGCCACCGCCAGACAGCAGGCGGCTGCGCGTGAACGTAGCCGAACCAAGAACTATGGCTACGAGCACGAATTATGAACGAGCAGTGGATACTGTCGTTCCGCCGCACTCGTGTTTCACAAGTTGTCGTTGGCGAAGCAGCGACGGTCCAGGGGAGTGTCTGAGTTCGCGGATGGCTCAGCTCGGGATGTGAAGCCCGGATCATCTCGGTGTAGGTTAGAGTGGCTAACTTACCCCTTTGAGTAGCCTTCGCCCCTGGTTAGGAAAGCGCCCATGACGACCACCAAGCCATGGATAGAGTCGCGAGATTCTAAGGTTCCCCCAAGCACCGAGGAAAAACTCGGCCCACAGCGCGCCAAGAAGAAGGGGCTGCTGGGCCGTTTCTGGCTGGTGCTCACGATCGTGGCTGTGGTCGCGCTATCCGGATTCGTCGTCCACCGACTGCACGGCGTTTTCGGCGTTCACAAGGGTTCGTTCGGTGGTGGCTCAACCGGGGACGTCATCGACCAGTTCAACGCCAAGACGATCACACTCGAGGTCTGGGGTTCACCGGGCAGCACGGCGACCATCAATTACCTCGACGAAAACTCCCATCCTCAGCAGGCCCTTGATGTGCCCTTGCCCTGGAATACAGTATTGAAGTCAACGAAGCCCGGGATCCCGGCCAACCTGATAGCGCAAGGAGACGGCAGTTGGATCGCCTGCCGGTTTGTCGTCAACAACCACGATGGGCGCGGTGACGTCATCAAGGGTCCGAATCACTCGCCCCCCAACGAAACAGTGAATGCCTTCGTCTATTGCCTGGACAAGTCCGCGTGAGCGAGACCACCGCGGCGCCTGCGCCGCGCGTTGATCAGCCGCTGATCCCGCCTTTCCTGCCGCGGATGATCCATCGCCTTGCGCTGCCGATCGTCCTGATCTGGCTGGGCATCGTCTTCGTCACCAACACTGTGGCGCCGCAACTGGAGGTCGTCTCCAAGAACCACTCGGTGTCGCAGAGCCCGACAGACGCGGCATCGTTCCAGTCGATGATGCGCGTCGGATCGACGTTCAAAGAGTTCAGTTCCGACAGCTCGGCAATGATCCTGCTGGAGGGCGACAAACCGCTGGGGGCGGAGGCCCACCGCTATTACGACGAGATCGTCAAGCGACTCGAGCAAGACAAGAAACACGTTCAGCACATCCAGGACTTCTGGAGTGATCCCCTGACCGCCGCGGGCTCCCAGAGCCACGACCAAAAAGCCGCATACGTCCAGGTCTACCTCGCCGGCAACATGGGCGGCGGCCTGTCCACCGAGTCCAGCGAGGCCGTCCGCAAGATCGTGGACTCGGTGCCGGCGCCGCCAGGGATCAAGGCCTACGTCACCGGGGCGGCTCCGTTGTTTGCCGACCAGTCCCATGCGGGTGAGAAAGGCGTCGCGAAAGTCACTCTGGTCACCCTCCTCGTGATTGTGGTGATGCTGCTGGTCGTCTACCGGTCGGTGGGCACCGTTTTGATCATGTTGTTCATGGTCTTCGTCGAGTTGCTCGCGGCTCGCGGTGTCGTCGCGACGCTGGGGAATTACGGCATCATGGGGCTCTCCACGTTCGCCAACAACATGCTGGTGTTGTTGGCGATCGCTGCCGGCACGGACTACGCGATTTTCGTGGTCGGCCGCTACCACGAGGCCCGCGGCCTCGGCGAAGATCGAGAGCAGGCCTTCTACACGATGTTCCACAGCACGGCCCATGTCGTGCTGGGGTCGGGGCTGACCATCGCCGGCGCGATGTACTGCCTCAGCTTCTGCCGGTTGCCGTATTTCGAGTCACTCGGTGTGCCCTGCGCCGTCGGCATGCTGGTCGCGGTCCTCGCGGCCTTGACTCTGGGACCGGCGGTCCTGACCGTGGCGTCGTTCTTCAAGCTGATGGACCCGAAGCGAAAGCTGCAGACCCGGGGCTGGCGACGCATCGGCACCGCCATCGTCCGCTGGCCCGCGCCGATTCTCGCGGTGACCATCGCCGTCGCACTAGTTGGTCTGCTCGCTCTGCCCGGCTACAAGACGGACTACGACACCCGCCACTTCCTGCCGCAGGACACCCCGGCGAATGTCGGTTATGCGGCTGCCGACCGGCACTTCAATCAGGCGCGGCTCAATCCTGAGCTGTTGATGATCGAGACCGATCACGACCTGCGTAACCCGGCCGACTTCATCGTCCTGGACAAGGTCGCCAAGGCGGTCTTCCACATCCCCGGTATCGGCCGGGTGCAGACCATCACTCGGCCGCTGGGCACGCCGCTCGACCACAGCACCCTCGGTTTTCAAATGGGTGCACAAGCCGCAGGGCGGCTCCAGACCCAGCACTATCAGGACGAGCAGGCGAAAAACCTGCTGAACCAGGCGGACGAGCTCAAGAAAACGATGGCATTGCTGCATGAGCAGATGCAGACCACCCAGGACCTCAGCAACACGACACACGAAACCACCAAGCTCACCAAAGAAACCGTGAAGATCACCGCGCAGTTGCGCGACGACATCGCCAACTTCGACGACTTCTTCCGGCCGATTCGTGCCTACTTCTACTGGGAGAAGCATTGCTACGACGTTCCGATTTGCTGGACGCTACGGTCCATCTTCAACGCGCTCGATGGCATCGACCAGGTGGCGGAGAACATCACGAACCTCAGCAAGAATCTGGACAAGCTGGACCAGATTCAGCCCAAGCTCGTGGCGCTGATACCCCCCCAGATTGAGAGCCAGCAGCACAACCTCGACACCATCATGTCGAACTACGCAACCACCATGGGTCTCAACGAGCAGGCGAGAGCGCAGGCCGACAACGCCACCGCCCAGGGGGATGCCTTCGATAAAGCGAAGAACGACGACACGTTCTACCTTCCGCCGGAGGCTTTCAAGAGCCCGGATTTCGCGCGGGGTCTCAAACAGTTCATATCGCCGGACGGGCACGCCGTCCGGTTGATCATCTCGCATGAAGGCGACCCGGCAACTCCTGAAGGCATCAGCCACATCGAACCGATCAAGCAGGCCGTACACGAGGCGATCAAGGGCACGCCCTGGGAGGGCGCCAACGTCTACCTCGGCGGTACCGCCGCGACGTATGAAGACATGCACGACGGGTCCGACTTCGACCTGATGATCGCCGGAATTTCTGCGGCCACACTGATTTTCATCATCATGCTGGTGATCACCCGAAGCGTCGTGGCGGCCTTCGTGATCGTCGGTACGGTGTTGCTGTCGCTGGGCGCCTCGTTCGGACTTTCCGTGCTCCTATGGCAATACATCCTGGGCATCAAGTTGCACTGGATGGTGCTGGCGATGGCGATCATCCTGCTGCTGGCGGTCGGCTCGGACTACAACCTGCTGCTGATATCGCGGTTCAAGGAGGAAATCCACGCCGGGCTCAAGACGGGGACGATCCGCGCGATGGCCGGTTCGGGCTCGGTGGTGACCGCCGCCGGTCTGGTGTTCGCCGCCACCATGGCCACGTTCATGTTCAGCCCGCTGCGGGTGATGGCCCAGGTGGGCACGACGATCGCGCTGGGTCTGTTGTTCGACACCTTGATCGTGCGGTCGTTCATGACACCGTCGCTGGCCACCTTGCTCGGGCGCTGGTTCTGGTGGCCGCAGCACGTGCGTCCACGGCCGGCCAGCACCATGCTGCGGCCGTACGGACCGCGTACCGCCGTGCGCGAGCTGATCCTCAACGACGTTGACGAAAGCCCGCCGGGCGGACTGGTCAAAAAGCGCTAAAAGCTATGTCGAAAACCTGATTCGGGCGCTGGGAGCTGCCCAACGTAGCCGTCCTGGGCATCTCTGGGTGGATGGGTCGCGCGGATCTAGGCCCGACTGGGCTGTCAGCCATCGCGCTGCAGGCCATTTCGGCGCCAGGGCGCCCCCCATCGCCCACGTGAAGGCGATTGTGTGGCAGTTGCAACCCCCTGCGACTGGTGCTTGCGCGCCATCACTGTAACCTCCAAATCCGTTGTACAGCAATCAATCCCGAGCCATTCGAGATGCATCGAAAGTGTTGCGATTCCACGTTTTGATCAAACAAACTTTTGAGAGCGCTCGGTCAGAGCGAGATACCCGCATCGCCGTCCAGCGCGGCGGTTGAGGTGGTGCTCACGATGCTTTGGACGAATCTGCTGCAACAGCGGGGGCTGTGTAGTCCCATCAATTGCGGTGCGCCCCGCGCGCTGACTCATCACGAGCGGGATTTGTGAAAATCGTCAACGCGGACGACTTGATTCCGTTGAGTGTTTCGAACGCTGGTGGTGCCGAAGTCGCTGTGGCGGTTTTGTGTTGGTGTGTAGGTCCTTTCGTGGTGATGGTTCGAGATTTGTCAGCAAACAGTGCTCATAACCCTGCGCCACGTCCCTCCAGCGCCCGGCTTTGTCGCAAAGTCGTCACAACTAGGTGCGAATGAAGGGAGTCGACCAGAGACAGCGAGAGATGGTTAGTGCTGGTCATATGTCTTCCAGAGGTGTTGCAAGACAACGCGAATCACATGGTGTCCGACTGGGGGTCAAGTGGTCGCAGGTTCAAATCCTGTCAGCGCGACCAGAGAACACACAGTTCAGAGGCATATCGCCCGATTCGACAGCCGTCAATCCATTACCCCTGTGGGGATTTCATTTCGTCGTCCCGACGACCTGCGGCCCCAGTCACCGACCACCGTCGCCGCTGCAGATCCGAGGTCAGTTCGGGATGGCCTTTTTGGTGAAGGTAGCGAAGCGTCGGGCGGCCGGTGAGATGTCGCGCTTACGGGCCCAAGCCAGCCCGACGCGGCTTTTTGCCTGCGGATTCGACAGGGGGATGTAGGACGCCATCGGTTCGGCACGATTCGGGGGCGGTGTGGGCACTACCGCGACCCCCAGACCGGCGGCGACAAGTCCCTCCATGGTTGGGAGCCAGGTTGCTTCGAACGCAATCGGCGGGTTGATGCCCTCGGCCGCCCACAATTCGTGGGTGACGGCGCGCAGCATGAATGGGTCTGTCGCGACAATGAAGGATTCGTCGGCGGCCTCGGCGAGGCTGATCCTGCGCCGGTGGGCGAACGGATGGTCATGAGGCACTGCAAGGCATAAGCGCAAGGTGGTGAGCGTGTGCCAGCCGAATTGATCCCCGTCCGGACGCGGACCAGTGATGGCGAGGTCAACTTCCCCAGTCTCGAGAAGATCGGCGACTTCGTGACCGGCGCCCTCGCGGAGATCGAACTGAACCCGGGGCGCTTCGCTGCGGAATCGGCGCAGCAGGTCCGGAACCAACCAGCTGGCCACCGAGCGCACAAACGCCAGTCGCACGGTGCCGCTGTCGGGATCGCGTAGGGCCGCGATTCGCTCACTGGCCCCGCGCATTTCGGCGAGGCCCCGGCGTGAATGCTCCAGCATGATGCGCCCGCAGGCGTTGAGCTGTATCCGACGGTGGAGTCGATCGAACAACGGTGCGCCGACTTGGCGTTCGAGACGCGCCAACGCTCGCGACAGCGTGGGTTGGCTGATGTTGAGTTTGGCTGCAGCATCGGTCATGTGACCGGTTTCGGCCAGCACCACGAACCAGCGCATCTCGTCGATGTACATCTGTCGAATGATACGCCAGATGAATTGAACGTCGACAAAATCGCATTTTACGCATCCAACCGCGTGTGGTTGTGTGGGAGATGAAAGTCCACCAGCCTTCGGGAGAAGCAAGCATGCGCTACATCAAACTCGGGTCAACCGGTCTGGAGATCTCACCGATCGCGCTGGGCGCCATGACCTATGGCGAGCCGGGTGTGGATACCCGGCCTGGCCACTCCACGAAGAGGACAGCCGCCCGCTACTCAAGCACGCGCTGGAGGCCGGCATCAACTTCTTCGACACCGCCAACATGTATTCCCTGGGCTCCAGCGAGGAGATTCTCGGACGGGCGCTCAAGGATTACGCCAACCGTGACGATGTGGTCATCTGTACCAAGGTCCGCCACACGATGCGGCCGGGCCCAAACGGTCAGGGCCTATCCCGCAAGGCCATCATGGCCGAGATCGACCACAGCCTTCGGGGGCTGAGACTACGTTGACATCTACATGATCCATCGGACGGACAACCAGACCCCGGTCGAAGAGACGCTGGAAGTCCTGCATGACGTCGTCACGGCGGGCAAGGCCCGTTACCTGGGCGCATCCTCCATGCGTGCCTTCGAGTTCGCCAAGGCCCTGCACCTGCAGCGCCAGCACGGCTGGGCCCGTTTCATCACCATGCAGGACCACTACAACCTGCTCGCCCGCGAGGAGGAGCGCGAGATGCTGCCGCTGTGCGCCGACGAGGGTGTGGGCACGATGGTCTGGAGCCCGTTGGCACGTGGTCGGTTGGCCCGCCCCTGGCAGGCCGCGACCACCAATCGTTCCGAATCGGACCCCGTCGCCGAGTTGCCCTACACCGACGGGACGGCCGATGCAGACCGCGCCATCATCGACGCCGTTGGCGAGATCGCCTCGGCCCGTGGCGTTTCCCGCGCCACCATCGCCATGGCGTGGCTACACCACAACCCGGTGGTGGCGGCACCGATCGTCGGCGCCCACACGACCGGGCAGATCGACGACGCCGTCGCCTCAGTCGATATCGAACTCACCGATGACGAAATTCAGCGACTCGAGGGTCCATACACCGCGCGCTGTGACCTCCAGGGCATCAACGACGACCAGGCCGGTCTGCAGCGCGCGAGAGTCCAGTAGCCAGGCCTGCATGAGAAGGGAACCGCGATGCGTTTCATGCGTGCGATGCTGATCATCATCGGCGTCATCCAAATCGTCTTTGGGACATGGCTTCTCGTGGCGCCAGACGGGTTCCCGGCAGTGTTTCACCTCCAGCCTGCCGCCCCTGGCTGGGTGAACTGGATTCTGGCGATGTCGGCAGCCAGATTCGTCGGCTACGGCATCGGATGTTCGTCGCGGCACGGGCCCCGTGGCCCAATCGGCTCTGGATCGACACCATGATCGCCATCCAGGCCGTCGATTTCATCGCCACCGCAGTCTATTTGGCCAACGGTGTCCTGCCAGCCGGGCACGTCGGCTCCGCCGTCGTGCCTCCATTGTTGTGGATCGCCGTGCTGGGCTGGGCCCGCCGCCGGGCACAGCCGAGGTCGTCAGCCGAGCCATCGAGAACGACGGAGCACGTCTGATGCGCGGGTCCGATCAGAGGCTGCGGATCACGACCGCGTTCTCCTGGCGGTTCGTGACACCCCTGCTGGCAGGTTCGGCGCTCAACCCGATCAACAGCTCCCTGATCGCCACCGCGCTGGTGCCGATCGCCGCCGCGCTGCACGTGTCGCTGGGGCGCACAGCGGTCCTGGTCTCCGCGCTTTACCTGACGACCGCGATCGCCCAGCCGACCGCCGGGAAACTGTCGGAGGAATTCGGGCCGCGGCGGGTCTTCCTGGCCGGGATTCTCGCCGTACTGGTTGGTGGGGTGGTGGGCGGACTGGGCGTCGATCTGAGCGCTCTGGTGGTGGCGCGGGTTCTGATCGGTATGGGAACAGCTACCGCCTATCCGTCTGCGATGCTGCTCGTGCGCCGCCGCGCCGAACAGGCCGGGATGGACGAGCCGCCCGCCGGCGTGCTGGGAGGCCTGGTGCTGGCCGGGACGGTGACGGTGGCCGCCGGGTTTCCCCTCGGTGGCGTGCTGGTCGACGCCTGGGGGTGGCGGACCGCATTCCTGGTCAACATCCCGCTCGCGGTCGTGGCCGTAGTGCTGGCCTTCAGGTGGATCCCGCGCGACCCGGCGATCGCTGAACCCGTCACCGTTCGCGCCGTTGCGACGCGCATCGACCTGGCGGGGATCGCCGGTTTCGCCGTGGCGATGGCGGCGCTGCTTGTGTTTCTGAGGTCGATGCCGCGCCCGGACTGGGTCGCGCTCGGCCTGGCCGTCCTGGCCGGGGCGGCACTGGTGTGGTGGGAGATGCGGCGCAGCCGCCCGTTCTTCGATGTCCGCCTGCTGGCCGCGAATCCGGCGTTGACGCTGACCTATATGCGATACGCGCTGACCACCTTGTGCGTGTACACCGTGATTTACGGCATCACCCAGTGGGTTCAGGCCGGCAGGGGAGCCTCCGCCCGAGAGGCCGGCCTGCTGCTACTACCCATGACCGGGCTCGCCGTTGTGCTCGTCCCACTGATCTCGCGGCGTCAGCTGGTACGCATGCCGCTGATCGCCGCGGCCGTCTCCTGTCTGGTGGCATCGGTTGGGGTGCTTTTTCTCACCACCAGCACCCCGATCGCCGGCATCGTGATTGTCACCCTGGTGTTCGGAATCACCCTCAGCACCACCAGCATTGGGAATCAAACCGCCCTCTACAACCAGGTCATGGCCAATCAGATCGGCACCGCCGCCGGCCTGCTCCGATCCTTCGGTTACCTGGGGTCGATCGCCTCCGCTGCGGTGATCTCCGTGGTGTTCCATATCGGTGCCGATGACCGCGGCCTACACGTGATCGGATGGGTCATGGTCGCGGTCAGCGCAGCGGGGCTGCTCGCATTGTTGACCGACCGAAGCATCCTCCGGCGCGACGGTTGCATGCGTTCACCCAGTCCCGCGCAATGAACTCGGCATCACCCGATGTCGTTCACCTAACCGCCTACCAAACGAAAAGGAGTTAAACCATGACGACCGATCGACCCATCCGAATTGCAGTCCACCTACAGCTGCAGCACGCCGACTATGACGCGATCCGTCGTGCCGCTCAGGAAGCCGAAAACATCGGCGTAGATATCGTTTTCAACTACGATCACTTCTTTCCACTCTCCGGCGACCCGGACGGCAAGGTCTTCGAATGCTGGACGGTGTTGGGCGCCTGGGCCGAATCCACCAGCCGCGTCGAAATCGGTGCCCTGGTGACATGCAACGCCTACCGCAACCCAGACCTGCTGGCCGACATGGCCCGTACTGTCGACAACATCAGCGGCGGCCGGCTCATCCTCGGTATCGGATCAGGCTGGTGGCAGAAGGACTTCGACGAATACGGCTATACCTTCGGCACCGTGGGCCAACGGCTCGACGCCCTGGCCGCCAGCCTGCCGCGAATCGAGCACCGGCTGGCCCGACTCAATCCGCCACCGACCCGCAAGATTCCCGTGCTGATCGGCGGCGGAGGCGAAAAGAAAACTCTGCCGATCGTCGCGGAGCACGCCGACATTTGGCACGCATTCGGCGACCAGGCCACCCTGCGGCGCAAGATCGACGTGCTCGAAACCCATTGCCGGGCCATCGGACGCGACCCCGACGAGATCGAACGTTCCGGTCTCATCGTGCCGTGCGCGGCAGTCCCGGCCGAGGAAGCTGCTGGCTACGCCTCGCCGGACGAATTGCGCGAACTCGGCTACACGCTGTTCACCTGGACCATCGGCGGACCGAACTACGATCTCGAGCCCCTGCGGCAGTGGATCGATTGGCGCGACAAACACAACGGCTGACACTTCACCGTTGCGCCATAACGGGTCTGGAAGAGGAGAGGGCCCTTCCCGCACCTGAAAATGGACAGGAACGATGGACATCGTCGACGCGCAAGTACACGCCAATATGCTCGGCACCGAGGTGACACTCGCGGTCATGGATGCGCTTGGTGTCCAGGGCGTGCTATTCGATGAATATCAGCGAACGGATGGGGACGGGGCGGCCCAACCCGGATATCGACTGGCGGACGGTACCTTTCGCCCAATCGGGCCGAACGCCGAATCCGCGGCGTTGCGCCATCCGGAGAGGTTCGCCTTCCTGATGCGGGTGGACCCTCGCGATCCGGGGATCGAAGGCTGGGGCGAGACGTTGGCCGCTGCGCCAGACTTCAAGGCGCTGCGCACCCTCGTCGCGACCCCGACCGAGGGCGCACTTTTCGAGGACGGCGGCTATGACCGGCTGCTCAAGGCCGCCCGGGCAGACAGCCTGCCACTATTCGTCACATGCCCCGGGCGGATGCTGCTTCTGGCGGGCTATGCCGAGCGGTTTCCCGACGTGCAGTTCGTCATTGACCATTGCGGTGCGGCGTTCGACTCGCTCCGCGGCGAAGCGACGATCGACGACGCGGTCGGGATGGCGCGCTATCCGAACGTCGCTTACAAGTGGGCGCACGCACAGGCCCTGTTGTCGACCACGGCCTACCCGCTCCCCGATCTCGAGCCGAAACTGCGCCGCGCGGTCGATGCGTACGATCCCGAGCGCGTCATGTGGGCCAGCGACTATACGACGACCCGCTGGCGCGCGAACTGGGGCGAGGCCCTGTTCAGCATTCGCCACTATCCGTCACTGTCGGAGGAAGAGAAGGCCTGGATCCTGGGTCCGCACCGCCCGCCAGATTCTGAGTTGGCCTCCGCCGCAAACGCTGGCGAACCAAGTGTGGTGAGTCCCCATCTCGCGTCGTCTAGTGCTGCGGTCACGAATGGCAGGACACAGCGAATGACGTCTAACTATGCAGTCTGCACTGCCACCGTGGGGACCATTCTGGGACCACACGTCATGCGCGATGTTGCACGACCTGCCCGTCTGCGAACGTCCTGCACGGCCCATCCCCGGCCAAACCACGCTACTACCAGCGAAAACGTGCCACCGCTATTTACTGGGGGTCAAGTGGTCGCAGGTTCAAATCCTGTCAGCCCGACAGAAGAAAGGTCCTTTGGCCTGCGTATATGGCTTCGGCGGCGTTTGCACTAACGTTCGATACCGCACCAAAATGTCGCAGATTGTCACAACACCGCGAAAAGTGTCACCGAACGTACGAGCGAATGCGTCAGTCGCCAGCGCTTGACGCGTGCGAGCCAAAGCTACGCGCGGCCGACTGCCAGCGCTTCGGGTTGAGCATGCACGTAGGTACGAAGAGTGAATGAGACGTCAGCATCACACGATCGCCGATATCGCGATGTATGCGCCCGTCGGTCGACCCTACGCCTTGTCGCGGGATCGCAGCTCTCGCCTGAGCTCGATTACCTGTTTCTCAAGGTCGATCACAGCCTTGGAGCACATGGCTGTCAGTCCAATGAGTTTCACGACTACCGCCCATATCCGGCTGTGGCCGGTAAAGGATTCGTCGAACTCGGCGAACCGCTCGAGGAGTTCCCTTCCGATAACGGATTCGGGATCGAGCTGTATCCGCCGCATTTTGCTGAACGCCGAGAAGTCGGCTGTTTCTTCGGGATGGGGCTCCATCTCTCGAGCGTAGGCCGCCGGCCGCGGCGGGTGGGCATCCGCTTGTGATCGGATGGCGGCAACAGGATGACCCGCTTGGTTTGTGGCTCGCGCTGAAAGGTGTCAGTGTGGCTGTCGGTCGTTGCAGAGATGAACTGCAGACGCGGGCAACTCCAGTTAACCGCGCTGGCTTCATTCCGGAAGATTTCTGGCTTGATTCAGGTAAGGCAGCCGACGTGACTCAGGCGGCTGCCCTCGGGCGCAGTTAGCCGCCAACCATGCACAGGCACGGCCATAGCTCGATGGCCACCGACACTGATAACAGTGCGACAGCCACCGCCTGCGCGATGAGGCTCCGCTTGATCCATTTGGCCTTGGTGTCATTGCCTTTGCGCAGGCTTATGGCCGTATTGATCTGGCGCGCAACCCAAGTGCGGCGCGCCTCGTCCTCCGTCATCTCCCGCCACTCGTGAGTAGTGAGACCTTGCATCATGTCGTCAGCGGCCAGCAGGTACGGAGAACCCCACCCCGCGATGTCGATCGCCATCACAGCTGAGATCACAAAAGCAATAAGCGCCAAGATCAAAAACATTACCGCCGAAGGGGTTTCAAACTTCGCGTCCTTGCCGGAAACTACGACGGTGAGACCGAAGATCAGGGTGAGAAGTGATCCGCTCGTGGTGAGGATGTGGACGTGCCAGCCAGGTCAAATTGACGCATGCTTAACTCCTGCATATCAGTATGGCGAGCGTTATGCAGGCTTTCGACGACTTTGCGTTGATACTGTCAGAAGCCATGCCAGACCAGCGATCTGCGATATTTTCCGCATTCTGTTTCGCTGTTTAGCAGCAGCAGGCACATGATCAGTGAGTCCGCTGCCTATCTCGCATCTTTACTGGGACCTGGAAACCACGCCCTTGGATCACTATCGGCCTAGTCGGCATCCACAGGATATCGGTCGCGTCCGTGAACTATCCCAGACGCTTTCAATTCGTCCAGGCTTGCATTCGTCATACCGATCGAGGCCAGGATTTCCGCGGTGTGTTCACCCAGCATTGGCGGCGGACGACGGTACCCGATCCGTGTCCGCGAGAACTTGATAGGGTTCGCAATCTGCGGTACGGACATGCCCATCCCATGCTCCATCGAAAAAACCATGCCGCGACTGACGACATGGGGGTCTGTGAGGGCTTGTGCAACAGTGTTGATCGGCCCCGCCGGCACCCCTGCTTCTTCAAGCGCCACCAGCCACTCATCCCGGCCTTTTGTACAAAGGCGTTGTTCGATCTGCTCTACCAAGCTATCGCGATTTGCAAGTCTGGCGCTATTTGTTGCAAACCGGGAGTCGACACCAACGTATGGTATTGAAAGAACCGAACATAGCGCCCGGAACTGACGGTCATTGCCGACAGCCACGATCAGATGGCCATCACTCGCAGAAAATGACTGATAGGGACACAGATTCGGGTGAGCGTTGCCCCAACGTTTTGCAGGTGTTCCAGACACGAGGTAGTTCAGCCCGTGATTGGCCAACCATCCGACCTGCGTATCGAGCAGGCTCATGTCGATATGTTGTCCTTCGTTGCTGCCTTGGCGCTCATGCAGGGCGCCAAGGATAGCAACAGTTGCATACATGCCCGTCATCATGTCCGCAATGGGTACGCCACATTTCTGGGGACCACCACCGGGCCTGCCATCGCTCTCTCCCGTTATGCTCATCAGACCGCCCATCGCCTGAATCACAAAATCGTATCCCGCCCGCTCACGATATGGGCCCGTCTGTCCAAAACCCGTAATTGAGCAGTAAATCAGCCGCGAATTCAGGTTCCTGAGCGTTTCGTAATCTAGTCCGTATCGCCGCAGATCGCCGTATTTCAGGTTTTCGACGACAACATCAGCAGATTTCGCCAGCGTACGAATGATCTCTTGCCCCTCAGGGGTACTGAAGTCAACCGCCACGGAACGCTTTCCACGGTTTGCTGCCAGAAAATAAGCAGACTCCGTGCTAGGCGTTCCGTCCACACCGGTCGCAAAAGGAGGTCCCCACGCTCGCGTATCGTCGCCAGTGCCTAGCCGCTCGACCTTTACAACATCTGCACCAAGATCCGCGAGCAACTGCGTGCACCACGGGCCCGCCAAAATGCGGCTCAAATCGAGCACCTTAACGCCCGAAAGAACACCAGCCATCACACCTCCTTCTGCGTTAGAGTGCCTTACGACGGGTCGAAAAGCACCCCTGGATTCAGGATGCAATGCGGATCGAATGCCTTCTTCGTGGCCTTCAGGGATGTGCAAAAGAGCTCGGGGCGCTCCTTGTCATACCACGGACGATGATCTCGACCCAAGGCGTGGTGGTGTGTAACCGTGCCGCCGGCGTCAACCATTGATTGTTCGGCAATCGCCTTGATTGCCATGTACTGCTCCGGAATCCGGGCCTTATCGCCGTAGGCAAACCATGTGAAGTAAGGTGCCGGGCCGTCCGGATAGATATGCGTGAAGCGGCACGTCACCGAACCGGGCCTGCCCGTCACCTCACGGATGGCGCGATGGGTTTCCGCCTTCACGTGTTCGCGTAGCTGCGCGAAGCGGTCCCAGGTGATGGCAGTCTCCATTGTTTCCCGCATGACACCTCTCGCAATCGCGTGCTCCCGCAACGCGGGACCGCGGAGGAATTTATCTCTCCAGCTTTTGGCACCCGAGTCTGTCGTCGCAGCGTCACCCTGCAGCTTGTCCTCATCCCATCTGCCACCGAAGTCACCGCAGATTTCCAGCGCGCGGTTCATCCATGCATCAACCGGATGGTCTGCCGATTCAAAGCCCAGTACCAGTAGGTCGTAACTTCCGTCGCTTGAACCCGTATATGCGGCTTCCTCACGCTCAACCAGCCGTGCATTGGCCGGATTCAGCCCGGACTGCGATATGACCCGTACCGCCTCAACCGCGTCGCCATAGTCTGCGAAACGCACACTGGTCATCTTTCGGTAGGTCGGGCGTCGATGGAGCTTGACCCATGCCTCCGTGATGATGCCGAGTGCCCCCTCCGATCCGAGAAACAACCTGTCCGGATTCGGCCCCGCTCCCGATACCGGGAAACGCCTGGATTCGATGTTGCCTGCGGGCGTTACGACCTTCAGGCTTTCGATATGGTCATCGATCTGCGTGTAGGCGGTAGCGAAATGACCCGCCGCACGCGTCGCGATCCATCCGCCGAGCGAGGAAAACTCCCACGCCTGAAGAAAGAAGCGCAGGGTGAGACCCGTCGGCTTGAGTTGCTGCTCAAGGTGGGGGCCGAGCACACCTGCCTGAATCCGCGCGGCCTGCGATTTCAGATCAACCTCCAGCACCCGATCGAAATGCTTCATGTCAATCGACACCGTTCCCCGATACCGGTCATGCGTCGGCGGGTTAACGCCGCCGACTACGCTGGTTCCGCCGCCATACGGGATCGCCGCGAGGCTCACGTCTTCACACCACCGGTACAGACTGACGATGTCATCTTCCGTTCGGGGATAGGCAACGACATCCGGCGGGTTATTGAATTCTCCGCGGATCGCCCGTGCGACATCCATCGTTGATGCCCCGTACGTGTGATACAGCCGATCATGCTGCTCTGTTGAACAGATTGACCTGAGCGACTCAGGTGCAGATACACGCGGCACGCGCAACTTGATCGAATCTTCGGTCGGAAACGGCACCGGCTCAAAGTCTGTTACTCCAAGCAACCGCGTCCAGGCTTTCTCGAATTCCGCGATCTCTTCCCGAGATACCTCGTCCCCTTCGTAGCCCCAGCCGTAAAACTTGCGTCGCCGTTCTTGCATGCTTGTCTCCATAAGACGTTGGATGGATCTGGATGGTGGCTTGGCCGAGGTAGCCCGACCCGCCGGTGTCAAAGCCTTCATCGTGGTCTCCCTGGGTCCGGTGGTCTCGACTTCGAGCCTGCCATCGCCAAAACTGCAGGTCCAAGACCTGTTACGTCGCGTGCAATACCCTGGAGGTATTAGTCGCGGTGGGAGGCCATGTGGATCTTGACCTGCGCAAGGTGCGCTACTTCGTCGCGGTCGCCGAAGAGTTGAACTTCGGCCGCGCGGCCGAGCGCCTCCATATCGCCCAGCCCGTGCTGTCTCGGCAGATCCGTGCACTGGAAAAGGAGCTAGGCGCCCAGCTGTTCGTCCGCGACAGCAGCAGCACCCAGCTGACCCGGGCGGGCACCCAGCTGTTGGCCGATGCGTCGCTGCTGCTGGCCGGGGCCGACGCCGCCCGGCGCCGGGTCGCCCAGGCCGCCCGGGCGACGTCGACGTTCACCGTCGGGTTCATGCCCGGTCTGACGGTGACCGAGCCGATGCTCGCGCTCAGCGCCGCCCATCCCGACCTGACTGTCGAGGTGTTGCGGACCACGTACACCAACCAGGTCATTGTGTTGCACGACGGCCGCGCCGACATCGGATATATCCGGATGCCGGCCGATCTGACCGGGCTGCAGACATCGGCGTTGTTCAGCGAGCCGCGCGTGGCTGTGGTGCCTGCCGCTCACCGACTCGCCGGCAAGGAAGCAGTGAGCATTCACGACCTCGCCGACGAGCACCTGCTCCAGGACACCGATGTGGTGCCCGAATGGCGTTCCGTGGCAAAAGAAATGCACGATCGGCAGCGGCCCGCGACGATAGCCCAGGCGCGCAGCGTCGAGGAGAAACTCGAACATGTCGCGGCGGGACGCGGTTTCAGTGTGCTGCCCGAATCAGCTGCCACCTACTACCAACGCTCCGACGTCGCCTGGACGCCGATCACCGACATCCCGCCGAGCGAAGTGCGGCTGGCCTGGGTGGCGACACGTCGCACCCCGCTGATCGCAGAATTCGTGGAGCTCGCCCAGGCTGGCTGCTGTTGACGGTGTTTCTGATACGACC
>JGI12631J13338_1000127_pt1 | contig 24990 bp, 28 predicted proteins | sample BlaSpr_A8_Ref_O1_FD_13338 | JGI IMG/M metagenome (IMG submission 13338) | reverse complement strand
CAGCCTGGACGCGCACTATCGCAGTGCCGTCGCGACGACGATTTACGGCGGGTCCAGCGAGGTGCTGCGCAGCCTCATCGTGGAGAACCGGCTGGGGTTTCCGCGTAGCCGTCCACGGCGCTGACGGGCGTCCCTGTCGGACAGCGACGCGCTGAGAAGGCGACGCGCTCAGAGGAAGTCGCTGCCACCGTCGACGTTGAGGTGGGCGCCGGTCATGTAGGTGTTGGCGCGTGAGGCACAGAACGCGATGACAGCGGCAACCTCTTGAGGCAGCCCGTGGCGACCGGTCAACGTCAGCACCTCCGGGCTGCCGGCGGCCGCCAAGGTCGTGGCGGTCTCCGTCAGCCGGGCTTCGTTCCTGCCAACGACACCGACCCGCGCGCCATGTTCGGCCAGGCACAATGCCGTCGCAAGACCAATGCCGCGGGTGCCACCGGAGATCACCGCGGTGGCATCGGCGAATCCAAGATCCACGATCGTCGCCGGCTACTTCGGCGCGAACCGTTGGCCGGCGTCGAGTCGGATGGTCGACCCGTTCAGCATCTGGTTCTCGACGATGGACAGCGCCAGGGCGGCGTACTCATCGGGCCGGCCCATCGGACGCGGGAAGGCCGCGTCGCGGGTGAAGATGGAACAGGATCCCGAGATCGATCAGTTCCGCGCGGAGGTCTTGTTCGGCCATCCCTATCTGCACCACGAGCGACTCGTGGCGGCGCTGGAGACGGCTACCGCCTAAGCGACCGTGCGCCGGCCGAACTGGCGGGCCAGCCAGTCCGCGCTGTCGCGCGCGGCGGTTCGGGCCACCGCGGTGCCGGCGAACATGTCGAAGCCGTGCACTGCGCCGGCGTAGACATGCAGTTCGGTGGGTACCGCCGCGCGGCACAGTCGCGCGGCGAAATCGATCGACTCATCGCGCAGGCAGTCCGCCGTGCCAACACCGATGAATGTCGATGGCAGGCCACTTAATTCGGTTGCCCGCGCCGGCGCCGCATCCGCAGGCACGTCGTCGGTGCCGCACCGGTCACCGAGATAACTGCGCCAGCCGAACGCGTTGGATTCGCGGGACCAAACCGGCAATCCCTCGAGTTGGCTCGAGGCGGTGAGGCCGCGGTCATCGAGCATCGGATACTCCAGGTATTGAAATGCCAACGGGACTTTCGCGTCATCGCGCCACCGCAGGGCCAAGCCCGCCGCCAGTGCCCCGCCGGCGCTGCGCCCGCCGATCCCGACCCGCTGCGGGTTGATTTCTAGATCATGGGCGTGCTCGACGATGAAGCGCAGCCCGGCCTCGCAGTCGTCCAGCGGCGTGGGGTAGGGCGATTCGGGTGCCAGCCGGTACTCGACGCTGACGCATACGCAGCCCAACCAGCGGCACCACTCGATCAGGCGGCCATCGTCCATGTGCCGGTTGCCGATCACCATCCCGCCGCCGTGCATCCAGTACAGAACGGGCGGCTCGGCGGCGGATTCGACGAGCCGTAGCACGGACAGCGCGATGCCGCCGTTTTCTGTGGTCAGCTCGACGCGCTTGATGTCAGGTGCGCATTGCGGTTCGAACATCATTCCGCTGCGCATGGCCGGAATGTTGTCGACGGAGAATTCGAAATCGGGGAATCCGCGCAGACTTTCGCCGATTTCCGGGTCGATCCAGTCGCCTCTGATCGCCGACATCAACTCACACCCGTCAGGTGCTTGCCCGCGCCCAGGGCCTGTTCGACCGCAACGAGGAAACCATCGGCCAGCGGATCGTCCAGCAACGGTTCCACGGCGGCGGGGACATCGCTGTAACCGGCGATCGATCCGATGAGGATCGCGGAGCTGCCCGGGTTGACCAGGGGGAGCAAAGCGTCGGTGATGCGCACCGACCCCGCCAGGTCCACGTCGAGCACCGTGGCCGCGTCGGCCATTTCCGGTGAGACACCCGCGGTGTGCACGAGGCAGCGCAGACGGCCAAGCTCGCGCACCCGATCGGCGACCGCGGCGACATCAGCCGTGGAGGCCACGTCGCAGCGCAGCGTCTCGACGTCCGCCCCGTGTGCGCTCAAGGCCTTGCGCGCCTGGTCAAGTAGGTCCTCGCGCACGTCAACGAGCAGCAGACGCCGACGATCGGCCAGTGCTCGGGCGCAGGCCAGCCCCATGCCGCCTGCACCCCCGGTGATCACCAGAATGTTGTCAACAGCCATGCCTGTCCTCTCAACGGTGGATCACGACCGGTCCCGCCAGTGAATGCCTGACAAACGGGAGTGTGCCATACGAACGGCCTAAGACATGCGTTCAGGAAGACCTTGGTTGTCGTTAGAAGAATGCGATGGTCTACTTTACGGATGAAGGTGACAGTCGACCCCGACCTTTGTGAAGCCAACGCGTTGTGCGTGGCAGCAGCCCCCGAAGTGTTCGATCTGATCGATGACGACGTCGTCGACATCCTCCTTCCGGAACCTCCGCCAGAGATGGAGTCGGCCGTCGCCGAAGCAGTAATCGCCTGTCCGAAGCAGGCATTACGGATACTCGCGGACTGATCCCGGCGCTCATCTCAGCGCAAAAGGGCAGACCAGCATTGCAGAATTCGCACGTATCGTTCTACTCTGAGGGAAGTCGGTTCACGGCTGGTGTGAGAGCTCGCGTACCAGTCTCTTGTAGGAGGGAATCCGTATGCTGCCCGACGACGCCAAGATCATCTCTGTCGATGACCACGTCATCGAGCACCCCCGAGTCTGGCTGGACCGGGTGCCCGCCAAGTACGCCGAGGTGGCTCCGCGCATCGTCAAGCTGCCGGACGGCAACGACACCTGGCTTTACGAAGGCAAGCAATCCGGCAACTTCGCGCTCAATGCCGTGGCGGGCAAGCATCCCCGCGACTTCGGGATGGACCCGCGCAGCTACGACGACATGCTGCCGGGGTGTCATGACATCGCCGCCCGCATCAAGGACATGGAAATCGAGGGCACCTGGGCCCAGCTATGCTTCCCGAACTTCGGCGGCTTCGCCGGCGGCACGTTTCACGCCGCCGAGGACAAGGACTTCGCCAAGCTGTGCATCAGCGCCTACAACGACTTCATCCTCGACGAGTGGTGTGCCTATGCCCCCGAGCGCCAGATCCCGTTGATGATGGTGCCGTTCTGGGACATCGACGCGTCGGTGGCCGAGATCGAGCGCACCGCCGCCAAGGGCGCGAAGTCGGTTTCGTTCATCGAGGCGCCGCACAAGCTCGGCCTACCGTCGTATCACACCGACCATTGGGATCCGATCCTGCGCGTCTGCGAGGAAGCCGAACTTCCGCTGTCGATGCACTTCGGCTCCGGCGGCATGCCGCAGGGACTCGCGCCGGACGGCGACATGTTCATCAGCATCGCGCTGTTCGGGCTGAACTCGATGATCACCACCGTCGACCTGCTGATGTCCGACGTGTTCTACAAGTTCCCCAACCTCAAAGTCGCCCTGTCCGAGGGCGGCATCGGCTGGATGCCGTACCTGCTGGAACGCATCGACTACTCCTGGGGCCGGCACAAGTACTGGTGCAACGTCAACGCTGACAAGCTGCCCTCCGAGCTGTTCCGCGAGCACATCTACGGGTGCTTCATCTCCGACCAGTCCGGGATCGAGCAGCGTCACCGCATCGGCGTGGACAACATCATGTTCGAAAGCGACTACCCGCATTCGGATTCCAACTGGCCGCACACCCGCAAGCTGCTTGCCGAGCATCTCGTCGATGTGCCTGACGACGAGGCCAGAAAGATCGTCGAGCTCAATGCCCGCACGCTGTACCGGTTTTGGGACTGAGGCAACCTCTGACGGGGGAAGACGGGAGATACGATGAGGGCGAATAGATCCGATTTCATGTTCGACCCGTTCAAGCCAGGGCCACGAGACCAGTTGCCGCAGGTACTCGCCGAATTGCGGGAGCGATTTCCCGTTTACCGCACCAACTCTGACATCTGGGTGTTGTCGCGGTTCGACGATGTCAAGGCAGTGCAGTCGAACCCGCAGCAGTTCTCGTCGCGGCCCAATCCCTACGAGGGAGCCGCGCCGCCCGATGACGAGATGAAACCGGAGGTACTCGACCGACTGCTGGCGCTTGCTGCGGGCATCCCGGTTGACATGGCTGAGATGGCGTCCGCGAAAACCATCGCGGCGGCCGACCCGCCTCAGCACACCCGGATGCGCCGCATTGTCAGCCGGGGATTCACGCCGCCGCGCATCAAGGAGATGGCGACCGCGATCGAGCGGATCGTCGAACGCTGTTTGAACGGAATCGAGGACGAACCCGCCTTCGACGTGGTCGAGCGGCTCGCCGTTCCGCTGCCCGTCGAGATGATCTGCCACATCCTGGGCATCGACGGCAGCCACTACGGCCAGGCCAAGCGTTGGTCGGACGCGTTCGCCGCCGCAGCGGGCGCGGTGTTCGGCAGCCCCGCCGAGCGCAACGAGTTGATGTTGGCAACGATCAAGGAGTTCAGCACGTATTTCGTTCCCCTCATCGAGGCACGTCGCGCAGAGCCGAAGAATGACTTGGTCAGTGCGATGGTCGCGGCGATCGACAACGAGTCATTGAGCAACGTCGAAACGTTGATGGTGGCGATCACCATTATGGTGGCCGGCAACGAGACAACGACGAATCTCATCGGTAACGCCGTGGTCGAACTGCTGGCCAACCCCGACCAACTCAAGCTGTTGCTCGACGATCCTGGACTGCTGTCCAATGCGGTTGACGAAGCGAATCGATTGACCTGCCCGATCCAATTCGCCTTTCGCGAGGCGACCGAAGACAACGAGATCGCCGGCACGCCAATCCCCAAGGGCGCGATCATCGCGTTGCACATGGCCGCCGCCAACCGGGACCCGCGCCGCTTTGATGACCCCGACCGCTTCCTGATCGACCGGCCTCCTGGCAAGAACCTGGCATTCGGACACGGCATCCACTTCTGTCTGGGCGCCCACCTCGCCGGTCAGGAGGTGCGCGCCGCCATTGGCGGGTTACTTCCGTACCTCGACCGCCTCAAATTGACTGATGCTCCGCTGCAACGTAATCCAACGGCACTGCTCAACGGGTGGCAACGGGTCGAACTAGCGTGGGTGTGTTAGTGCGGGGGAAATCACAGTTGAACGTAGACGCATGACCATGTTGACGGCATCGATGCTGCTGGACCCGGCTGTCCTGCAGGACCCCTACTGCTTCTACGCGACGCTGCGGGAGCACGCGCCGGTGTGGGCGATGCCCGGCACGGACGTCGTCGCGATCAGTACGTTCGATTTGTTGTCGGAGGCCGTGGCACGGCCCAAGGACTTCTCCTCCACTATGCAATGTCTGCTCTACCGCGATGGGAATGGCCTACCTGCACGCCGTGACTTTGGTGAGGCGGCCATGCCGACACTGGCGGCAGCGGACCCTCCCGTGCACACGACGCACCGACGCGCGGTCTTCCCAGAGTTGGTGGCACGGCGCATGCGCACCCTGGAGCACGATATCCGCGCGTTATCGGAGAGCGCCGTCAAGCAGGCCATGGGCGACGACGGGTTCGACTTCATGGCGACGATCGGCAACATCGTGCCGACCACGGTCGTGGCCAGGCTAATCGGCTTTCGGGACATCGACCCCGTGCAGCTACTGGAAGCGGCGTTCGACTCCACCACGATGGTTGGCGGGACGATGTCAATGGATGAATTCAATACCCTCGTCACCCGCACCGAGACCATCGAGGCTGCGCTCGGGCTTAGTAGACGTAGTTCTCGCCGCTCGCCCGAACGGTGACGTCGCTGAGGTTGATTCCCCAGGGCTGGTCGATGACGTGTACCACCGCATTCGCCAGGTCATCAGGGGTGATCAGCCAGTACTCCACGGAGTCCACGTCCATCTGCTCGGGTCGAAGGGACCCGTTCTGGAGGTTGCTGACATTCTCGGCGAACTGGAGGCCTTTGTGGCCCACGAGGCCCATGATCGCCGTCTCGTTGACGATCCAGCTGGCGAGGTTGGTTCCGAGAACGCCGGTCGGCTTGATCGTGGTCACCTTGATTTTGCCCTGCGCCTCAACCCGCAACGAATCCGAGATCGCCGTGACTGCCGCCTTGGTCGCGCTGTAGACCCCGGAACCTTCGATCCCGCCATTGCCATAGATGGACGAGATGTTTACCACCTGTCCTCGGCCCTGCTCGATCATCTGGTCATAGACCGCCGAGATGCCGTTCACGACGCCCTTGATGTTGATGTCGATCGCCTTGTGCCATTTCTCCCAGGCCCGTTCGTGGTCGGCGAAATAGGCCAGCGGCATCACTCCGGCGTTGTTCACGAGCACGTCGATCGCGCCGAAAGTGTCGAGAGCGTGTTGCGCCGCCGCTTTGACCTGCGCCATGTCCGTCACATCCGCAACATGAGCCGTGCCTTCGAAGCCGGCCGCCCTTAGGCCATCGATGACCTCGTTGAGGCTGTCGGCGTTGATATCCACGCCGACAACCTTCGCGCCACCAGCGGCGCACTTTTCGGAGATTAGCTTGCCGAAGCCGCTACCCGCGCCGGTGACGATGATGACCTTGTCCTTCAGGTATTGCGACATACCTACCCTTCCTATCCAGAGTGAAAAACCCTCCGTCCGGCTGCCGCCAACGGTTCAGCCAACACCGCTAAACACTGCACAAGTGGTGTCTAGATTGGCAAGGTCCGACGAACACGCCCAATCCCGTCAAAGTCGCTCGGCAATTCCTGTCTGCCGTCGCTACGTCTCGACAGGAGCGAGCACCTGTAATGATCGAACGCATGTTCTGCGTATCTGCTTAAGGGCAGTCAGAAATGTCGGCTTTTTCGGTGAGTAGTTCGCGTAGTCGTGTGATTTGGTGATCCGATCACACGGAGCCCATGTACCGAGCGGGTCGCAAACACTACGGCCGAACAGACTCAGCCAGCCGTGGCGGCGACGGTCAGGCCAATGTTCGCCGCGCGGTTTGCGAGTGTGTCGTCAAACGTGGCAAGTGCGGCGCTATGGCGCTCGGCGGTGTACAGCACGCAGCAATCGGGCAGCTTGAGACCAGTCGTCGCGCGCAACTCGCCCAAACGGTGGGCCGCTTCGGCAGGTAGTTCCAGACTCCTGATTGCCAACTGTGCCAAAAGCTGGTCGAGGCGATCTGCTTGGCCCGCCCGGGAGGCGCCGACGTAAACCTCTGCAAGCGTGACGACACTGGATGCGAACGAGTCAGTCAGATGTGCCTTCAAAAGTGCCGTCGCGTCAGCATGATGCGAGTCGGCCGGCTCGAAGTGCCCGATGAGTACGCTCGCGTCAAGAATGATCACGCGGGCCAGTCTTCGCGAAGCTCGTGCAGGTAATCAGGCCCAAAGACGCCAGCCAGCGCTCCAGCCGTCGCATCGATCGACTGCTCGCGAGCGTCTTCGGCCGTCACACGATCGTGCGCCAGGGTGTTTCGGCCCAGAAGGATAAGTCGCCGCAGCAACGCTCCCGGCTTATCAGCTAGGTCAGGCCATGTTTTCGCCGCCATTTCCAAAGCGCCGGCAATATCGTCAGTTTCGGTGATGGCGTGGCGCCGGTGGCTTGTCGGCATACCAGAGTGTAACACCTTACGCAGAGGTGTCACACCGACGCGGCACGACACGGCAGGTTAAGAACCGGTACCAGTCGCGGCGCGATGCCCGTTGGCGCTTCCGACGGCCAGCAAGAAAAGTAACGGTCTAGGCTGTCGCGCCGACCCGCACGCTGCGTCGTGTTTAGGTCTTACGCTTCGTTCCTCTCTACGGCGCGGATTCTGAGCCGCTGAGTTCGAGGCGCTGAATCGGTTGGCCGGTAAGTTCACTGACGACCTCAAAATCTTTGTCGACGTGTAGCACGGTGAGCCCGACGAGCTCGGCGGTGGCGGCGATGAGCAGATCGGGGATGGAAGGCCCGCGGTGCTTGCCAGCGTCGGCTAGCAGCAGTTGTACCTCTAGAGCGCGGTCTTCGATTGCGGGGGTCAGATACTCGACAGGCATTGCGGCCAGCGGGGGCTCGCGCAAGTCACGTCGGGCGGCGGCACCGGTGCGGGCGGAGTAGCCGATCTCTAGCCGTGTGAGGTTGGTGATGTGCACAAGCCCGCGCTCGATCCTGTTGTTCCACTCGTCGACGTCGGGACTGCTAGCCACACGCACCAGGGCGGATTTGTCGATGAGCCACACCTGGGCAGTCAATCCCAGGCCCGTTCCATCACCGCGGGATCTGCGAGGTCACTGTGGGCGTTTGTGAACCTATTCCAGTCACCTGCGGTGACGGTGATTTTTGCTGTGCGGGCATCCTGTGCCAACCGCCGACGAATGTATTCGGTGCGGGAAAGTCCGAGCCGTGCGGCCAGCTGGTCCAGCGCAGCCAACACATCGTCGGGAACGTCGCGGATCAATACGTTACTCATCAGGCCTCCGCAAAGTGGCGATATCCTATGATATCACCGCATTGAGCGCTCCGGCGGCAAGGCAGCCAATGGTGCGCCGCAGCTCTAATCACGACGGTGCTGGAGGCGTCGTAGGCCGTGAGTTTGAGGCGGTTGATGGGGCCCAGCGGGCGGTGTGCGGCCAGACCGCGCCACGAGTTGTAGGACAGCACGTCCTTGCCGAACCGACTCCCGTCGGGGGAGTCCGGGTTCTGTTGCCTTATAGCGCAGTTTGGCGACGCCGATGTGGGGACTGAGTTCTTCGGACCGCGGCGCGGTCGCGTCCTTGATGGGCATCCGGGCCAGGTCGGTGCACAGCTGGGCGCGCAGCTCGAATTCGGCGTCGTTAGTGGGTGTGATCGGAGCGGGTTGTCGTGCAGGCCCGATCGGCGCTAGGTCGTTGCATGGTGGCGGGTTTGATCGCCACCGGCGCGCTTTGCGTCATACATCGCGGCGTCGGCGATTTTGATCAGATTGTCAATGACGTCACGACGCGGAACTGAGGCTTGCCGAAGCGGAATACTGGCCACACCGACGCTCGCGGTGATCCCGAAGACCGTGGATGCGATGGCGCTTCGCAGATGCTCGGCCTGTATGCGGATGCGAGCGTGGGCGATCAGGTCGGCGATCAGGAATTCCTCACCGCCGATGCGTGCGACGACCGCGTCCTGGTCGGTGTTGTCGCGGAGAACATCGGCGATGGTGATTAGGGCGCGATCTCCGACGACGTGGCCGTGTTCATCGTTGAGGTGTTTGAAGTGGTCCAGATCCACCATGGTGATCGCCAGGCACCGATCGCCCAATGGCCCGGTGTGCGCGGCTACGAGCGCGCGGGTTGCAGGATAGAACGCGCGCCGGTTCAGCAGCCCGCACAGTGGGTCGACGTCGGAGTACCTCACGTCAACGCCGAGGTTTTGCACCAGGGCGTTGGCGGCGAACGGGACGGAGCCGAGAGCGACGGCGATCTCAAGGAACGCGCACACCGCGCGCACGAGGTCCCCGGTTGTCGCGGCCAGCATGATCGTCAAGGTCAGCGCCGTCGCGGACGCGACCGCCAGATTGACGACGAGCAGACGCGCGCTGTGAAAGAACGCGATGTAGCCGCCGAGCACGGCAAACGACATGCAGCCCAGAAGACCGAACAGTCGGTCGGAGTAGCTCAGGCAGACGATTGCCGTGCAGGTCAGCACGCTGAGCGCATAACACACCGATTGGCGCTGTGTGGGCCATCGGCACGCCCAGAGCACTGCCAGCGCCATGCACACGGCCACCGCGGCCAGCGCCGTGGCGTCACCGAAGATGCGATGCGGGCCGGCGGGACTCCACGTCATGGCCAGCGTGATCGAACTGAGGGTGACCGTGCTGACCGCCATCATCGATCGAATCAGCTTCTGCAGATGTCGCGACGCCAGATATTGCGAGATCCACTCGTAATGATCCGGTCGGCGCCACCACACCGCGAGCGCGCTCACGGGCCGCGCCGTCGGTCGAGGCGATGAACCGCACATGTCCCCCGCCGAGATCGGATGCCTTCGCGCAGCCAGCCGTCCGGTCGGGGCTGCCCATGTGACACCGCATAATTTTCCGCTAGTCTCCTCCGCTTCCCAAATCGAGGCCGACCTGCGCGCGGCGCAGAGGCGCACGGTCGTCGTGCTGGGCAACGAAAGCACCGGAATTCCGCCTGATTCACTGGAGACGCTTGATGTCGCCGTCGAAATACCCGTAGAGGGGACGGGCAGTAGCCTCAATGTCGTCGTGGCGGGGTCTCCTGGTGATTTACAAGCTGGCCGGGCCTGATCTGACAGGAGGGATCTAATACTCGACATGCCGTCGCAGCATGGTTTCGTCGTGGATTAGCCTCAAAGCGCGCAAGGGCATCAGCAGCGGCATAGCAAGACGCGGGCTGTTCGCCACCAAGCGAATCGATGCCGGTGAGATCGTCGCGGTCAAAGGCGAGTTCGGCGTACATGAGTCGGACGGCGCTCCTTTTCGTCAGGCGCGCCGTCCGAAGCACCAACCACCTGGTTACCAAGCGTGCATGATGGTGCGGTGAAAGGTGGCCTCGGCGTCAGGAGGACAGTTTCTCCGCCTGACGCAAGCCCACCGCACTGTGCCCAGTTGATGGGCCTTGCTTCGCGTGGGTGCCGAGCGATCGTGCTGGGCGCCACAGCCGAGAGGAGGAATCTTTTCTTCCGGTCCGACCTTGGTCTGCCGTGGATCCGTACCTCAAGTCTACGCCTATCCAGGTAAGCAACAGAAAACGAGTTGGGCCGAGCGTTCAACGGGGCCCGACATCGACGAGCGGATCGAGGCGCGTCCGGCCCCTTTCATGTGGAAGACGATCCTGGACGCCAGGGCCCCTCCGCCGAAGACCTGGGCGCAGCGCCGACACCCCTGGTGCTTGCGCAGGTGGAGTGCTAAACCAGAAGGAGCGCAGCCAGCCGACACCCGTCGCTGTGGCGCGGTGCGGCAACCGACATGTAGGAGGTGGTTGCTGTGCTTCATCCCGATCCATTCCGTGACATCGACAGACTCGCCGCGCAGATGCTCGGTGCACCGCCCGGATCCGCCCGAGTCCCACTAGCTATGCCGATGGACCTCTACCGCTCCGGCGATCACTACGTGCTTCACGCCGACCTCCCGGGCGTGGACCCCGATTCGGTGGACGTCAGCGTTGACGGCGGCATCCTCACCGTGACGGCACAACGCAGCGAACGCACCGAACACGACGTGCAATGGCTGAGCTCCGAGCGCTTCACTGGCGGTTACATGCGTCGCCTGTCCCTTGGTCCGGACATCGACGCCGACCACATCGCCGCCACCTATCAGAACGGGGTGCTGACCGTAACCCTGCCCGTGGCGGCAAGGGCCAAGCCGCGCCACATCGAGATCACCCCTGGGGCACGTGAGGAAACAAAGCCCATCGAGCCATCCGGCCAGCACACCACGACCTAACCTCTCTTCACCCGACGGGGTGCAGGCGGCTCATGCCGTCGGGCCTTGGCAATTGGTGATGCCCATTTCGCATCGAGTGCCGCGCGTCTATCAGATCCGCGACTGCCAGCGGCGCTGGCAACGTCGAACTCGTCGCGTTCGGCATCGGTGGGTCGAAATCCATTGCGGCATGCATCGCTTCAGCGGCGGCAACGGCGGTGATCAGTTGGGTCTGGTCTTCGGCCAAATCGCCGTTACCCAGCTACTCAAGCCGGCACTGATCCGCAGCAAGGGTCGTGTGGTCAACATCGGCTCCGTTGGCGGCAAGATCGCCGTGGCCACCTATGGTCCGTACGCAGGCACGAAGTTCGAACCCGCCGGCGCATGACGTGCGCTATGTTTCTGTGGAGCAAGGGCTTACTACGTCTGTGGCAAACGGGTGTCCCCACCGAATCGAGGATCCGATGAGTGACAAGTCCGATAGGCCGGCCCGTCCACTGATCGGGTTCATGACCCGAGATAACGCACCGCAGATTATCCCGGCACCGATTGACCGGGCGTGGATGTCAGAGGTATCAGAGATGCGTAAAGGTTGGCCTAATAGGTGTTTGCCGATGCTCATCGCTAACCAGAGCGGCTGGGTGCTGCGCAATCGGTGCGCGTTCACCGCTACGTGGATCGGTCAGGAAGACGGCGTGGACGTGTCCATCGCACCCGATAAGCGCGACACCGCTCAGTTCCTGCCCGTCAGCCATTTCGGTAACGGCATCCTGACCTGGCATCTGCCGATGGTGTTTCGCACCCCGGCGGGCTATAACCTGTTGGTTCGCGGGCCGGCGAACTATCCGAAGGACGCCGTATGTCCATTAGAGGGCATAGTCGAAACTGACTGGGCAAGCGCGAGTTTCAGCATGAGCTGGAAATTCACCCGCAAACTGATGCCGGTACGATTCGAGGTCGACGAGCCGATCTGCATGATCGTCCCGCAGCGCCGAGCCGAGCTTGAAGAGTTCGCACCCGAACTCAGGCGCATCGAATCTGACGAAGATCTGCAGCGCAAGCATGAGGGTTTTCTTCGCCCACGCGACGTGGAAGGGCAGATGCGGGCAGCGGCGGCCGTCGCCGCGGGAGAGCGAGTGCAGTGGCAAGCCGACTACACGCGGGGCCGACACGTCGACGGCGAGGCTGGGACACCGGATCATCAGACTCGCCGTCATCTTCGTTCATTTGTTCAGCCACAACATGACAACCGGCAATAGGACCGCGGGGTTGGACCGCGGCCGCAAAGTGGTGGGTGTCACGTGCTGCGCAGGAGTTCGAACAGCGGGATGACCCGTCTGTCTTGGATTGGTAGTCGCCGAAGCCCGGAGCCACGGCGACGATCCTCGGAAAGATCGCCTCGCGTTCGTTGGGCTCGTCGACCCATCCGCCTACGAGCGCCTGCACGCCGGTGACACCATCAGGATCCCCAACATCGGACGCGTTTTGACGTCCGGCGAGCAGTGCGTCGCCACCGTCGACGGATCTACCAGTTCTATTACGCTGCAGCACAACCTATCTGAACGCCAAATCGAGATCCTCATGGCCGGCGGGGCCATCAACTGGCGCGATAACCACCGAACCCGATGACGCCGTGTCGCACACGCCACCCACGCTCCCACGAAAGGACAGCCATGCCTGCCGAACCCAGCCCCGTGTCCCTCACCCGCTACAGCATGGAAGGCGCGTTCGGGGAGTACCACGGCTACCTGGAAACTGAATCCGACCCCGCAAATCTTCGACAAACCACACAGCACGCGATTCCTTGGCCGAGCAAGCACGGCACGTCAGGTATCAAAGATTGTCGTTCCGACACCGCTGGGGCTGTTCGAGATGAAGATCGGATCCAGCGAGAAGGGAAAATTCCCGGTATTAAACGGATTACCTGATGGCACAACAGACGGGTCGTTGGCCGCAGTGACCGTCTCGGTGAACAGCTCCTGAGAGCTGCTGAAGACCGTAATAGTTGTTCCCGCTGGCACGGCATCGCCGACCGGAACGCTCGGGATTAGGTTTGACGGGATGGTTCCAGACAAACCACCGGAATCGATGAATGCGTCGGGAACGGCTTGGATAGGGCCGTTATTGATCTGTATCTCCAGGGTGGTGGTCTCCGGCGCTCCGGGAACCGAGACAGCGGCGGGCAGCGGGTTGGGACCGAACTCCAGCACACCTTGGGCTTCGTTTATGAGCACACCCTCATTGAGGGTGCCCGGCAACGCTGCGGTCACCGGGGTGGAGAGCGGGAACCCGTCATTTGGCCCTATACCCACAAAGGCAGGTATCGCCGAGTTCGGTAGAGCGGTTGTCACACCATTTATCGTCTCCGTTACGGAGGTGCCGACGGCAACGGTGGTCGGCGTGGTGACGATTCCATTCCCGAAATTCACCGTTGTTAGAAACGTTTCGAACTGGACGGTGTCAAAGGCATCCCTGCTATCGCCAAAAGTGACGGCGCCCGTCCCGGTGGACGCGCCGAGGCTCTGTAGATTGACGTCTTGGATTGGGACGATAACGCCAGTGGATCCGGTGTCGAGCGTCACAGGCACAGTCGGTCCGCCGCCTACGGAGATGTCTACGACCGGGCTACCGGATTGATTCACCTGCAGGAGGGTTTCGTTCGCCGGTGGAGTTTCGTTCTGTGCTTGAGGTGTACTAACGCCAGCGGCCCCGGCTTGGCCCCATAGCCGGCCGCCGAGGCCGCCAGCGCCGCCAACGCCGCCAGGCCCGCTGGCCCCGCCCGTACCGCCGTTGCCGATCAGGCCCGCGGCCCCGCCAGCGCCGCCAGCCACTCCAGCGGCGGTGCTATTGCCACCGTTACCACCGTTGCCGTACAACCATCCGCCGGTCCCGCCGGACGTTCCTACGCCTTGAGAGTTGGTGAACCCGTTCGCGCCGTTGCCGATCAGCGGGCGCCCGGTCAACTCCTGGAAGGGCCGGTTGACCAGGTTGGCCGGCGCGCTGGCCACGCTCGACAGCACCTGCCGGATGTTGACGGCCTCGGCGGCCGCATAAGAATTCGCGTCGGCCACCAGGTTGCGCGTGAACTGGTCATGAAACTCCGCCACCTGCCCGGCCAGCGCCTGATACTGCTGACCGTACCCGGCAAACAGCGCCGTCACCGCCGCCGATACCTCATCAGCGCCAGCAGCCGCAATCCCGGTGGTCGGAATAGCCGCCGCCACATGCGCCGCATGCAGCGCCGAACCGATGCCCTCCAAATCCGCTGCCGCCGACACCAAAGACTCCGGAGTCACCACCAGAACTGACACGCCGGTCCCTTCGTCGTCGATCCACGATCCACGCTCGAGGCAATATGGAGCCTAGCTGAGAAATCTGGACAGGCCCTGGATATTGGCTTCGCATCGGATTCGCAACACATCGGTCTCTGTGCCGCAACATCTTTCGGAGCTAGCGGGACGACCCGGAGCGGCGGGCGCCGACCATCCCTCGCTCGTCCAGCAGCTCGTCTATCCGCGCCGTACTCGGCGCCCGGCCGCCTTCTGCTTCACGCTGCTTCACGGCGAATCGCCAGCAGCAGCCGAAGCTCGCGTGTATCAGATCCGCGACGGAGGGCATGAGCTGCCGTATAGCAACTCGCTCAATTTCGGCGGGTTTGTGGGCGTTCGCTGACGTTCGCGAACCGCTCTAGCTTGCGAAAACCGGACACCCGCAGACGTGTCCGAACGTACTGCGGATATCTAGGGGTCAAGTGGTCGCAGGTTCAAACCTTATCAGCCCACAAGAGAATATGCAGGTAGACCGCTTATCGGTGATCCTTGACCGCCCCGGATGCGGTACCGCCAGGGGGTATGCACAGCAACAGGTACAGCAACGCCATAGGTGGCCCCAGCACAGCCACGCGTCATACGGCACATCATAGAATTCAGGGCAATGCCGACTTCGCGTTCCTTAATTGCATTATTCGCTGTAGGTTGAGTATGGAGAGCTGGAGCATGCCCGACGTCGTCACAAACAGCAGACAGTTGAGAGATCGCACATGAGTCACAAGTCACGTCGTCGCGGTGTTGTTGTCGCCCTTGGGTTGGCTGCCTGCTCCGCACTGGGCGCAGGGTGCCTCTCGGCGCCGTTAGCACCCATCGCTCTGGCCGATGGCACCGCCCGCGCCCTTGCTCCGGCTCCGCAGGTTTTCGGCCCGCAACCTCTGGAACCGCCTGTTCCGGCGCCCGCTCCGCCGCCTCCGCCGCCTGTGGCGCCCGCTCCGGTGGCTGTGGCGCCCGCTCCGGTGGCTGTGGCGCCCGCTCCGGTGGCTGTGGCGCCCGCTCCGGTGGCTGTGGCGCCCGCTCCGGTGGCTGTGGCACCCACTCCGGACCCTGCGGCGATCGTTCTGGCGCCTCCGCCGCCTGCGTTGCTCGTTGTGTCGCCTCCGCCGCCTGCGTTGCTCGTTGCGTCGCCTCCGCCGCCTGCGGCGCTCGTTGTGTCGCCTGCGCTGCCTGCGGCACCCGCTCCGCTGCCCGCGGCGCCCGCTCCGCTGCCCGCGGCGCCCGCTCCGCTGCCTGCGGCCCCCGCNGCGGCGCCGGCTGCACCTGCGGCGCCGGCTGCACCTGCGGCGCCGGCTGCACCTGCGGCGCCCGCTGCACCTGCGGCGCCCGCTCCGGACCCTGCGGCGCCCGCTCCGGACCCTGCGGCGCCCGCTCCGGACCCTGCGGCGCCCGCTCCGGACCCCGCGGCGCCCGCTCCGGGTCCCAGCGGCGGGGGCGGGCATGGCCATCAGGTGCGTTGAGTAATGAAGGGCAGGCGCCCTGCTGCGTGCTAGGTAGCACGGAGCTGATACATACGTCCGACTGGCATATAAATGCCAATCCGATGTCAGCGGGCTACCCTCCTCGTTTATGGACGCTGAGGACGCGCGTCCAGGGGAGACCACATCCAGTCGCCAGCCTCTTGTGAAGACGGCGCTCCTCGTTGCCGGGTTCGTCCTGGCGGGAGCGGTTGCGGGGGCGGTTACTTGGTACGTCCTGGCCCCATCTGGCGATCACTCATCGAGTGGGAACGCGGATGTCAGCGGTGCGGTCAAGTCTTCGATGCAGCAGGCGTTCGATACCGATCCGCGCTTCGCGCCGTACCATCCTCACGTCGAGAAAGTCGATTTGGCGAAGCAGACTGGCAATCAGTACGAGGGGATTGCCGTCGTCCGAAGTGCCAAGGGGATCGATCACGACGTCCTCGTCCAGGTCACCGCCGACCACCAGCATGTCACGTGGAAAACCAAGCCGGACGCGTTCGCCTTTTTGGTGATGGAACAGCTCAACCCGACGGCGCCGACTGCAGGTCTTCCCCGATGACCACCGCAGAATGTCTGGGTATTTCCCCGAGGGTTACCGTGCCGCATGACCACAACCGAGCGCCCCATCACCATCTGGCGACTGGCCGCTCAGGTCCGCGAAGCCGGCAAAGACACGCGAGACGTCGACAAGGTGCTGGGGAAGCTGCAGAAGCTCAAGCGCCCAGGGCGAGCACATGAAGATGGCGAAGAAGGCCATCATGGCGTGCCGGCGGGGCCTCAAGCGACTGGCGCAGCCATGAGCGAGGACGTCCCGCAGGCGGGACGTCGAATCGTAAGGATTACAGTATTGGTGTCGAGTCACTCCCGCCCCTGCGAAACCGACTGCCGAGCACCCGATCTCACACCCACCGAGCGGGTCTGATTTCGCTGACAGCACGACGTGAGAAGTCAAGCGGCACAAAGCAATGCAGTACACACGTGTCGACTAAGCCGGCCTGGTACGTTGGCAACACGGCCAGCGCGCGGCGATAGGGGAGGGGTCACATGAGGTTCATTACCCGGTTTAAGTTCCTTATCGAGAAGTTCCGCGACCGATGCTCGGCGGGAAATACAGCCAGGGCGACGGGCGAGCAGATCCTCCAGCGCTCCATCGATGTTCACCGCAGGCTCGGAGAGTCCGAGATGGATCGGATCGCACCGAGCGCACCCGCTCGCCGCTCGGAGTGAGCCTTCCCTATCAGCGCCGGGAGTTATTCCCAGGTCACAGCAGTGCGAGCTTGTAGCAGTGACCAGTGTGGGCTCGATACCATGCCCCAGCGCGCCCGGCGGTGATGTACAGGCGTTATTCGGGTCGTTCGGGTCAAAATAAGCCCCATGGGATTGGAAGACCTGGGTCGACCTCATGCTCGATCCACGGCGGTCATCATGAAATCAAGAGTTCGCAACCGGCTCGCAGGAACCGCTGCGGATTCGCAGGCGTCGCTGTACGCCCGAGTTATTGGCCTTACTTGTTGGCCTTACTTGTTGGCCGAGGTGTATCCCGCATGTGACCTTCCCGCGACAGCGACGAAGGACGCTCATCATCATGACGGTTCTTGCGGTACTCTGCGCGCTCGCGACAGCAACATGGATCGGCTACTACGTCGGCCGGCGCGCGGGCTCGAAGCCGTCAACCTGGAAGAAGCGAACGAGTCGGATGGCGCTGGGCAGGCGTGCGATCAGCCTGCTCGTGTTGATGACCGCACGCCGCATCGGCAGAGCTTCCAGGCCGAGCGTGCTCCCCGACGCAGTAGGCATCTGTGGGCTGAGAACTATTGCGGCACTTGAGCTCCTGCGAGGTGGCGTTGCACGGATGCGGTCCTATTGAGGCGCGCATGCTTGGGGCGAAGTGGCCTGTGCGCGCTATTGCGAGAGTCGATTTGCTAATGGCACGACCCGCCGGGACAAGACGACACCGAGGCGCAGAAGAACACCGCGACGTCGAGACCAACTATGCCGACGCGGCTTGCGGNGCAACGCACTCAACGGCCGCGACTGGAGAGGACGAGAACTGGTATGTCAACAGCACTGCAAGGGAAGGTCACGCTGGTGACCGGTGCATCGTCGGGTCTGGGCGCTGAAACGGCCCAGCTGCTTTCCCGACAGGGCGCAACGGTTTTCGGCTTAGGCCGGGATACCGGACGCTTGGCCGAGGTATTCGCCGACGTGGAAAGTGGTTCATACGCATCGGTGGACATTGCTTCGGCGCAGGCCTGCAGAGACGCGGTCGAGCAGTGCGTCCGAGAGTTCGGCGGACTAGACGTCCTGGTCAACATCGCGGGTAGGCACCAGATGCGCCGAACCGAGTCGATGACCGACGACGACTGGACACAAGATCTTGCGATCAACCTGAACGGACCCTTCTACCTGTGCAGGGCTGCACTACCCCATCTGCTGGAACGAGGTGGCAACATCATCAACGTCAGCTCCATTGCCGGCGTCGAAGGCCAGGCTTACTCGGCCGGCTACTGCGCTGCCAAGCATGGGCTAATTGGGCTTACTCGTGCTTTGGCGGTGGAGTACACCGCGGATCGCCTGCGTGTCAACGCAGTATGTCCGGGCGGCATGATTACACCGCAACTCGAACAATTCAGCGCCCCAGACAACGCGAACTATGACCTGATCATGCGCACGGCCTCGCCGCGCGGCATGATGCAGGCCCTCGATGTTGCGAATGTGATCGCGTTCCTTGCCAGCGATGCCGCGGTCGCCATCCATGGGGCCGTTTATCGGGTCGACAACGGCAAGGGTGCCGGCTAGTAAACCGGGCGAACCCGCCTCGCATTAAAGGAAAGCCAGCAGCGCGTCGCGTAATCCGACACCACAGCCAACCGCTCCTCGCCCTGGCATCGGCGGCAAGGGCGAGGTGATCGGCTTCCCTGGCGCGAACGGATAGCAACCAGTAGCGCCTTGGATCGGCGCTTGCTTACCGGTGCACTCGCGGTGCTTGCACTCCGGCCACCAGCAGGGCCGGCGTTGCCGATCAGCGCCGTGCGTAAGTCTGAACCCAACTTATGCACCACCCCGCGGGCCACTCGCNGGCCGGTTGCGCGGCCAGGGTAACCTACTGTGGGCAAAATCCGCGCGTCCCGCTGCGGCGTCAAGTCGACCGGTGCCGCAACATGCACAGTGGACTGTTCCCGGGCGACGCCCTCATGGCCGAAGGATGATGACCGTCATGGACGCTGAACTGGAACGCTGGCTGGCCTCCGGAGAGTATTTCGACTACCTCGGCTTCGACATCTTCTACCGGGTAGAGGGCAGCGGACCTCCGTTGCTGCTGATCCACGGTTATCCGTTCAATTCCTATGACTGGGCACCGATCTGGCCGGCACTGTCGCAACGGTTCACCGTCATCGCACCAGACATGATCGGCATGGGATTCTCCGAGAAACCCGTGGCCTACGAATACTCGGTGGGGGACCACGCCGACATGCACGAAGCGCTGCTGGCGCACCTGAACATCCGCAACGCGCACATTCTGGCCCACGACATAGGTGATTCCGTGGGACAGGAACTGTTGGCCCGTCACGAATTCGGTCAGCAAACCTACGGCGCGCTGCGGATCGACTCGATAGCCTGGCTCAACGGAGGTATGTTCATCGAGGCCTATACGCCCAGGGCGGCGCAGAAGCTGATGTCTCGCACACCATTGGGCGACATCTTGAGTCATGTCCAGGGCAGTCCCGTGTCCCGTCGGCTGCTGGAACCGACGCTGCGCGAGATGTTCGGCCCGAATACGAAGCCGACCCGGCACATGATGGATGTGTTCAACCAGATCTTGGACTACAACGATGGCCGCCGGGTGATGCACAAGGTCGGCCGATTCATCAACGATCGCTACACGCACCGAAACCGGTGGGTGCGTGCCATGCGGCAGACCGCCGTTCCAATGCGATTGATCGACGGGCCGGTCGACCCCAACTCCGGTGCCCACATGGCGCGCCGCTACGCCGAGGTGATACCCGACCCCGATGTGGTGATGCTCGCCGACGACATCGGGCACTGGCCGCAACTCGAGGCGCCCGACGCGGTATTGACGCACTTCCTCGCCCACATCGACCGCATCACCGCCGGTTGAGCCCTGCGCGCAACTATCTCGTCGTTCGGATGCCTGCCACGCCCTCGGAGCGCCGGTGAGTCACTCCCGTTGGTTGGTGTGGTGTCGTCGCCTCCGGTCTCGCAGCTGCTCGGTGAAGTAGTGGCTTTTGCCCCGGCCTGTGGTCTTGGCCGCGTACATAGCGGTATCGGCGTCGCGCAGGATCTGCGAGGCGGCGCGCGGGTCGTTGTTTTCGATCACAACGATTCCGATGCTGGCCCTGATGCGGAGTGTCACGCCCTCGATGACGACCGGTTCCGACAGGCTCGCGTGGAGTCTCTCGGCGAGTGCGTCGAGGTCGGGGCGCGCGATCTGGCCGATGAGCAGGGCGACGAATTCGTCGCCACCAAACCGGGCGACCACGTCGTCGGATCGGACGGCGCGGCAGAGACGTTGTGCCGCGCCCCGCAGCACGTCGTCGCCGGCGTCGTGGCCGAGCGAATCGTTGATGGTCTTGAGATTGTCCAGATCGATGAACAGGACCGCCGCCAAGACGTGGTGGTCGTCGGATTTGAGCGCTGCGGTGACCCGGGTGACAACGTGGGCGCGGTTGGGCAGCCCGGTTAGCGAGTCGTGTGTGGCCTCGTGGGCGAGCCGTTCGCTGGCGGTGCGTTGTGCGGTGATGTCGGTGAGTGAGATGAGCACCGCTGAATACTGGGGATCGTCCGGGTTGAGCAGGCGATAGCCTGCGCACAGCCATACCCGTTGTCCGTCGGAGCGATCGGCGCCGAAGACGTAATCACTGATTGGGGTTCCGGTCTGCCGGATCTGGGTGAGCGGATGCCGGTCTGCAGCGATGAGGTGGCCGTTGGTGTCGTAGATGGGAAAGTCGAACGCTCTGCTGGCTGGCCGGTTTTTGACAATCTCGGGCGCTGTGCCAAATATTCGGTCGGCCGCCGGGTTCGAGGATTCGACACGGCCGTCGCTGCCGACGACCGCGACCCCGTAGTCGAGTGCGGTCACCACGGTCTGGAAGTGCTGTTCGGCGCGGCGCAGGGCGGTCCGGTCGGTGCAGACCAGGACATAGCCGTTGTCCGTTGCGGTGGCGGAGACCCGCACGTCCAGAGCTGCTCCGTCCGCGGTGTGGTGGGTGCTGTGAACGATTCCGCCGTGCACGATGATCGCGACGGGGTCCAAGGGGGCGCCGACCGCCTCGCTGGCCGGGAGTGCCAATGCTCGTGCGGCGGGCCGGCGGTAGATGGCTTCAGCGGCCGGGTTCCAATTGGTGACGATCCCGGCGAACGTGGTGGCGATGATCGCATCACTGATCTGGTTTACCAACGCCGCCTGGCGGTGCACCGCCGCCTCGGCGGCCTTCTGGGCAGACAGATCGCGGAAGATCACTTGATAGGCGGGTCTGCCCTCCCAGACCGTCAGCACCGACACTGCCTCAACCTCGAGGGTGGTGCCATCTAAACGCAGCATCACCGCCTCCGAGGGGGGAGATGTGTCCCCCTCGTGCCGCAGGGAAGCGATTCGCGCCAGCATCGCGGGAACCGAGTCCGGATGGACGAATTCCGTGATCACGTGTCCGACCAGCTCAGCGCTGGACTGTGCACCGATCCAGCGGACCCCGGCGTGGTTGACGTAGACGACGCGGCCGCCCTCATGCACGGCGATGGCGTCGGGGCTGTGGTCCGCCAACCGCCGGTACCGCTGCTCGACACCATCTGCCTGCATCTGTCGACCATTGGAGGCTGGATGCACAACGCCGCCATCGACCTCGCCGTTGCTCGAGTGATCGTCCGCCGCGTCCAACCAGATCCTCCCGGTTGCTGTCGAGCCCATTACAGCAAGAGATTGGACCACACCGGCAGAAATAGCGAGACGTAAATGAATTAATTCGGGCATGGCGTGACCAACGGTTCGGCTGTGACGCATGGTGATCATTTGGATCGTGTGTGCGACCGAAGACGCAGGAAGCGTGCCACGCCGACTGTGCTGTGGTGTCGGTTCTGCGTCGGTGGCCGGAGTTAGCATCCGGCCGTGAGTGCACATCTAGTCGGCAACGCCGACCGTCGCAGGAGCGACGCGGTCGCGCCAGTGACGCACGGTCCGACCGAACTCCCAGGAATCCACCTCTGAACTGTGCACGACGCCACCACCGCTGTCCTGGCCCTGGCAGTCCTACGAAAACCGGACTGCTGCCTAAGCATTTGAGTCTGGCCGAGACTAGGTGCACGACGACAGTTGCCGGCCAGCCTGACCGGCCGAGTCGAACCCGTGAGAAGAGGAGCGAAGAGCCATGAACACGATTGCGCCCGGCACGGTGTTGATCACTGGGCCGACCGGCGGGCTGGGACGGGCGGCAACACTGGCGATGGCCGAGCGCGCTGCGCCCGAACGCCCCGACCTGCTGCTGGTCGGCAGGCCCGGTCAAGCACTGACCGAGGTGGCCGAGGACGCTCGGGCGGCAGGAGCCACCGTGTACGAGATCGGCTGCGACCTTGCCCGACTGGCAGACGTGCGCGTCGCGGGCCAGAAAGCGAAAGACCTGCTCGCAGCGGGCGCCGTCCGCCCACTACGCGGATTGGTGGCCAACGCCGGCGTCATGGTCGCCGACACCCACAACGCCTCCGCGGACGGCTACGAGCTGACATTCGCCGTCAACTATCTCGCGCACGCACAGCTCATCGGCGACCTCCTCGGTTCTTTCGTCGCTCCTGCCCGCATCGTGCTGTTGGGTTCCAACACCTACCACCAGAACATCTTTCGCCGGATGTTGAGAGTCCCGCCAGCGGACTGGCGCGACCCGATCGATTTGGCCCGGCCCACCGCCGCGGACGAGTCAGCGTCTTTCCAGCGGACCGGGATCGCCTACTCCAACTCCAAACTCGCGATCCTCTACTACGCCCACGAACTGCAGCGCCGAGCCCCGGCGGGAATCAACGTGGCGGTGTTAGAGCCGGGATTCATGCCGGGCACCGGCCTGGGGAAAGGTCACAGCCCCGCTGCGCTACGGATCGGGCGCGCCATCGAGGCAATCCCGGGCGTCTCGTCGCCGACCCGATCCGGTCCGGCGCTCGCCTCGATCGTCCTCGACGACCGCTGGGCGCACCTGCGAGACGGCGCTTTCGTCGTCAAGGACACCGAACGCGACGTGAAGCCGTTCGCCAAGGATCCGACTCGTGAGGGACGGCTGTGGGACACCACAGCAGAACTCCTCACCTTCGCTACATAGGCCGGCGTCGTGGGTCGGGAAGCAGCTGATCGGGGCGAACCATTAGGCCGATACTCCGCCATCGCGGCGTGGAGGAGGCGATCGATGCGCAGCGTGGCCTACGTATGGCATTCAAGCGCTAGGTGTCCATGCCTTCACCCGGACTGGCAGTGTTTTCGTGAGCGCTACTGCCGCGCTGAATCGTTCGGCCTTGTGCCAATCCTGCCTCACTGCGACTCGGGTCGGCGGCTTGATTCGCCTCGCGAGGTCCACCAGCTCGGCGCAGCATCGCCCCGAATCCGAGCCAGATGGCCAGCGCTCCTAGCGATAACGCGCCCAGTAGCGCGAACGCGGCGCGGAAGCCGAATTGTTGGGCGATGAACCCACCCAGGGCCGGGCTTAGGGAGGCGCCGACACCGTGGGCGGTCATCACCGCTCCTTGGCCGATATTGATGTGGCCGGTGCCGTCGAGCAGTCGGGCTACCAGTCCGGGGACCGCGACCGACAGCATGCCTGCGCCGACGCCGTCGAGGATCTGCACCGGCACGACTCCCCAGCCGGTGATGACGCTGGCCGCGATCAGTGCGCGGATCGGTAATGCGGTGAACGCGATAAGGATCGCTAGCCAGTAGCCGCGGGTCTGCGCGATGCGCATCGCGGCCAGCGAGGTGGCAATCATCACTGCCTGGGCGATGACGATGGTGCTGGCCACCGTGGTGAACGGATTGCCGTGGGCGACAACCACGGCCAGCCCGTACAGCGGCAGCATCGCGGCGTTGCCCAGATGAAACAGCGCCACCGCGCCTGCGAGCACTAGCAGCGGCCGCGACTCGACCAACACGCGCAGTTTCTTGACTGGTGGCTGATCGCGGCGAGCGGCTGCACCGCGCGCGGCTTGATGGTCGATGTGGCTGGCGGGGATGCGTAGCACGGCCACGATCGTGATCACCGCGAACGCCGCGGCCAGCCAAAAGACCGCGGCGAAACCAAATCGCCACCCCAACAGGCCTGATAGGGCGGCGCCAACCATGTTGCCGGCATGGTTGTAGGCCTGGTTGCGCCCGTTTTGGGCGGTGAACCCGGCCTGGTGCACCACGCCCAGCGTGATCCCAATTATCGCGGGCCCGATCACCGCGCCGGCGATCGCGCTGGCGGCCTGCGCCGAGGCGATTACCCAGACGTGTTGTGAGACCAGGATCAATCCGGAGGCCGCCACGGTGAACAGACCGGCGAGGATCACGCACGCCCGTTTACGGGTCGTCGCATCGATCAACGCGCCCGCGGGCGCGGCCGCGAGCAGCCCGGCGATCGCGCCCACGGTGGTGACCGCGCCGATCGCGCCGGTGGCCCACCCGCGACCCAGCAGCAAGACCCCTAAAAACGGGCCGATGCCGGCCTGCATGTCGGCCATAAAGAAGTTCACCGCGTGCAACGCCGCGCGATCACCGGCGCGCACGCTTGGCGCTGACACATTCTGCTCGACCGCCACCGCAGCCCTCCTACCGCGGCGGCGGTGGCGGCGGGTGGGGCGGATGCGGTGGTGGCGGCCGTTGGGTGCTGATGGACGGCGGC
>JGI12631J13338_1000126_pt1 | contig 25020 bp, 24 predicted proteins | sample BlaSpr_A8_Ref_O1_FD_13338 | JGI IMG/M metagenome (IMG submission 13338) | reverse complement strand
CGGCCGCGGCTTCCGGGGCTTCCGGGGCTTCCGGGGCTTCTGAGGGTTCGTTTGTTTCGGTCCCTGTCATTGCGCCACCTGCTTGATCTCGTAACGAACCGGCTGCTGCGCGGTGTGTGGATGCTCTGGCCCTGCGTAGACGCGCAGCTTGCGCTGGATCTGACGGCTGAGCTTGTTCTTGGGCAACATGCCGACGATCGCCTTCTCGACCACGCGGTCGGGGTGCTTTTCCATCAGCTCGCCGATCGTTCGTTTGTGCAGGCCGCCGGGATATCCCGAGTGGCGGTAAGCCAGCTTGTCCCGCAGTTTGTCGCCGCTGATGGCGACCTTGTCGGCGTTGATGACGATGACGAAGTCCCCGCCATCGACATTGGGAGCGAACGTCGGCTTGTGCTTGCCCCGCAGCAGGTTGGCTGCCGCGACGGCAAGGCGGCCAAGCACGACGTCCGTGGCGTCGATGACGTACCACGACCTCGTGGTGTCACCCGCCTTGGGCGCGTATGTAGGCACAGCGCTTACCTTGTCTTTCTCTAGGGTGGATCCCGGTGCGACCCGGGTGCCGGTCAGGCGTCCACGGTGGGGTTGGTCTCGGCGACCGACATTGACCCGAGGCCCCGGCGTACCGCACGCCAACCGAGCAGCTTACCGACCGGCATCCCTGCAGGTCAAAATGACTGTGTGGTCCCGACGGCTCTCCTCCGTCGGGACCACACAGAGTCTGTTTGGCGCGGCTATCGCCGCACGGTGTCTGCTCGGCGCGGCTATCGCCGCACGGTGTCTGCTCGGCGCGGCTATCGCCGCACGGTGTCTGCTCGGCGGGTTTGCCAGCTGCGGCTACCTCGCCCAGACGCCGGCTGCCCGGCGGTCGGCGGTCGCCACCTCTTCCGCACCGTCGCGTACCGCATTGCCCAGGTCCACCAGGATTTCGTTGAGCGCTGTCGCCGCCTGATGCCACTTGAGCTGCTCGACCTGGTAGGCGGCCGCAGCTTCGCGAGTCCAGAGTTGCTGCAATGGCGCGATTTGTGACTTCAGTTCGTCCAGCGCGGCGTTGAACCGCGCCGACGTGGTGTGGATCTCCTGGCGCACCGAGTATTCGATTTCGCCAAAGTCGTAGGACAACACCGGGTCCATGAGCATTCCCTCTCAATCAAAGGTCGGCGCCGGCGGCGGCGATGTGGTGGGCGTGATTCTGGCCGGCCTCCCGCAGCACGGCCTCGTTGTGCCGGATGGTTTCGGCGATCGTGTGCAGGACCTGATAGAGCCGCATCGACTCGGAGTTCCAGCGATCCACCACATCCTTGAACCGGGCAGCTGCCAGCCCGCCCCACACCGACGACGGCACGCTGCTCATTTGGCCGATGAATGACTGCAACATCGCCCGGATTTCTTCGTTGCGGTTGTCCGTCGTGCTCGCAACCGAGTGCATCAGGTCAAAATCGGTGTGCAGTGAGTTGGCACCCGCCGGTGTGCTGCTCACTTGTTCTCCTTCCGTACTGATACCAAGTACGACCGCGCCGACCGTTATTTGGTTCCATTCGCTATCCGGGCTCGTATCCCCAGGTCAGCCGAACGCGTGCGCGGACCGCACCGCCTGCTCGCACACCTCGCGGACGGCATCCTCACCGCCGGGCCTGCTCTGGCATCCGATGCTGATCCGGACCGCCCCGTCGAGCAAAACCGTCCACCGCACGTGGTGTCCGGCGCGCACTTCGCGGTACGTCACCGCGGGCCGGCCGGCGCTGGTTCCGGACGGGTTGAAGTCGACAAACACACCGGCCGGCTCCGCATCGATAGCCCGTTTCAAACGCTCAGCGGTGCCAGTGAGTGTTTCGTCGGGGACCGATGATTGTGTGACGTGCAGGGCCAATTCAGGATCTGACGGCGACGTGACCTGTACCCGCGCCGAACCAGGCCCATCGACCACACGCTGCATGGGCCAGTTCGCGGGAACCGTCAGCGCTACCCGGCCTTCGACCAGAAACGTCGTCGGCTGTCTTTCGGTGGCCGGCACTCCGTGGCGGCCCACTGGTGTCGTTGTGGCCACAGCCGGCACGGCCGCGGCCAGCACGACACCGGCGGCCGCGAGCCCCGAAAGCTTCCAGGCGCGCGACCGAACATCACTGGCACCTGCGGCCGGCCCGGACGGTTCGTCCTGCGGCGATTGGGCTGCCCGGACCAGTAGCGGCAACCGGGCGTCATCGATCACCACTACCGCACGGCCGCTGTTCGCATCCCGCATCGCGGCGGCGATCAACGTCGCGACCGCAGTGGCCCCGGCAACCGTGCTTGGCGCGTCGATCAGCACGACCGACGTCGTCTCCCGGCTTATCGAGGCGATGACACTCGCTACCTCCTCGGCCTCCTCGGCAATGGGCTGCGTTTCAGTCCTGCGGGGTACCGCGACGACCTCCCCTTCTTGCAAGTCACCCGTGATCGATACCAACCGCTCGGCGATCTCGACCACCACCGTCGCTTCCGGTGCGGCGTTGGATGCCTGAGTCAGCAACCACGAGCGCGGGCGCGCCACAATGCCATTGAGGTGATCAACGCCGTCGGCCCCAGTCTTGGCGGCGGCGGCGGTGACCACGCCGACACGCGACGCCGGCCACCACGACGGATGCACGACGACCATCGTTTTCGGCGCGTCCGCGTTCCCGCAGTCCAGTGACCGCAGTGCGTCGCGCCACAGCGAAGCGACGGAGACCGGACGTTCGTCGACCAGCGCCACAGGATCGTCTATAGCGGCCAGTGCCGCCGCATAAATCTCGGACATCTCAACGTCGACGACCATGCTGGTGCCACAACATAATCGGCGGATGACGCCCGGACCTGCCTCGATGACTGCGCAGTGAGTCATGGGAGCGGGCTCCAGGCCACCTGAACCAGCTGCTCGTCGCCGGTACGAGTGACCAGAATGCCACGGCCGGGCGGCAGCGGTTCTGGGCGACCCGAGCCGAATAGTGTCCCCTCGTCTGGACGTCCACTCATCACCAGCCCCATGCAGCCCAGGTCACGCAGACCCGCAAGAAGGGGCTCGAACAGGGCGCGCGCTGCTCCCCCACTGCGCCGCGCCACGATCAAATGCAGCCCTAGATCCCTTGCATACGGCAAGTATTCGAGCATGGGTGTCAGTGGGTTGCCCGTTTGGGTTGCGACCAAGTCGTAGTCGTCGACCAAGACATAGATGTCGGGCCCGGTCCACCAAGACCTGGCGCGCAATTGCGCCTGGCTGGCATCCGGCGGTGGCATCCGTCGCTGCAGCAGATCGAGCACAGTCGGCAGTGCCGCACCCAGCGCAGCCGCCGACATGGCATAGCCACAAAGATGTTCCGACTCGACCACGCCGAGCAGGGCACGCCGGAAGTCGACGATCAGCAGCTGGGCTTGCGCGGGGGTCTTAGTCCGGACGATCTCGCGGCACAGCGTCCGCAGCACGGCGGTCTTTCCGCACTCGTTGTCGCCGAGCACGAGCAGGTGCGAGTGGTGCTCGAAATCGACGGCTACCGGTTGGAGTCGACGCTCCTCGATGCCGAGAAGGATGCCCGAGCGCAGTTCGTCACCTGCTTTTGCGATCACCCTGTCGTGGTCCACTTGGGTAGGCAGCAGTGGTATCGCGGGTGCGGCCGATTCGCCGTGCCGGCGCCGCAGCATGTCGCCCACTCGCGCAGCGGCTTCGGCCAGCCCCGAGGTCGACTGGACCCCGTCCAGCCGGGGCAACGCGATCAGCGTGTGCAGTCCGTCGCGGGACAGTCCGCGGCCCGGTCTGTCGTGGGGTACTTGCAGCGCGCGCTTGCGGTCGAGTTCGGATTCGGCGGGTTCGCCCAGCCGCAACTCGATGCGAGTGCCGATCTGATCCTTCAACGACGGTCTGAGCTCCGCCCAGCGCGACGCCGACAACACCACATGTACACCGAAGGAAAGCCCTTGGGCCGCAAGGGCAATAATCGGCTCCTCGAGGGCCTCGAAGTCGTGACGCAGGCTTGCCCAGCCGTCGACGACGAGAAACACGTCGCCGAACGGGTCGGTGTGCGGCACCGCGCACCGCTCCGCTCGCAGCTGACGATATCGGACGATCGAGTCGACGCCGTGCCGGCGGAAAAAGGCTTCCCGACACCGCACGACTGATTCCAGTTCGGCGATCATTCGCCCGACCAGCTGCGGCTCTGCCCTGCCGGCGACCGCACCCACATGTGGCAAGCTGCGCACCGACGACAGTGCTCCGCCACCGAAGTCCAGGCAGTAGAACTGCACCTGACCCGGACCGTGAGTCGCCGCCAACGCCGTGATCAGTGTGCGCAGCGCCGTCGACTTGCCCGATTGAGGTGCACCGACAACAGCGACATTGCCTGCGGACCCGGACAACTCAACCATTAGGAGCGTCCGGCACTGCTCGAACGGACGGTCGACGATTCCGACGGGAACAACCAGATCGACCGAAGTGGATCCAGCGTCGCGTAAAAGGACGTCCAGAGCCGGCGCCTCCCCTAGTGGCGGGAGCCAGACCTGGTGCGCGGGTGGTCCCTGTTCGGATATCCGGTCCAGCACCGCTTGCAGGACGGTCCGCGCCGCCGAACCGGCGACGGCGCAGGTGAGTGGCCCCGTCGTTTGTGCGGTGAACAGCCGCGCCGAAGGCGGCGCCGCCGCCGCAGTGTCGCGGGCGGGTCCGCCCGAATCCAGCGGTCCCGAAACGAATGCGCTCTGGAACCCGATCAGCTCGCCGGTGCTGGAGCGCAGAAAGCCGGCGCCGGGCGTGTTCGGCAACTGATATGCATCGAGTGTTCCCAGCACGGTCCGTGATTCGGCGGCGGACAGAGTTTTCAGGCACACCCGGTAAGACAGGTGCGCTTCCAGTCCCCGCAGCCGGCCCTCGTCGAGCCGCTGACTGGCCAGCAACAGATGCATACCCAGCGACCGGCCGAGCCGGCCGATGGCCACGAACATGTCGGCGAAATCGGGATGCTGGCTTAGCAGTTCGGAAAACTCGTCCACGATGATGAACAAGGTGGGCAGAGCGGTCAATGGTGCGCCGGCCCGGCGCGCACGCTCGTACGCAGCAACGCTGACATAGCGTGCCGTACGCAGCAACTGCTGGCGACGGTTCATCTCGCCGGCCAGCGCGTCTCGCATTCGGGCAACCAACGGCGCTTCATCGGAGAGGTTGGTGATGACCGCGGCCACATGCGGGGCGGGTGCCAAGTCGAGAAACGCTGCACCTCCCTTGAAATCGATCAGTAGCAGGTTGAGCACCTCTGGGGAGTTCCGCGCCATCATGCCCAGTGCGACCGTGCGCAGCAGCTCCGACTTACCTGATCCGGTGGCGCCTACACACAGCCCGTGTGGTCCCATACCGTTCTCGGCGGGTTCCTTGATGTCCAGCTCGAAAGGCCTGCCGTCGGCTGTGGTTCCGATGGGAACGCAGAGTCGATGACGGTGGTCTTGGCTGCGCCACAGCGTGATCGGGTCGAAACGGGCGACATCTCCTACGCCGATCAGACTCGGCCAGCCCGAGCCGTGGCCGAAAGCCGCACCCGCCTCCGCATGGCGGTATCCGGCTAGCCGACGCGCACACATCAGCGCCACTATGGGTTCCATCTGATCGGGACACGCCAACGCTTGAGTTTCGCCTGCACACGTGATCGTCAACACCGCGCCCGCACGGCCGGTTCCGGCCTCGAGGATCGTCATACTCTCAACCGCGCCTGGGGTGGCACGCTCCTCCGCATCGGCGATCACCACCACGTGCGGCGCTCGCACACCGACGAGCGCACCCTGGACCTCGGTCAGACTCCGATACACCATCCGGGCCGACCCGACCGCATCGGTGGCGGTCGGATGTTGATTGTGCGGCAGCCATTTCAGCCAATCCCAGTGGGCTCGATTTCGATCACTGATCGCGCCGACAATCAGCAACTGGTCCGGAGCGTGCAGCACGGCCAGCTCGCAGATAATCGCGCGGAGCAGTCCACGAACCCGGCTCAGATCGCCATCGATTGTCACAGTCGCCTTCCCACGTAACGAGATGGCGACCGGCGCGTTGGCAATCGTCGAATGTGCGTCGATGAAGCGGCGCAGCGCCGCCACGGTGACCGGGTCCGCCCGATCGACGGGTGCAGTCTCCGGAGCCACCAAACTGGTAGCAAGCGCCGGGGTTCCAATGCCGACGCGGACAAGGCAGAAGTCGGAGTCCGCCGTCCGACGCTCCCACATCCGCGGGCCGCCGATCAACGTCCACAATGTATCGGGGTCAGGATGTTCCCATGCCAGTGACAAGCGTTGTGCCGCGGCCGTCTCGCAGACACGCCTGCGGAGCCGACTTAGGTATCCGAGGTAGTCGATGCGGTCGGCCTCGATACTGCGCCGGCGGCCACGTCCGGTTGCCGCGGTCACCGCCACTGAGACCAGCATCATCATCGGGAACGCCAGAAACGTGGGGTTGCGCGCAACGGCCGACCCTGAGAAGAAGGCCGCCGCCATGACGACCACGGTCGCGATGGGCATAACGACCGGCAACAGCCGTAGCAACAGCCCTGGCGATGGCGACCGCGGTAGCTCCGGCGGCGCCTCAACCACGATGTCCGCAGTCGCCGACGCCGGCGGCAGCCGCCTTTCTTGCCCCCTCTGTAGGGGAGCGAAACCCTGCGTCATCCCGGCCCCTCCCACCATCGGACGACGCTAAGTAACACCGGAATCAGCCGCAAGTCACCTGTGGATAACCGAACACCTGAGGATCGAAAACTGGCTACCGTGCCGATCATCCGATTCTGAAGGGGCTGATCTTGTCTGCAATCGATCCGGGGCTGCGCCGCGTGTCAGTTCATGCTGACACAGCCGTCGTCGACCTGGCGCTGCCCGCCGGGATGCCCGTCGCCAGCCTGATCCCGTCGATCGTCGACATGCTAGATGGCCACGACGGCGATACGTTCGGCGATCCGCTGGCTAAGCATTACCAGCTTTCTCTCCCGGGCGCATCCGCTCTGCCAGCATCGACGACGTTGGCGCAGAACGGTATCCGAGACGGTGCGGTTCTGGTGCTCAGCCAGCCGTCCATAGCACTGCCCGCTCCACGTTACGACGACGTGGCGGAGGGCGTGTGGGCGACCATCGATGTGATAGCCCTGCCCTGGAACCGGCAAGCGACCCAGCTCACCAGCGCAGTGGCGGCGGGCTGCCTTACCGGTATCGGTGGCCTAGCACTCATTCGAAATGCCCTCAGCAGCACCGTCGCCCGTAACCTCGGTACCACTGCGGCCGTCGCGGCACTGGCCGGCTTGTTCGCCCTGGTGGCTGCGGTGATCGCGCACCGGGCATATCGGGACCCGGTCGCCGGGCTCACGTTGAACCTGGGCGCCACCGCATTCGCCGCGGTTGCCGGTTTTCTGGCGGTGCCCGGCGGGCCAGGAGGCCCCAATGTGCTGCTGGCCGCGATGGCGGCGGCCGTCATGTCGGTGTTTGCAATGCGCGTAACTGGTTGCGGCGTTGTCACATTGACGGCAATTGCATGCTTCGCGATGGTGATCGCCGCCGCCACATTGGTGGCCGTCATCACCGAGGCTGCGCTGCACACGATCGGTTCGGTCTGCGCGCTGATATCTTTCGGTGTACTCGGGTTAGCCGGGCGGATGTCGATCGTACTCTCGGGTTTGTCCCCACAGCTGCCGCCCGCACCCCACTTGGATTCGGCGGATCGTCTGGCCGCCAAGGCGATCCGTGCTGACGGCTGGTTGGCCAGCCTGCTCGCCGCATTTGCGTCGTCAGCGGCCGTTGGCGCCGTGGTCACCGCATTCGCCGGCGCCTCGCGCATTGGCTCCATCGCTTTTGCCGCGATCATCGGCGCCCTGCTGTTGCTGCGCACACGCCACGACAGGAGAAGGACCCTGGTGTTCGCCGTCACTGGAATCATCACCACCGGAGCGACCTTCGCCGTCGCGGCGGTCAGTGCGCCGGGTCCATTGATAGCGGCGGCGACGGCGACGCTGGCCGCGGTAGCGGTCTATTTGGGGTTCGTCGCTCCCGCGATGTCGTTCTCGCCCGTGGTACGGCGAAGCGTGGAGCTGCTGGAGCTTCTGGCGCTGGTCGCGATGGTGCCCCTGACCTGCTGGATATGCGGCCTCTACGAGGCCGTTCGCGGCCTGAATCCCAATTGACCACGTCACGTGTGGTGCGCCTGCTGGTGGCATCGGCGCTCACGGCACTGACCCCGTTCGGAACCCCCGCCGCGAATGCGGTTTCGCCGCCGCAGATCGACGACCGGTGGCTGCCCAAACCGGCATTGCCTGCGCCACCAAAGCCGACCGTACAACGCGAGGTTTGCGCGGTGGTGACGGCGAACTCACCACCCGGCCCAAACCAGCTCGCAGACCTCGACCTACCGCACGTCTGGCAACTCACCCGCGGTGCGGGTCAGCGGGTCGCGGTCATCGACACTGGCGTCTCGCGACACCGCCGGCTGCCTGATGTGGTCGCCGGAGGCGACTACGTGTCCACTGGCGACGGTAGCCAGGATTGCGACGCGCACGGCACCTTAGTCGCCGGAATAATCGCTGCAGCAGCGGATTCCGACGCCGATCGCTTCAGCGGCGTGGCGCCGGACGTAACCTTGATCAGCATTCGGCAGTCCAGTGCGAAGTTCGCTGCGAGCGACCGCTCCAGCATAGGGGTCGGTGACGTAGAGACCATGGCGAGAGCGGTCCGTACGGCCGCCGATCTCGGTGCATCGGTGATCAACATTTCTTCGGTTGCATGCGTTCCGGCCGGGTCAGCGCTCGACGACCGAGCGTTGGGCGCGGCCCTGGCCTACGCGGTCGACATCAAAAACGCTGTCGTCGTGGCCGCAGCCGGCAATAGCGGCGGCATCGCGCAGTGCCCGCAGCAACCGCCCGGAGCGACCTGGGAGACCGCGACGGTCGCGGTCAGTCCAGCCTGGTACGACGACTACGTACTGACAGTCGGCTCGGTAAACGCCGATGGGGCGCCGTCGGCATTCACTCTTGCCGGGCCCTGGGTAGACGTTGCCGCGGCCGGCGAGGCGGTGACCTCGCTCGGTTCGACACGACTATCCGGCACCAGTTTTGCGGCACCGGTTGTCAGCGGGCTGGCCGCGCTGATCCGGGCCCGGTTCCCCGCTTTGACCGCACGTCAAGTGATGCAGCGCATCGAGTCGACCGCGCATCATCCGCCCGCCGGACGGGATCCGCTCGTCGGGCACGGGACGATCGATGCCCTGGCCGCGGTCAGCACCGACTCGACACCGCCCAACACTTCCACACCAGACCCGACGCCGGTACCGATCACCTCTGCGCCCGCACCCGGGGCACCTGACCCGCAGGCCCGGAACACGGCCTTCTATGGCGCGGCGATCTGCCTGGTTGCGCTGCTAGCAGCGCTGGCGATCGGCGCAGCCAGGGGTCGGTTACGGCGGTGCCGCGACGGTATCCCAAGTGACTGATGCGTTCTGCCTGCTCAGCTCCGGTCCGGACGGCAACGCAGCCAACACCGGCCACGGCGCCAAAGTCGCCGCCGGCAGGCCGAGGTCATGTGCCGCCTCATCGTCGTGGATCGCAAATCGCACCCCGGTGTCGGTGACAAGGTATCGCGTGCCGACTCGCCCATTCCCCCGGACGTAGGCGCTGCGTCCGGGTGGCAGGTAGACCCCGTCCAGCGCGCGACCATTGCCGTCGGCTTGTGAAAGGGTCACCGGCACCCGCCCGGCCGGCACCGGCAGACCGGTCCCCGTCAGAAATGAGATGTCGGAATGGCCGGATGCCTCAGGCGCCGCAGGGGCCCAAGCCACGCACACGGTGGTGCCGGCGCTCTCCATGCCGCCGTCGCCCGGTGCCCGATCTGGAAAAGTCGCCACCGGCAGCGTGTTCACGATCGGGCTGGCGCGGATCACATCGGGGGCCACCGTGATGATGTTGGTGGTGCCCTGCGAGTTGCTGAAACGCAATAGATCGGCGGCAACCGCGCCGATCCGCTGAACGCCGGCGTCCAAAACGGCGTAGTACTCGTCGCCGTCGCCCCGTGCGATGCGCAACACGCTTCCGACTGAGAATCCGGGAAGCCCGGCCGCCTTGGCTCCCGTGCCGCGAATCCGTGGAGCCGTGATCGACGGTGCCTCGGGGACGGCATTGAGCAATGCCTGTGACACCAAGCGCGGCGCGCGGCCCTCCAACCGCAGTGCACGCAAGACTGCAGGGTCAGCGAGATCTACCACCGCCCGCCGTCCGTCGTAAAGCAGGTAGGCCGGCGAACCCGAGCCAGGCGCGACCAGGACGGCTTGCGCCGAAGCAAGGCGACGGAAAGATGATCCCTCAGTGCTCCCGGCAACGCTCCCGACGATGACCGTCGTAGTCGCGTTGCCGTCTGCATCGCAGATCGTCCAGATCGATTCATCGGCGGACAACGGCGGGGCGAGAAGCTGGGGCGCACCCGGAATACCCAGCAGCGGACCGCGGTTGGTGCGGCCCAATTCAGACTCGCGCACCGGCTGCGGGTTTGCATCCGTCGCCGCGATCAAGCGCGCCGACGCCAAGTTCAGCACCGGATGCCAGATGTCGCCCACCCGGACGTACAGCGCTCCGGATTCTTGGCCCATCACGATCCGCGCTTGATCGAGTCGTGCCTGTGGTCGCAACACGGCCAGGAACGCGCATGCCATCACTGCGACGGCCGCCACTACGCACCCGGCCGTCAGCGAAACCATCTGCGCACGCAGCATCTCACTGGCCGCGCGGCTGTCTGCACCCAGCAACGCGCACTCGATGCGGCGCAGCAGAAATCGATAACCGCTGACGTGCAGCCAAGTTGTCGGCTGGCGCGCCACCACTCCCCTACTCCCCCACGATCCCTGAATCCGTTCCGCTCACGTTAGACCCGGCAGTCGAGTGCGGTGCGCAGCTCATCCACAGCTGCAGGGTTTCATCCCACCGGGTCGCGGGGTGGTGCACATCACAAACTGACGTTTGCGCAGGTGCCGATCGGGTAATTCAACAGGTGTACGAGAGGAGCACGAAATGCCCATTTGGGAATGGATTTTGATCGCGGCCTCCGTCGTCGTCGTGGTCGCCGTGGTGATCGTCGCCGCAAGCGTGGTGCGCAGTCGCAAGAAGACAGAGCGCCTCAAACAGCACTATGGCCGCGAGTACGAGCGTCTGGAGTCGGAGACCGGAGACCAAAAGTCGGCCGAGAAAGAACTCACCGCCCGGGAACGCAGCCGAGACAAACTCGACATTGTTGCGTTGACACCGTCAGCCCTATCGGATTTCACCACCCGCTGGCACGAGGTGCAGACCGGGTTCGTCGATAATCCAGCAACCGCCGTCGGCGTCGCCGATCGGCTGGTGACCGAGGTGATGCGCGAACGCGGCTATCCCGTCGACGACTTCGATCAGCGGGCGGCTGACATCTCGGTGGACCACCCGCAGATCGTCGAGAACTACCGCACCGCGCACGGCATTCATCTAGCCCAGCACCAGGGTGATGTCAGCACCGAGCAGCAGCGCGAGGCATTCGTGCACTACCGGGCGCTGTTCGAGGCGTTGCTCGAAACCACGGACAAGGAAGCACACAAGGAGGCAAGCGCATGACAACGCACGATCAGGAAAAACTGACCGATTCCTACGATGAGTCCCAGACCGCGGACGCAGAAACACCACCGGTGAGCGAGCCCACCGAGCCGGCAGCGTCGGCCGACCCCTCAACCGCTTCGGCCGAACCATCACTGCCGTCGAGCACACCGGAGGATCCCTCGGCCAGCGGATCGGCAACCAACGGTGCGGCTGCGGTACCTGCAGAAGAGGTATCCGCGGAACATTTGAGCACCGAACGCGAATCATCACCAGAGGAATTGCTGTTCGCCGACGACGAGCTCGCAGACATGCGTACCCGGTGGGCCGCCGTGCAGGCGGGCTTCGTCGATGACCCCAAGGAGTGCGTCCACAAGGCCGATGGCCTGGTCTCCGACCTGGTCGAACAGCTCACAAGCGGTTTCGCGGGCGCGCGCTCACGTCTCGAAGAGCAGTGGGCTCGCGGCGAGGAAGCGTCCACCGAAGATCTCCGCGTGGCCCTGATGCATTACCGCGAGTTCTTCGAACGGTTACTCGCGGTGTAACGCCGCGAAGCGCCAGATTCGACGGTGCCCTCGGCTCACGTCAGACCGTGAGCCGAGGGCTTTATCACAAGCGCATGGGTTTCGTCCCGGCGGTTACGGGTAAAATTACCGGGTGACTCTTCACCGCATACGTAGCCCTCGGGCGGGCAGCGCACGGTCAGCCGGTCGCTGGGTCAGTCTGGGCGCTGCTGCCCTAGTCAGCGCTGCCTTCGGGCTCTTTATCCCAAGCGTCGCTCCGGTCGCGCACGCGGACTGCCCGGACGCCGAGGTCACCTTCGCGCGCGGAACCAACGAGCCACCCGGCCTCGGCCGGGTCGGCGACTCCTTCGTCGACTCGCTGCGCCAGCAGACCGGCGGCATGAACATCGGGACGTACGGGGTGAACTATGACGCCAGCAAGCTCCAGATACACACCGGCGACGGCGCCAACGACGTCGTGTCACACGTCAAGTCCATGGCGTCCTCGTGCCCGAACACCAAGATCGTATTGGGCGGCTACTCGCAAGGCGCAGACGTGATCGACATCGTGGCCGGCGTCCCGATCGGCGGCATCAGCTGGGGCAGTTCGCTCCCGCCCGAGTTGGCGAACAACGTCGCGGCGGTTGCTACGTTCGGCGACGTGGCTGATCGCGCCGGCGGGTCGCTGCCGACCCTGAGCCCACTGTTCGGTTCCAAGGCAATCGACCTGTGTAACCCCGACGACCCGATCTGTCACGCGGGTCCGGGCAATGAGTGGAGCGGGCACACCGAGGGCTACGTCCCCGTCTACACCACCCAGGCAGCGGCTTTCGTTGCGTCCAAGCTTATGGCCGGGACCGGCCAGCAGGTGCCCGGGTTTGGGCCGGAGATACAGGGATACGCCCCGCGGACGCCCGGGTATGGCCCGAAGACGCCCGGTCCGCAGACACCCGGGTCTAGCCCGTCGATACACGGGTCCGTCGCGCCGGACCCCGGACTGGTCACAGCGATTCACTGACGCGGTGTCAATAAGCCCGTAACATCGCGTCATGAGGCGTGACGCTGTAAACCCACGGGTGCACCGTTTTCGCCGGCCTGGCGGCTGCCGCATTCATCGCGGACGCCGCGATGTTGATCGCACCCCCAGTAACCCCGGCTACGTGCCCGGGATGACAAGCCAGGCCGCGAATTTCGTCGCGGGCAAGGTCTAGCGCGTGCGCAGATCCCGGGTGATCAAGTTCCGCGCGGCCAGTTGGTCGTCGGGCGGGTAGTCCACGCCTATCAGCGTCAACCCGTGCGCCGGTGCGGACGCGAAGTCGCTGGACCGGCCGGTGGCAGTGAGCAACTCGCGGCACCACGAGGCCGGGCGCCGGTGCTCGCCGACGGCCAGCAACGCACCGACCAGTGACCGCACCATCGACCAGCAGAACGCGTCGGCGGTGACGTGCGCGCTGATCACATCGCCCTCGCGCGACCAGTCCAACCGCTGCAGGTCGCGGATGGTGGTGGCACCATCCCGGTGACGACAGAATGCCGCAAAATCGTGCAACCCCACCAGGCCTCGTGACGCAACGCTCATCGCATCCAGGTCCAGGACGCGCGGCCAGGCAGTGATGTAGCGCGCGTGGTGTGGCTCCACGCCGTACGGAGCCGTCGACAACCGATACAGGTAATGGCGCCGCAGCGCAGAGAAGCGGGCATCGAAACCCGTTGGGGCGCGCATGATTTTGAGAACCCGGACATCGGCAGGCAGGAACCGGCCAAGACGGCGCAGCAGCGGCAGGAATTCCGGATCACCGGCGCGTGGTGAGCGCGGGTAGGCATTCGGCAACGCGTCGACCGGCACATCGACGTGGGCCACCTGCCCGCTGGCATGCACTCCGGTGTCGGTGCGCCCGGCCGCGCGTAGCCGCACCGGCGTGCGGAAAACGGTCGTCAACGCCGCGTCGAGAACGCCGGCGACAGTGCGCTGCCCGGCCTGAGCTGCCCAGCCTGCGAAATCGGTTCCGTCGTAGGCGATATCGAGCCGAAGACGGACGTCCTCACTAATTCTCGGCGGCCTCGTCAGCCTCGTCGGTGGAAGCCTCTTCGGCCGGCTTGGCCCCTTCGGTCTCGCCGGCGGCTTCAGCCTCGGTTACCTCAGTCTCGCCGGCGGCTTCAGCCTCAGCTTCGGGCGCGGCCTCTTCGGCTGTCGGACCGACCGCCGCCTCAGGCTCGACCGCCGCCTGCGGTGCCGCCGCTGCTGCCGCAGGTGCAGCCGCCTTTTTCGAAGACTTCACCCGACGTGCCCGATCGGCCTCCGACGTCGCCGTCTTCTCCCGCACCAATTCGATTACGGCCATCGGAGCGTTGTCGCCCTTACGCGCCTCAACCTTGATGATGCGCGTGTATCCGCCCTCGCGGTCGGCGAAGAACGGACCGATCTCCGCAAACAAGGCGTGCACCACATCCTTGTCGCGGATCTTCTTCAGAACCTCTCGACGGTTGTGCAGCGTGCCCTTCTTGGCATGCGTGATCAGCTTCTCCGCATACGGGCGCAGCGCACGGGCCTTCGGCTCGGTCGTCTTGATCCGGCCGTGCTCGAACAGCGACGTGGCCAGGTTGGCCAGAAGGGCCTTCTGGTGCGAAGACGACCCGCCGAGGCGAGGGCCCTTGGTGGGCTTTGGCATTGCTGACGCTCCTGTCTAGTCGAAAAGCCGTTTAGAGCTGTTCGGTTTCGGCGTAGTCCTGGTCGTCGTAGGCACCCTCGGTGGACCAGGTGCCGGTGGCGACGTCGTAGCCCGCAACCTCAGAGGGGTCGAAGCTAGGCGGGCTGTCTTTGAGCGACAGGCCGAGCTGGTGCAGCTTGACCTTCACCTCGTCGATGGACTTCTGACCGAAGTTGCGGATGTCGAGCAGGTCGGACTCAGTGCGCGAGACCAACTCGCCCACGGTGTGCACACCCTCGCGCTTGAGGCAGTTGTAGGACCGCACGGTCAGATCGAGGTCGTCGATCGGCAACGCGAACGACGCGATGTGGTCGGCCTCTGCCGGCGACGGCCCGATCTCGATCCCTTCGGCCTCCACGTTGAGTTCGCGTGCCAGGCTGAACAACTCGACCAGCGTCTTACCGGCCGAAGCCAGTGCGTCCCGCGGGCTGATCGAACTCTTGGTCTCCACATCCAGGATCAGCTTGTCGAAGTCGGTGCGCTGCTCGACACGGGTGGCATCCACCTTGTAGGTCACCTTGAGCACCGGCGAGTAGATGGAATCGACTGGGATACGGCCGATTTCGGCGCCTGAAGCCCGGTTCTGCACGGCCGGCACGTAGCCGCGGCCACGCTCGACGACGAGCTCGACTTCGAGCTTGCCCTTGTCGTTCAGCGTGGCGATGTGCAGGCCAGGGTTGTGCACCGTGACACCGGCGGGCGGCACGATGTCGCCGGCGGTGACCTCGCCCGGACCTTGCTTGCGCAGGTACATCGTGACCGGCTCGTCCTCCTCGGAGGACACGACCAGACCCTTGAGGTTCAGGATGATGTCGGTCACATCTTCTTTGACCCCGGGCACTGTGGTGAACTCGTGCAGCACGCCGTCAATGCGAATGCTGGTGACAGCCGCACCGGGAATCGACGACAGCAGTGTCCGACGCAACGAATTGCCCAGTGTGTAACCGAAACCCGGCTCCAGCGGTTCGATGACGAACTGGGACCGGCTGTCGGTGAGGATGTCCTCGGACAGTGTGGGTCGCTGTGAGATCAACATGGGTGTTTCTTTTCTCCTTCTCGGCACCCGCTATTTGATGCCGCTCAGGTTTCCTGTCGCCGCGGCTGCGGCTCCAGGGTGTCCCGCCGCTGCGGCCGCAGTAGCGGAAGACTGGGTCTTACTTCGAGTAGTACTCGACGATCAGCTGCTCGGTGAGCGGCACGTCGATCTGCGTCCGCTCGGGCAACTGGTGGATCAGGATGCGTTGGCGCTCTCCCACGACCTGCAGCCAGCTCGGGATCGGGCGGTCACCCGACGTCTCGCGTGCGATCTGGAACGGCACCGTGTTCAGCGAGTTGTCCCGCACGTCGATGATGTCGTACTGCGACACCCGGTAGCTGGGTACGTCGACATGCACGCCGTTGACCGTGAAATGCCCGTGGCTGACCAGCTGGCGGGCCATCCGGCGGGTGCGAGCCAGCCCGGCGCGGTAGACCACGTTGTCGAGGCGGCTCTCCAGAATCTGCAGCAGGTTCTCACCCGCCTTGCCGGAGTGGCGAACGGCCTCTTCGTAGTAGCGGCGGAACTGCTTTTCCATCACACCGTAGGTGAAACGCGCTTTCTGCTTCTCCTGCAGCTGTTGCAGATATTCACTTTCCTTGATCCGCGCGCGGCCATGCTGGCCGGGCGGGTAAGGACGCTTCTCGAAAGCCTGGTCACCACCGACGAGGTCGGTGCGCAGCCGGCGCGATTTGCGGGTCATGGGTCCGGTGTAACGAGCCATGGTTACTTCTCCTCCTAGACCCTGCGTCGCTTGGGCGGACGGCAGCCGTTATGCGGCTGGGGGGTGACATCGGAGATCGCGCCGACCTCCAGGCCCGCGGCCTGCAGCGACCGGATCGCTGTCTCCCGGCCCGAGCCCGGGCCCTTCACGAACACGTCGACCTTGCGCACCCCGTGCTCCTGGGCCTTGCGTGCGGCGTTCTCGGCCGCCAGCTGAGCGGCGAACGGCGTCGATTTCCGCGAGCCCTTGAAGCCGACGTGTCCCGACGAAGCCCAGGCGATGACGTTGCCCTGCGGGTCGGTGATGGTCACGATCGTGTTGTTGAAGGTGCTCTTGATGTGCGCCGCGCCGTGCGGGATGTTCTTCTTTTCCCGCCTGCGGGTCTTCTGTCCCTTTTTGGGAGCCGCCGCGCCTGCCTTCTTCGGTGGCATGGGTTACCTGGCCTTCTTCTTGCCCGCGATGGTGCGCTTGGGGCCCTTGCGGGTCCGCGCATTGGTCTTGGTGCGCTGGCCGCGCACCGGCAGGCCGCGGCGGTGCCGCAGACCCTGGTAGCAGCCGATCTCGATCTTGCGGCGGATGTCTGCCTGCACCTCGCGGCGCAGATCACCCTCCACCTTGAGAGTGGCTTCGATGTAGTCACGCAGGTGGGTCAGCTGGTCGTCAGTGAGATCCCTGGTGCGCAGGTCCCGATCGATACCGGTAGCCGCCAAGATTTCGTTGGAGCGGGTACGGCCGATGCCAAAGATGTAGGTCAGGGCGATCTCCATCCGCTTATCGCGCGGCAGATCGACGCCGACTAGTCGAGCCATAGGTGGCGTTACCTTTTCTTTCTTCGCGGAGGTCTGATCCCAGTCCGTTCCCGCGAGTTCGCGGGGCCCGGCCTCCGTCCGGGCGTGGATGAGCTGGCCCATCTCGTTATAGATGCCAGCCGCTCATTGGTGCTGGGAGGTCTGCATTCAGTTGTGGTGGCCGGGTCCTGGTCGAAGCTAGGCCTGACTGTCCGACTGTCCGGCCTAACCTTGTCTCTGCTTGTGGCGTGGATCTGAGCAGATCACCATGACCCGCCCATGCCGACGGATCACCCTGCACTTGTCACAGATTGGCTTGACGCTCGGGTTCACCTTCACGGCTCTTCGATCCTGTTCTGTCTACTCGTGATTGCGTTGGGGGCTTTGCGTTACTTGTATCGGTACACAATGCGGCCCCGTGACAGGTCGTAGGGGGACAACTCCACCACCACCCGGTCCTCGGGCAGGATGCGGATGTAGTGCTGCCGCATCTTGCCGCTGATGTGGGCAAGCACCTTGTGTCCGTTCTCCAGCTCAATGCGGAACATCGCATTGGGCAGGGGCTCGACCACGCGGCCCTCGACCTCTATGGCACCGTCCTTCTTGGCCATAACCTCTCAGAAATCCTCGTCTTTGGTTTCGTATCGTTGATGTGCCCACGCCGGCGCAACCATCGTCCCGACTTGAAACGTGAGCCGGTGACAGGAAATTCCAGGACAGGGCACGCAAGAAGTCGGCGCGCATGACGCACCGTTGCTCCACGATACCTGGTCATACGGCCTAGCCAAAATCGCTGTAAGAGGAATCGGGCCCCTCCCTCGCCCTCCCACATGGTCGCTGACGAGGGCATACTTGACCCTGATGCCAAGCCCGTTAGCAAACGCCAGTGCGCAGCCGCGCAAGCCCGTGATGATGACCATCGACGACGATCCCTCGGTATCGCGCGCGGTGGCCCGGGACCTGCGCCGCAATTACGGCGAAGACCACCGCATTGTGCGCGCAGAATCGGGCGCCGACGCCCTGGAAACCCTCAAAGAACTCAAACTGCGCGGCGAAGCGGTCGCGATGCTGATCGCCGACTACCGGATGCCGAAGATGTCCGGCATCGAGTTCCTCGAACAGGCGATGGACCTGTACCCGGCGGCGCGGCGGGTACTGCTGACCGCCTACGCCGACACTCACGCAGCCATCGACGCGATCAACGTCGTCGACCTGGACCACTACCTGCTCAAGCCGTGGGATCCACCCGAGGAGAAGCTTTATCCCGTCATCGACGACCTGTTGGACGCCTGGAAACGGGCGCCGGAACACCCCATCCCACACACCAAAGTGATCGGGCACCGCTGGTCAGAGCGATCCTGGGAAGTCCGCGACTTCCTGGCCCGCAACGGGCTTTACTACACCTGGTTCATGGCCGACGAGCCCCCCGGCGAGCGGCTGCTACAGGCGGCCGGCGAGGACGGCTTGCGGCTACCCGTCGTCGTGACCGAAGGCGGCGACACCCTCGTCGACCCCACCGACGCCCAACTGGCTGACACCCTCGGCCTGACAACCACGCCCTCCCAGAAGTTCTATGACCTGGTCGTCATCGGCGGCGGGCCCGCGGGGCTGGCGGCTGCCGTGTACGGAGCCTCCGAGGGCCTGCGCACGGTACTCATCGAACGCACCGCGACCGGCGGCCAGGCCGGCCAGAGTTCGCGGATCGAGAACTACCTCGGCTTTCCGGACGGGGTTTCGGGCAGCCAACTGGCCGACCGGGCGCGCAGACAGGCGGAAAAGTTCGGCGCCGAACTCATCACCGCTCGCACCGCCACCGCATTGGAAATTAACGGCAGCGCGCGCACCGTACGCTTCGCCGACGGCGGCTCCATCGACGCGCACTCGGTCATCCTCGCCACCGGCGTCGCCTACCGCCAGCTGGACGCAGCCGGGTGCAGCGAGCTCAGCGGGCGCGGCGTCTACTACGGAGCGGCCACATCCGTCGCGTCGGAGTGCGCCGACGACGAGGTCTACGTGATCGGCGGGGCCAACTCGGCCGGTCAGGCTGCGATGTTCCTGTCCCGCGAGGCCAAATCGGTGACCATCGTGGTGCGTGCCCACTCGTTAGAAGCGTCAATGTCGTACTACCTGATTCAGCAGATCGAGCAGAATCCCAAGATCACCGTCCGCACCTGCACCGAAGTCCATTGCGCGGTGGGAGACGACCACCTGGAGAAACTGACCCTGCTCGACAACCGGACCGGCGACACCGAGGACGTCACGTGCGGCCGGATGTTCATCTTCATCGGCGCCGCGCCGCGCACCGAATGGCTCGACGGTGTGCTCGCCCGCGACGACCATGGCTTCATCCTTACCGGCCCGGATCTGAGAAACGTGTGCGGCTGGACATTGGACCGTCCGCCGCACCATCTGGAGACCAGCGTGCCGGGCGTGTTCGTGGCAGGCGATGTGCGTTCCGAGTCCGCCAAGCGGGTCGCGGCCGCGGTCGGCGAAGGATCGATGGCCGTGATGCTGGTCCACCGCTACCTGGCCGAGTCTTAATGGGTCCGAGGGGGTTCTCAGCGCCATGACCAACAAGCTGCCGTGTAAGCCCGACGAGCTACGCACCCTGTTCCTGTTTGAGGCGCTGACCGACGAGCAACTCGCGGTGCTGTGCAGTAACGGGCACATCGTGCACTTTGAACCGGGCCCGATCTGCGTAGAGGGCGATCCGGCGACCTGCTTCTACGTCCTCGTCGAAGGGGAGTTGGTTATGTCCAAGCTCTCCGGTGGTCAGGCCATCGAGACCAACCGAACATCACAGCGCGGCGTGTATTGCGGCGCCTGGCGCGCGTTCACCAGCAGGCCGCAGCAGAGCTACGACGCGACGGTGCACGTGACCAAGCCCTCGCAGTTCTTCGTGATGGACGCACCCATCTTCGCCAAGTTCATGAAGGACCAGTTCCCGATGGCGGTCCACTTGCTCGACGGGATCGCCGTCGGCAGCGAACGAACTCGCCGGATCATCGACAATCGGGAGAAGTTGCTGGCGCTGGGCCGGTTATCGGCCGGCTTGACCCATCAGCTGAACAATCCCGCCGCGGCCACCGCACGAGCCGCGGCCGCGTTGCGCGACCGGATCGCGGGCATGCGCGGCAAACTGGTGATGCTCGCCGACGGCACCGTCACTCCCGAGGCGATGCGCGCCCTGGTGCGGTTGCAGCAGGAGGTCGCCGACCAGGTGGCCAAGTCGACATCGCAGCACCTGAGCTCGATTGAGACCACCGACAGAGAGGACGCAGTCGGGGAGTGGCTGGAGGAGCACGGTATTGACGGCGGTTGGGATATCGCACCGACGTTTGTCGAAGGCGGCGTCGACACCGACTGGTTGGAGCGGATTTCCGCGGTCACTGACGAACTCGCGTCGACATCGTTGCAGGAGGCGACCCGGTGGATCAACTACACCATCGAAAGCGAGCTGCTGATGAACCAGATTGCCGAAGCGAGCAAGCGGATCTCAGCGTTGGTCGCCGACGCGAAGCAATATTCCCAGATGGACCGGGCCCCGTTCCAGGTGGCCGACGTGCATGACCTGCTGCGCAGCACGCTGGCGATCTTCGCCGACCGGTTGACCAAGGACGCAAGCAAGGACCCTGGCAAGAACTCCACAGCCATCACAGTGGTCAAGGAGTTCGACCAATCGCTTCCCGAAATCCCTTGCTATCCAGGCGATCTCAACCAGGTATGGACCAATATCATCGACAACGCGATCGCCGCGATGCGTGACAGTCCAGGTTCAAAAGGCGGCAGGCTCACCCTCCGCACCTGCAGGGAAGGCGAGAGTATGGCCCGGGTGGAGATCTGTGACACCGGACCCGGGATCCCCGAGGATATACGCGAGCACATCTTCGAGCCGTTCTTCACCACCAAACCCTTCGGGGAAGGCACCGGTCTGGGGCTGGATCTGGCATTCAACATCGTCGTCAAGAAGCACCGCGGGGATCTGCGAGTGGAATCCGTACCCGGCGATACGCGGTTCATCGTGCTCCTGCCGCTGGCGGTCCCGACCGCCGTGGATCCTGCCGTGGATGCAGCCGTGCCGGAATAGCGGCACCGCACCGCCGGTTGCACACGCCATGACCGATTCTGCGGATGGCAGACCCAACTTGGGCCGGTTCGGATCGTTCGGACGCGGCGTGACACCCCAGCAAGCCAAAGAAATCGAGTCCCTGGGTTACGGGGCCGTCTGGGTAGGCGGTTCACCGCCCGCCGAGCTGGCCTGGGTGGAACCCATTCTCGAAGCGACGAGCACATTGCAAGTGGCGACGGGCATCGTGAACATCTGGACGGCGGACGCCAAGCCGGTGGCCGAGTCGTTCCACCGCATCGACAAGGCATACCCCGGGCGCTTCCTGTTGGGGATCGGTGTGGGCCATCCCGAGGCGATCACCGAGTACCGCAAGCCCTACGACGCCCTGGTGGAGTACCTGGACCAGCTCGACGAGTACGGAGTGCCGGCCAACCGTCGGGTGGTCGCGGCGCTTGGCCCACGCGTCCTCGGACTCTCGGCGCAACGCAGCGCCGGGGCGCACCCCTACCTCACCACCCCGGAACACACCGCACGTGCCCGTGAAATCACGGGCCCCTCGGCGTTCCTGGCGCCCGAACACAAGGTGGTGTTGACCACCGACGCCGAGAAGGCTCGCGCGGTGGGGCGCAAGGCTCTCGATATCTATTTCAACCTGGCTAATTACCGCAATAACTGGAAACGGCTGGGCTACACCGACGACGAGGTCACCCGGCCGGGCAGCGACCGCCTGGTCGACGCGGTGGTCGCCTACGGAACGCCTGACACGATCGCGGCACGGCTCAGAGAGCACCTTGATGCCGGAGCCGACCACGTCCCTGTTCAAATCCTCACCAAAGATGACAACCTGGTTCCGGCGCTGGCCGAACTGGCGGGGGCACTCGGACTGGCTCATTCGTGAACAACTCGTAGGGGGACGTAGATGACTGAGGCGGTTTCACTCAAACCCGATCTGGGCCGTTTCGGCGTGTGGATGGGGACCCGCTCCATCACGCCGGAACTGGCTACGGAGATCGAATCGCTCGGTTATGGAGCCGCCTGGATCGGCGGATCACCAGACGCCGACCTGGCTTGGGTCGACCCAGCCCTGGCACAGACCACGTCGCTGCAACTGGCCACCGGGATCGTCAATATTTGGTCGGCACCGGCGCCGGCGGTCGCCGAGTCCTTTCAGCGCATCGAAAGCGCCCACCCGGGAAGGTTTTTGCTCGGGATCGGGGTGGGCCACCCCGAGCACACCCAGCAATACGTCAAGCCCTATCAAGCACTAGTCGGTTACCTGGACGAACTCGACGCCGCGATGGTGCCAACCAGCCGTCGGGTGCTCGCGGCACTGGGTCCCAGGGTGCTGCAGCTATCGGCGGAACGCAGCGCGGGCGCCCACCCGTATCTGACCACGCCCGAACACACGGCCAAGGCGCGTGAACTGGTAGGGAACTCGGTGTTTTTGGCACCCGAGCACAAGGTGGTGCTCACCACCGACCGCGACGAAGCACGTTCGATTGGCCGGCAGACCGTCGCGCATTACCTGGTCACGAGCAACTATGTGAACAACTGGCTGCGGCTGGGGTTCACCGAAGCCGACGTGCGCGAGCCCGGCAGCGACAGGTTGATCGACGCGGTGGTGGCCTACGGCACCCCCGATGCCATCGCGAAACGCCTCAACGAGCACCTGGAAGCCGGCGCCGACCACGTGGCAATCCAGGTACTGGGCGACGGGACTGAAGACAAGCTACTACCTGCGCTGAGCGAACTGGCCGGGCCGCTAGGACTAACTCCCCCAAGCTGACCGTCCCGCTCGGTTAGGCTTTGGACCATGCGGCTACTGGTCACCGGCGGCGCCGGCTTCATCGGCGCCAATTTCGTGCACAGCACCGTCCACGAGTACCCCGAGGACTCGGTAACGGTGCTCGACTCGTTGACCTACGCGGGCCGGCGCGAGTCGCTGGACGGCGTCAAAGACGCAATCCGGCTGGTAGTGGGCGATATCACCGACGCCGAGCTGGTTTCCCAGCTGGTCGCCGAGTCCGATGCAGTCGTACATTTCGCCGCGGAAAGCCATGTGGACAACGCGCTCGACGACCCGGAACCCTTCCTGCACACGAACGTGATCGGGACGTTCACCATCCTGGAAGCGGTACGACGCCACGGTGTGCGGCTACACCACATCTCGACCGACGAGGTCTACGGGGATCTGGAGCTCAACGACCCGAAGCGATTCACCGATTCGACGCCCTACAACCCGTCGAGTCCGTACTCGGCTACTAAAGCCGGCGGCGACATGCTGGTCCGAGCCTGGGTGCGGTCGTACGGGGTACGCGCGACGATCTCGAACTGCTCCAACAACTACGGGCCGTATCAGCACGTCGAAAAGTTCATCCCACGCCAGATCACGAATGTGCTCACCGGCCGGCGACCCAAGTTGTACGGCAGCGGCGCCAACGTCCGCGACTGGATCCACGTCGACGATCACAACAGTGCGGTCCGGCGAATCCTGGAAAAGGGCCGGATCGGCCAGACGTACCTCATCAGCGCCGAGGGCGAGCGCGACAATCTGACCGTGTTGCGCACGCTGCTGCAGATGATGGGTCGCGAGCCTGACGACTTCGACCATGTCACCGACCGCGTCGGCCACGATCTGCGATACGCCATCGACCCGTCGTTGCTGTACAACGAATTGTACTGGGCCCCAAAGCACACCGACTTCGAAGAAGGATTGCGAGACACTATCGACTGGTATCGCGCCAACGAATCGTGGTGGCGTCCGGTGAAGGACGCCGCTGAAGCACGCTACGAGCAACTCGGTCGGTGACATGAAAGTTCGCGAACTCAAGATCCCGGGCGCCTGGGAGATCACCCCTGCCGTGCATGGGGACTCCCGTGGACTGTTCTACGAATGGCTCACTGACCGGGAGTTCAGCGCCGTTACCGGTCATCGGTTGGATGTCCGGCAAGCGAACTGCTCGGTGTCATCGGCCGGTGTGCTGCGTGGCCTGCATTTCGCCCAGCTGCCACCGAGCCAAGCCAAGTATGTGACCTGCGTATCCGGCTCGGTGTTCGATGTCGTCGTCGACATCCGTTTGGGCTCACCGACATTCGGCCAGTGGGACTCAGTTCTGCTGGACGACAAGGACCGCAGGACGATCTACATCTCCGAGGGACTCGGTCATGGATTTCTTGCACTGCAAGATAATTCGATGATCATGTACCTGTGCTCGGCGGAATACAACCCGCACCGTGAGCACACCATCCGCGCCACCGACCCAGCCCTGGCAATCGACTGGCCGCTGGTCGACGGCGCCGCTCCCAGCATGTCTGACCGGGATGCGGCCGCCCCCAGCTTCGAGGAAGTGCGTGCGTCTGACCTCCTGCCCTCCTGGGACGAGACGCAGAAGTTCGTCAGCGATATGCGCAGCAAATAGCCGTCATCATCGTTGGTCTGGAGCCGACGCATCGGCGGTCCACAACGCGGGACTCGGCACCGTCGACGTCACCTGCCCCTAGAAGGGCGGGACCTCCGAAACGTATTCCCGGGCACCCACGGACCGGCGACGCGCGCCGGTGGTCACGCGGCGGTGGTCGATGTTGCGGGACAGCGCAAACAGTTGGCGTCCCGTCGCGGCACCCACCA
>JGI12631J13338_1000120_pt1 | contig 25775 bp, 18 predicted proteins | sample BlaSpr_A8_Ref_O1_FD_13338 | JGI IMG/M metagenome (IMG submission 13338) | reverse complement strand
CGTACCTCCGTGATGGCATATAAAGGAGCGCGCAAGCCTCTGCCGCAGATCGCTCGCGAACTGAACGTGGATGCCGTGGTGGAAGGCACCGTACTCCGCTCCGGCGACCGGGTCCGTATCACGGCGCAGTTGATCGAGGCCTCCACGGACAAGCACGTATGGTCCCAGAGCTATGAGGGCGAGTTGCGGGATACTCTGGCTGTTCAAAACAGGGTGGCTAGCGCCATTGCAGATCAAATTCGGATCAACTTGACTCCGCAGGAACAAGCGGCCCTCAAAAACGCAAAGGTTGTTAACCCGGAAGCTTACGAGTCCTATCTGAAAGGGCGATACTTCTGGAACAAGCGAACGGCGGATGGTTTGAAGGTCGCCCTGGCTTATTTCAAGCAGGCAATCGAAGAAGATCCGAAATATGCTCAAGCCTATTCTGGCTTAGCCGACACGTATGCTTTGTTGGGAGACTGGCAGTACGCAGTGATGACTCCCAAGGAAGCATTCCCCGAAGCCAAGGCGGCGGCGATCAAATCACTGGAGTTGGACAGCACGCTTGGCGAAGCCCACAACTCGCTCGCATTCGTCTTGGACGGCTTCGACTGGGATTTTGACTCTGCCGGGAGGGAATTTCAAAGGGCCATTGAACTGAACCCAGGCTACGCCACTGCTCACCATTGGTATGCTTGGCACTTAAGTCTGTTGGGTCGGTACGACGAAGCGCTGGCGGAAATGAGAAAAGCGGAAAACTTAGATCCGCTATCTCTCATCATTAACGCCGATTTGGCGGAACTCCTTGTTCTTGCGCACTCTGATGAGGAATCCATACAACAGAGTCGCAAAACGATCGAAATGGATCCCAATTTTGCTCTGGCACATAATCAACTCGCCCAAGCGTACCTTCAAAAACACATGTACGATGAAGCGGTCGCGGAGCTTAAAACAGCCGTCCAGGTATCTGGGGGTGGCCCGGCATTCATCGCCAATCTTGCTCGCGCCTATGTCGCATCCGGCAAGAGAAGCGAAGCGGTAAAGCTGCTAGACCATCTGAAGAAGCGCTCCAAGCCTGATTATTCGAATGCTTCGGAGATTGCCGTGATCTATGCATCTCTCGGAGATGCGGATCAAGCCATGAATTGGCTCGAAAAAGGTTACAACGAGCGATTTAACCCCGGCGTCCTGCTGCGGCCGGGCTTCAATCCTCTCCGCTCCGATCCGCGGTTCCAGAATCTTGTGCACCGTATTGGCCTAGCCAGGTGAGATTTGCGGGCTTTGCAGCGTTACCGAGACTTGCTGCCTGCGGGCATTTCTCTTCAGCCGACTCGGAAAGCGAGCATCTCATTCAGCTTGAGATTTAGCAGAGCAGAATCACCGCTAGCGAGGCGGCAACGCAGGCGATACATCAGACGACGATCGAGCCTGCGCATCATTCAGGTGCAACCAATAGCGGAGGAGAAGATCGGCTTCAGGGCTCTCGCACGGGTTGATCTGCAGGATATAAGATGGACGGAAAACTGTGAGCATACCGTCGGGGTCACCACAAATCGCGAGCTGTCAGTCTCGCTTGAGCCCCCTATCGATCGCGGTACTGGTTTCTCTGTTTAACTTTGGAGTCTGTTATTTTCGTTCGTTTGTCTTTCCCAACATCCCACTCCTGCCGTGGGGAGATGCGGTGGGTTTTCTGAACAACGGAACCAGAATTGTTGCCGGCCGACTGCCGTATCGGGACTACTTTGCATTTCTCCCACCTGGAACAGAATTAACCTATGCCTCAGCGATCAGAGTGTTCGGGGCACGCTCCTGGATTCCGAATCTGATAATTGCTTGTTTGGCAGCCGCAGCCGCATGGCTGATGACACTCATTGCGGCGCAGCTGATGCGAGGGGCTGTAATTGCATTGCCNGGACTGCTATTGGCTGGCTTCGTCTTGCCAGGATCGCTCGATGCGACCCATCATTGGTTCAGCACCATTGCAGTGATGGCCGCCTTGCTGGTTTTGCTGTACGGCGATTCATTCCCCGACATCGCGACCGCGGGATTCCTGTGTGGCATAGCAGGCTGGTATACCCCGCCAAAAGGAGCCTTAGCTGTTCTTGGCTTCATGACCTATCTACTCTTCTTGAAGAGGTGGCGAGAGGGCGTTCCGCCAAATGATCGATGGCTTAAGTGCATACTGCTATCTGGCCTGGCATCGGCGGTATTCTTTGCGGGCAATGCGTATTTCATCCGTGCTGCCGGTCTTGGCCGCTGGCTGTATTGCCTGGTCGTGTTCCCACTCCGGTACTATCCTTCTGTTCACCTGAATAGCTGGCGGGTTTATGGGGACGGCTTTAGGTTTGCACTCACAAGCATCCCATTCCTTTTTGTTCATCTCACCGTTCCGCTGGTGTATGGCATTTGTATCGTCGTCCTGCTTCGGCGATCAAGAAACGAACCTAATGAGGTTTGGGAAAAGATATTGCTTCTTTCTCTCGTTGGCATCGCGATGTTTCTTGCGGTTGCCTCAGCGCCTTCCTGGAAACGGCTTTCGACGGTCAGTCCTCCGGCCATGATTCTCCTTACCTGGCTTCTGGATCGATCGGGCCGGATTATGGCGAGGGTCAGAAGCGGGCTGGGAACGGCAGCCATCGTTATAGCACTGGGCGGGGCGTTGAGAAACCAAACCCGCGAAACATCTTTCCTCGACCTACCGATAGGGAGAACGGCATTTATCGATTCCGCACGGTATGAAGAATACCGCTATGCGATGGGGCGTACTTGCCGCGGACAGTTTATGTTCGGGCCGCCACCAATCCTATTCGCCTTAGAGGTGCGAAACCCTGCACCGATTGACGCTTTTGTACCCTTCGAGTACACCCGTCCAGAACAGGTAACTGCAACTATTCGAGCACTGGAAGACAACAAAGTTCCATTGTTGATGCTCAATCGTGAAATGCTCACAGACGCGAACGCGAACCCAGCATCAGATCATCTTGCTCCTATTCGAGCCTATTTGGCTGGGAGTTTTCGTCTGACGGCAGCCTTCCAGACGGGCGATCAACTGTGGGAAAGAATCGGGATTACGGTGCCTTGCACCAAATAGGCGGGAAAAGGGCGGCTTGCCGAATTCCACGGTCGCCGGTGCGACCTGCTGCCTATCGCCGCTTAATGCGGTTTCACTGAGTTGACCGCTGCCGGGCATAATTCCATAGCTCGCTGTCGAGCATTCGTCGAATCGTTGGCCAGCGCTCCGGCGGCTCGCAGCGTCGACGAAAGGTGTGCAAACCCTCAGGGCACGAACTTATAACCCAGGCAGTGTATTGTGAGAAAGTGTGACGGCCGTCCAGGATCGGTCTCCAGTTTCTGTCGTAACCTCAGGATGTGGTTGTCCACGGTTCGGGTACACGGGTAGTGATGGTAACCCCAAACTTCATTGAGGAGTTCATCCCGTGAGATGACGCGGTGGGCGTTCTTGGCCAGGAATTCCAATGTCTTAAATTCCTTTGGAGTCACTGTGATCTTCTCACCGCCACGAGTGATCTCGTTCTTGGAAAAATCCACCATCACGTCCGCAAAAACACATACGTCTGCATCCTCCTGACCGAAGCGCGACGCACGTCTGATTAACGCGCGCAGACGGGCAACAAGTTCCCTCGGGCTGAAAGGTATGGTCACGTAATCGTCGGCGCCCATTTCCAGTAGAAGGACCTTGTCCGCGACCTTTGAGCTTGCGCTAAGAATCACAAGGGGCACACCAGGGGTCAGATTCGCAATTTTCTTGCAAAACTCACACGCCGAAGAACCTGGGNCCTGTAGATCGAGGATTACTGCGGATGGTAATCGTCGGCGGAGCATCTCCAGACCAGCCACAGAGTCAGGAACGACATCAACCGCATACCCTTCCGAGGAGAAAAGTCGCTTGAGAATCTTCCGCAAGGCACCATCGTCCTCGACGACCAAAATCCGCTCCACTGGAGCCGGTCGGAGTTCGGATATTGGAGTGTTCAAGCTTGCTGCCAAGGTAGCGGTTGCCATGAGCTTTTCCTTTTTCTGCGGGATCGCCGCTTGCTTCGGGCTGACGTATTACAGCGCTGCTTCGCGCGGTTGCACGGTAGCTCTCCTGATGTAAGGCCGTGGCTCCCCTAGAGCACCGCTGCGCTTGATGCAAGCTGCGGACTCAATCCGTCAACCGTTTGGTTCCGCTGTCCGTTTCCAGGTTGGCCACGATACTCCTTGTGCGTGCCAAAGTATTCGCTTAGCAGTTCGCGAAGCTGCAGCCGAGCTCGCCATAACCGCGCCTTCACCGCAGTATGACTCAGGTTCAGCGCTGTTGCAGTCTGATCTATTGATAGCCCTTCAATATCTCGTAGGACAAAGACCGTCCGCAAGATCCGCGGCAACTCTTCCAAGGTCTCGATCAGGATGTGCCGTAATTCGAACACCCGGTAGAGTTCTTCAGGATTGGGAGACCAGTCGGCCACCTCCATTGGAAGCATCTCTCCATCGTCCTGAAAATCCTCATCCAGGAACACCTCTCGTACAGTGCGTTGCTTTCGCAGCTTCGTCAGCGACTGATTTAGCGTGATGCGAATTAGCCAGGTAGAGAATTGGGAACATTCTCGGAATTGACCCAGGTTTTGGAAGGCCTTCAAGAAAGCTTCCTGCACCGCGTCTTGGGAATCTTCCCTGTTACGCGTAACGCTTAGAGCGATTCGGAAAAGTTTTTGATCATATCGGCCGACCAGCTGCTCGAAAGCGGAAATATCTCCATTCTGGGTAGCGTGGACAAGATCCAAATCGTCGCTGGCAGTCATATTCATTAATAATTACTCCCTCCGGGATGGGATACGGTGGAATGCATCCCTAATGCCTGTCATCCGGACCGCATAACGACTNTGTCAACTATGTTTCGTGCAGCAAGCCGAAGTGTGTCACGTGTTCTGACCCTAGATTTCGTCAGATGATGTCCTACCTTGATGGGCCCCATCTTTGAGCTGCTCGGCCATAAACGGGTTTGTGCGTATCAGACCGACACCGCGACTCCTCAGTTCTTTTAAGAATACGATCCCCTCTCCATCGGCGAATGAAACGTCCGCCAGGTCCAGAGACAACTGAACCGCATTGGGGACAGTATGCACATCGCAGGTTCTGCGGAGTTCCTCGACCGAGGAGCCCGTTATCCGGCCTTCGACCCGAAGGGTTACTGCATCTCTTGACGATTCGACAACCGTAACCCTCAGCATCGCGGTTCACCTGATCTCCACTGAGCTTGATAAAGCAATTGGCATGCCCTTCACAAAATCAGCCCGGGCGGAAAGCTTCCTACCGGACCCGTCGCGGCCGCTTGGGCCAATATTCATCTAGAATCAATACGTTGCGAAGGCTTGCCGCCATCGGTTGGCCATCCGCTTCCGGGATGCGCAGACTGCCGTCTCCTCCAGGCACTGGACCGAGAGAGCCGGAACCACCACATACGGTAATCACGCGCCACTTGGTGTTGGTAGGAACTACGATGGGCGGTGACGAGATCCCCTGATGCCGAGCTTATCCATCCGGTGGCGCAGCGTGTTTGGATGAAGGTTCAAGATCCTCGCTGCACCCTTTGGACCATCCACGACTCCACCGGTATGTTGAAGGGCGGCGAGGATGTGGTTTCGGTCTACCTCATCCAGCGATAGGAGGAGTTTCGGAGACTTGAGGTCAACCTGCCGACGCTCCGGATCATCCGTCTTAGGAGTCTCCACGCCTTTGGTCGAGGCGGCAACCGGCATAAGGTCGCGGTCCAGCCGGAGGGTCGGTTCCGCAGACAAGACGACTGCGCGCTCGATAACGTTCTGCAGCTCCCGAATGTTTCCGGGCCAGTGATAGTTCACCAGGTTCTCCATCGATTCCCGTGAAACGCCATCGATCTTCTTCCCTAAACGCTTGCAGAACCGGGATATGCAGAAAGCCACCAGCTGTGGAATGTCGGGTCGGCGTTCTCGCAAAGGCGGAAGTTCGATGGGGAAAACGTTGAGGCGGTAGAAGAGGTCGGAGCGAAAGCGGCCTCCCTGGACGGCTTCGTGGAGGTTGCGGTTCGTGGCGGCAATCACGCGCACATCCGCGCGCAAAGAGCGGCTGCTCCCTACCGGCTCAAACTCATGTTCTTGCAGAACGCGGAGCAGCTTCACTTGCGTTTCTGGGGGCAGCTCCCCGATTTCGTCTAGGAAGATAGTGCCGCCGTGAGCAAGCTCGAAGCGGCCGATGCGCCGCTCCAGAGCCCCCGTGAAGGCCCCTTTCATATGCCCAAACAGTTCGCTCTCCACCAGACCCGCCGAGATGGCGCTACAATTCACGTTCACCAAGGCACGGCCATTGCGGGCGCTGCGGCTGTGGATCGCGCGCGCCACGAGTTCCTTCCCTGTCCCCGTTTCTCCGTAAATGAGCACGGTTGAATCTGTAGGAGCGACCTGATCGACGGCGTGGAGCGCCTTGAGGAGTGCCGGACTATTGCCTACGATCTCCTCGAAGTTGTGCTCCGCGCGTAGTTCCTCCTGGAGATAAACGTTTTCCTTCTCCAGCCTTGCCTTCAGGCTGTCAATTTCCTGGTAGGACTGCATATTCTGAACTGCCAATGCGACCTGGTTCGCCACTTCCTGCAGGAACACGGCGTCCTCATCCGAATACCGGTTCTTTTGCTGGCTCACAAGGCTGAGCAGTCCGACACACTCCCCCTGAAGAGCCAGGGGCACGACGCACATCGACCGGATGCCCTCCGCAACCAGGCGGCGCTCGTTGGCATACTCCCGCTCTTTTTCAAGATCCCGGCGCACGAGAGGTCGCAGATGTTCGAACACCCAGCTGCCGCAGGTCTCTTCCCGGCTAAACTCCAGCCCCGTCTGAAAGTAGTCCGAGTGCAGCTCTCCCTCCACAGCGAGGAAACGGAATGAGTCTCTCTCCGGCTGATAAAGGGTAATCGCGCATCGGTCAAATGGGAAGACAGGACGCAAGGCCTCGGAAATGGAGTGCAGGAGAGCTTGCTGGGTCAGATTCGTGATGATGGCATTGTTGATCTGAAGCAGGATGCGGTTCTTCTCTTCACTTTCACGCAGCGCCGCTTCCGCCTGTTTCCGCTGCGTGATGTCCTCGGAAAGCGCCATGATAAATCGTGGCGTGCTTTCAGTACCCGGAACCAAGGAAACGTTGTTGCTGACCCACCTCAGGGTGCCATCTTTGCGTAGATATTGTTTCTCGATCTGAAACTGTTGTCGCTTTCCCTCTAACAGCTCGCTGACCAACTCCCGGTTGGCGTTGCGATAATGCTCTTCGGTGATCTCCAGAAACGTGAGCTTGCAAACTTCCTCTTCGGTGTAGCCCAAGATTTTCTCATAGGCGCGATTCACCGCCAGGAAGCGTCCGTTGAGATCTGTAAGCGCCACCCCAATGGCCGAATTCTCATACACGGACCGCCACCGCTCCTCGCTTTTCTGCAGCGCCGCCTCCGCCTGTTTCCGGTCCTCGATGTCGTGGAGCGTCCCATACCACTTAACGATGTTTCCCTTATCGTCGCGCAGCGGCACTTGGCGGCCCAGGTACCAGCGATATTTCCCGTCCGCCCGTCGATAGCGTACTTCCACCTCGAGAGGTTCTCCACCCGCCAACGCCGCCCGCCACGTGTTCACTGCCCTGTCGGCATCTTCGGGATGGGCGATGTCCTTCCAGCCCCAGCCCAGCCACTGCTCCCTGGAGAGGCCCGTGTAATCCAGTAAACTTTGGCTTAGGAAATCCACGGAGCCATCAGGTAGAGCGCTCACGACGAAAGCCGGAATTGTTTCAATAGTGGTGCGAAGTTCCCTTTCGCTTTTGCGGAGCGCCGCCTCCGCTTGTTTCCGCTCCGTGATATCGATGAACGTTATGACGGCGGCCAGGGTTCTACCTTCCCGAACGACAGGATGAGACCAATACTCTACGGGAAAGCTCGTGCCATCCCTTCTCCAATAAACCTCATCGTCCCGGTGGACGCTTTCGCCTTTTTGAAAGCCTATATAAATGGGGCATTCTTCAATTGGATAGGGGGTACCGTCCTTTCGGGTATGGTGCTCCAGCGCATGCATGTTTTTCCCGATCAATTCCGAGGGATCGTCGTATCCGAGTATGCGCGCCGCCGAAGGATTTGAGAAAAGACAAGTACCTTCTGAATCGCAGCCACAGATCGCTTCCGTAGCGGAATCGAGGATTAAGCGGATTCGCTCTTCGCTATTGTGCAGAGCGTCTTCCGCCTGCGTTCGCATCGCGCTGTCTTCAGAACGCAGCATGGTGAGACTGCGGCTGCTCCGGTGGATGTGGATGCACACCCTTTCGGGTACGGGGTTAGTTCTGCTAACCCCAAACTTTGCTCAGGGGTTCATCCCGCGAGAGCACGTGTTTGGCGTTCTTTGTCAAGAACTCCAGTGTCTTGCATTCCCTCGCGGTGACCGTGATCCTCTCGGCGCAACGAGGTGATCTCAGCCTAGAAAAATACAACACCACTTCATCCATGCGCCGCTTGTGAGCCAGCGTATCGCCGAGTACATAAAGGATACACGAGGACTACGAAAAAGTGCCATAAAGACAAATCCTTGGCTTGACAGCTAAGGTCCGAGACGCTTTGATTGTGCGTGCTGCTACTTCGCGTTCCCCCATCGGATGGTTACGGGGAAGCTAACGATATATTTTCCTTGGCAGGCGGCGGAGTCCCGCACGAGTCTTGAGGTCGGATATCCCTACCACCTCGTGCACCATGCGGTTCGATCCAGCGCCAATGCACTCCTTCGGTTTTTCCATCTACCGGTATGCCGTGAAGGATTTCGGAGATGATTTCCGCGGTTCGGGAGATCGTCATTCCGGACCGGTTAAAGAACAGATTGCCGTCCGCGAACGCGACGTTACCATTCCGTACAGAGCGAAGCTCCCGCCACCACGGATACCGCTCCAATACGCTTTGTTCCTGGAGGCTCCGTTCCAAGTTGAATCCGCAAGGGGCCACGATCAGGTACTCCGGATCGGCATGGCGAAGCTGCTCGGCAGGAATGGCGGCGGAGTACTCGCCTTTTTTCCCCAGCATGAGATCGCCGTTCGCGATTTCCACCAGTTCTGGACCCCAGTTACCCATCGCGAATATTGGATCCGTCCACTCAAGCAGGACCACGGTGGGCCGGCTGAGACGCGCAACTTTCTCCCTGACCGCGTCCAAGCGTTCGCGTTCACCCCACACTACGGCCTCAGCCCGATCTTCCAAGTCGAGCGCTTGCCCAATCCGCAGAATGCCTTGGAATATCTCCTCCAAAGACGAGGCGGAGAGTGCCACTTGATGCGCGGCGGGTACGCAGGCACCACTTCGCTCGATATCATCGGGAGTNACGGCGCANACATTGCAATGCGATTGCGTAATCAGCAAGTCGGCATGCAATTCTCGAATCAATTCCGCGTCGATGTGATACAGCGGCTGGCCCGATCGGAGGCGTCGCCTAACTTCCGCATCAATCTCCGCGCTCGACACGGCAATATCAAACGCGGGACTGCTGCAGGCCGGAAGTTGCCTCACCCAATCGGGGTTATCGCACTCATGCGAACGCCCTACAAGCATTTCACCAGCACCCAAGGCACAGACGATTTCAGTGGCGCTCGCCAGAAGAGAAACAATCCGCATGTTATGCAGCCTGCTGTACCGGTTGGCAGAGGCGCTGGATGACCGCGTAACCGCCGAATATTGCAATCGTGTAGACGGCATCGCCCAAGCCTTGATTGCGGTAGAACGGTACGCCAGCTAGATAGCAGGCCCATAGGCCCGTTGCCGTATGCGGGTATATTCCGCCGGTAGCCCAGACCATGAAGTTCGTGATCAGGAAGAACGACAGGCTCGAGGCTAGCGCCGCTGTGGCAACTGCACCCCCCCCATCTCGGTTGCGAACCAACCTGCCGAGCAACACCGGAATCAGCGCCGCTGCATACACGTACCAAAAGCCAGGGTAGAAACCCAGCACGGCATCGCTTAGAACGAGCGCAAGCAAAGTTGCCAAGACAGCTGTGCTAGCTCTTCGGGCTTGACTTCCCGCAAACAGTCCAATGGCCATCATCGGAGTGAAATTCCACGGATGAGGAACCAGCCTTGCACTGGCGCCCAGGACCATCATCCCGATCCATAAGCGTTTCGGAATTTCCATCATTGACTCTCCTATAGCGATATTGTAGTTCTTCGGCGACACCCCAGTTAAGGCCTTAAGATCGGGTCTCGGATTCCACCTTCATGAATTCGTAAACCTGAATTGCTGGAACATGGCAAGCGCTCTCAAACATGTCTCCTCTTCCTGCGGAGAGAAAGATCGGACGCTCCGGTTCCGCAAAGAAAAGATCGTGCAACCTAATCAATGCGAATCCGTTCGATCGAAAATGTGACCTAATGCGTTCAGTGGAGTGGTTCGCGGTTATGATCTGCCCCGCACCCCGGATATCGCGAAAACCTGGGCGCCAACCTCGGGCGTAGGCTTCTGGGTGCATCTCACTTATCAAGAGTCGGCCTTCCAATTTCGTCGTTCGCGCCAGTTCTCGGGCCAACGCTTGCAGATCCATGATGTGATTCAGGGCAAAGGAAGACAGAACGAAATGAAATGCCGAACTTTGAAAGGGAAGCTGCAAACCATTGGCGAGCACGAGGCGGTCACGGATTGCGGATTTTCCTCGGGCAACGCTGAGCATGGCTGCCGAAAGATCGATTCCAACCACAGAGCTCGCTCCCCGAGCCAAAAGACGGGTGAGCCATCTTCCCGTACCGCACCCCAGGTCCAGAACATTGCCTGCGGCGAAATTCCGAAGAATGCTCGTCAGATGGCGTTCCTCCAATGCCAGGAGTGGGTTAGGAGCTTCGTCATATATTCGTGCCCAGCGATCATAGCCCTCTTGCACTGACACGCATGCGGCCTCGGACCGGACAGGAAGGGATACTTTCGCGTCATCGCTAATCGGATGCGTTGCCTGCTCCGCGCTTGCCACGCCGCTCACAAGCTCTCCGCTTTTGGTTTCCGCAATGCGATCATGCGCTGAGTCCATTTCAGTTCCATCGGAGCAGAATAAATTCCGAACTGATACCTCCAGCTACTGAGCGTCTTCAGCGCTAATCGTCCCCACCCTGGGAGTCGGATATCCTGTGCGGTGGGCCAGCGAGAAGACACTACCAGTTCAAAGTTGTCGATTAACCGCTTTGTCCTGGGCCGCAGCCAGGGAGTTCTGGGATCCTTCTGAGTTGCGAAACGCTGCCAAGGCTCGGTCGCCCACTCGTCCGGGGTTTCGGGAAACTTGAATTGGTTCTCTACTCCGCCGTACATTCGAGCTCTTTGAGGCACGGGCGTATAGTGCTCGACGACAATTTCTGAATCTGGATTGAGTCGCTTCAGCTGACGAACAAACTCGATGCAATCCCGCGTATCTCCTTCAGGGTCCTGCGGATTCCCGAAAATAATGGAAAATTCCGGAATAATTCCAAAGTGTCGGATGCGCGATGCCAGAGCTAAGGTATCTTCCGCTCGAAGATCTTTATTCATCTCCTTCAGAATTTTGTTAGAACCTGATTCGGCGCCGAAGAAGATCATGGCACAGCCGGCACGCCGGATGGCCTCGAAGGTCGCGTCGGAGTATCCCATCATGATGTCGGTTCTAGCTTCGCACCACCAGCGCATGTTGAGAGGGGCAATTCGGTCGGCCAGTTCTCGGGCATGATCCTCCCGCAGGAAGAAATTGTTGTCGTAGAACTGGACGGCATCGACTCCGTAGGTGTGCGCCAAGTGACGAAGAATTTGTTCTGTCCGCGCCGGTCCATCCAGTTTCTCTCGACTACCAGAAAAATTAACCACGCCGCAGAAATTACAGCGAAATGGACAGCCGATGCTCGCCTGATGTACCGCGGTCCTCCGGCCTAGAAATGTGGGCAGCACGTATTTCTCGGCAGGGATGCGGTGATAGGGATACCAGGGAAAAGCGTCAAGCTTCCTCAAGGGGCGTTCCGGATTGTTCCTTTGACCGCCGTCTGAGTCCTTATAGGACAGTCCTAAAATGCTTTTGAGCTCCCGCTTTCCCCTGATCGCTTCGAGCAACTCCAGAAATGTTTGTTCTCCCTGGCCGCGCACGGCAAAATCGACGTATGGCGCATTCAGAACTGCCTGCGTGTAGTTCGATGCAAAATATCCGCCCCAAACGATCGGCACCGTAGGGAAACAGCGACGAACCTCACGGCAGCCTGCGACCGCACCTACGGTCTGCGGACCAGGCATCACGGTGACAGCGAGAAGTTCCACCCGTTGTTCGCGCAGAATTGCGAGCAGAGTCTGAGTAGGATGAGGATCGAGATTGCCGTCGACGATCACGAATTCCTCGCTTCCTTCGAGAACAGCTGCAATGGCCAAAACCGACAAAGGGAAGCGCCGGTTGCGAGGCTTGGTTGCTTTCGGGTTGTAGAGAACGATCATGGACGATGTTTATTTTGGGCAAGATTGGAGCTTTTCAGACACAATCGAACGACTAAGCCTGCTGACTTCAGGTATAGCTTGTAGCCGTCTCTGGGCCCATGGTCTTCGCGTCGACACTGGGCTTGGGCAGCTTCACAATGTTTTTCAGTTGACGGTTTAGCCAAAGTTCGATCGGGAAACTGTAGAAGTCGTGGTTCAATCGCATGCGTGCCGGATAGGCGGTCAGATGTTGGACGATTTTTGCGAAGCGGCCCGGGCCGTTTGCCGCAATCGGAGCCCGGTCAAATGCAATCCGCAAATAGTCCCGCATGGTCTGCACGCGCTGGTGGTCTTTGCCATTAAGCCAGGGCAGCACGGTGTACCTTGGGAAATAATTCACCCACTCTTCGAGCGTCTTAGGCACATCGATACCCAATGTTGCAGCCTGACGGAAAATGGGAGAGCCCGGATAAGGTGTAAAAATGTTGGTCCAGAATTCGGCTCCGGGAAATTTTTGACAAATATCCATCATGAAATTGACAGTCTCACGCCGTTCCTTATCTCCCTCTCCCGGATAACCGAAAATGATATTGAAGGATGGAATGACGCCCGCCTTAACGCAGCGTTCAGTCGATTCGTAGATGTCCCCCAACACCTGAAAGTCTTTGTTCATGAGTTTCATCACTGTGGGGGAAGCAGTCTCAATACCCTGGCAAATCTGGTGTAAACCGGAGCGGCGAAGCAAGGTCAGTTCCGCCACGCTGAGACGTGCGGTCAGGTTCGTCGTCGCCTGGACGCTCCATTTGAAATTTCCGCCTTTCCGAATAAGTTCTTCTGCGATTCGCAGCGAACGCGGAAGGTCAACCAGAAAGTTGTCGTCCGCCATCCACAGCAATTCAAGGCGGTAGCGACGAGTGAGGTCGATGGTTTCCTCCACAACCTGCTCGACCGGAAGAGCATTCCACTTGCGGCCGTAGACTCCCGCGTTGGTGCAGTACGAGCAATTGAACGGACAGGCCAAACTTGAAACATACATTGTCCACCGACGGCCACATACTCGCTCGTACGCGTCAAAATCGGCCAGTTGATAGGCTTTGGCTGGCATTTTGTCCAAAGTTTTTAACGGCCGTTCGGGAGTCAGGTGCAGTTTGCCGTCCCGCTTGAACCCGACCCCGAGAACTTTATCCAGTTCACCTCCGTCCTGAAGACATCGAACGACTTCGAGCATGCTGTCCTCACCCTGGGCCCGGACGATGATGTCAACGTAGGGAGCTTCCAGCGTCTGGCCGGGCAGTAGCGATGGATGCCAGCCCCCGAGAATGACGGGGAAATCCGGATCCCATTTCTTTACCGCCTTGGCAATCTCGACGGTGTCGCGGATCATCGGGCCGGTTACGACCGAAATGCCAAGACACAGTGCGTCCCGCACTTCCTCCAGAATCCGCTTCTTGTAATTTGGCGTGATAGTGGAGTCGATGATCTTAACTTCGTATCCTGCATCTAGCAGTGGCGTTGAAATCGCAAGAATTCCCAACGGCGCTGTCGCTTCGATGCTGGAAAATGAGGGAACAAAAAAAACGATCTTCTTCGAAGACTTCACGCGATTACCTCTTGGCCTTTTGCCGCTTTTTCATGGCAGTTCTCAGGGGTGATACGTTCATGGCACTTGGAACAAAGACGGACTGAAATACATACCGTAAGGATGAAAATCTACTTGCGCCGAACTTCGCGATTGTCGCCATCTTGTCAACATTTTGTAAAAATCCGGGCTCATCGTCGAAATGTTCCGGGGCACCTTTGAAATGACAAAAAGTTGACAAACCAGTGACAAATACGACTTCGCGCGGGGCGTAGATTTCATTGTTGACTGCGACACCTAAGGACCGGGTGCACAACTGAGAATGCCGATATCGAACGTTGCGCCGGCTTTCCCCTGGCAGCCAAAGCGAGAAGGTTGAGACGCGAGGATAAGTGAAAAAAAAAGTCGTTCTCTTCTATCCACCGTATGATGGCCCTCCTCTCAGCGCACCTCTTTGCCTACTCGCTCTAGCTTCTCCACTTCTGCAAGCTGGATTTGAAGTCAAACTAGTGGACAACCTGACGTCACCCGATTTCGAAAACGAAATTCTTCGGGAGGCCCAGGACGCCCTGTGCCTCGGCATTTCGGTTCTCACGGGTCCTATGATCGGGTCAGCGGTCCGAATTGCGAAGAAAGTGAAAAAGCTCCAGCCTGGCTTGCCTATCATTTTTGGAGGTTGGCATCCCAGTCTTGTTCCCGAGCAGACGCTAAAGCCCGACTTTGTGGACGCAATCGTGCGAGCACAGGGAGAGCTAACTTTGCTTGAGTTCGCGCAGCGAGTCGCCGAGGGACAAGACTGGCATGGTGTAAAGGGACTCTCATTTAAGGATGGCAGCCGGGTCCATCATGAGCCTGATCGGCCGGTGGCTAATATCAACGATCTGCCGGCGCCCGCTTATCACCTTGGCAACTTTGACGCTTACGCCGCAGCTGGGGGCACCCGCCAGCTAGGCTACGCCAGTAGCCTTGGTTGCCCCTATGCCTGTAACTACTGCACCGACATGATTTTCTATAAGCGCCGCTTTAACGCCTATCGCGCGGAGCGCGTGGTCGATGATCTGGCTGAACTTGTCAGCCGCTACAGAATTGAACAAGTGGCGCTCCTCGATTCCAACTTTCTCGTGGATATCAAACGCGCGTTGGCCATCGCCCGCGGAATTGTTTCCAGCGGCGTTCGTTTTCGTTGGGATTTCCAGGCTTCCACGGATTTCATATGGAAGATGAGCGACGACGATGTCCGCCTTCTCGGCGAGAGCGGCGTAACCCACATGGGTTTTGGCACCGAGTCAGCGTCTAAGGACGTGCTCAAGTTGATGAACAAGCACCACCAGCGTGTCGAGCAGATGGTGGAAACCGCACGCAAAGCGGAATTGGCCGGGATCCATGTGACCTTCAATATCATTCTCGGCTATCCCGGCGAGACGGAGGCAGATCGTCAACAAACCTTCAGCATCATGAGCGACATTGCACGGGAGTATTGGAATGTAAGCTTCTCTCCCAACGTTTTTACGCCTTACCCGGGAATTCCGATCTGGCCTCAGTTGAAGGATCTCGGTGTCCGCGAACCGCAGAATTTGGCGGAATGGGAAGCCCTGGGGCTGGGTCACAACATCCTCCCCTGGCTCCAAGGTGAGGAACTCTATCGGCTGCGGCGCAGCTTGGAATACTTCCTGCTCAACAACCAGATTCGCAAGGCGACCCGGAAACATGCTTGGCTAAGGCGTGGTTTCCGACGTGCTCTAGGTGTGCCTATCCGTTGGCGGATCAGCAGCAACCGGTACTCGTTTCCCTGGGAGCTGTGGGTTTCACGTGCTGTTGAAAAAGTAGTAACGCGGCGGTCTCTTTTGACGGGAAAGAAATTAAGTGAACGGATGCAGGAAGTATGTTGAGTTCGTAGAAAGAACTAGCGAGGCGCGACTGGCGTGATTGACATCTTATTAACCCACTCGTATCACCTGTACTTCGACCGCAAACAAACGCGGAAGATGCAGCCCTACCCGCCTCTGGGCACGCTGTACGCAGCCGCTCTTTTGCGTAGTGCAGGTATTTCGGTCGCATTGTTTGACACTATGTTGAGCAACCCAGAAGAACATTTTCAGGCAGCGCTCGAACAACATCGCCCCAAGATCGTCGTCGTTTATGAGGATAACTTCAACTTTCTGTCCAAGATGTGCCTCAGTCGCATGCGGACGGTGGCCTTTGGCATACTCGAAGACTCGCAGCGGGCGGGATGCACCGTGCTCGTCAATGGCTCCGACGCCTCCGACCATGCTTCCGACTACTTGGCAGAAGGCTTTCGTTGCGTGCTCATGGGAGAGGCGGAATGGACTCTGCTGGAATTAATTCAGCATCTTCTGCGCAATCGCGATTCTGACATTTCACATATTGCCGGAATTACCTACTTGCATCCCGAGACCGGAGAACCGGTGCAGACTCCGCGCCGCTCCTTAATGCGTGATCTGAATCTGTTGCCAACACCGGCGCGAGATCTGGTTGACATGGAAAAGTACGCAACCGCCTGGAGGTCAGCTCATGGGTTTTTCTCGTTGAACATCGTTTCGAGCCGCGGTTGTCCCTACCGTTGCAATTGGTGCGCGAAACCCATCTATGGTGATCATTTCTCTCTTCGATCGCCACTCAGTGTCGCCGAAGAAATGCGGAAACTAAAGAAAGATTACGGAGCTGACCATTTATGGTTTGCCGACGACATCTTCGGTCTTAAGCCTAAGTGGGTTTGCAAACTTGCTTCCGAAGTAGAACGCTTGGATGCCGCTATCCCGTTCAAGATGCAATCGCGTGTCGATTTGATGACTCCGGAGGCCGTCCGTGCATTGCAGAGAGCCGGCTGCGCGGAGGTGTGGATGGGGGTCGAGTCAGGATCCCAGAAGATTCTATCGGCGATGGACAAGGGTACGCGTGTCGATCAGATCGCGGTCGCTCGTGAAAACCTGAGAGCGGCAGGCGTCCGGGCTTGCTACTTTCTGCAATTTGGATATCCCGGCGAAAACTGGCAGGACATTCAGAAAACCGTTGCGCTGGTCGAGGAGACCCGCCCCGACGATATAGGCGTTTCCGTGTCTTATCCGTTGCCAGGAACCAGATTCTTCGATCGAGTGCGCGCCCAGCTGGGCAAGAAAACAAACTGGTCTGACAGCGGAGATCTTTCCATGATGTTTCGGGGCACGTATACCGACGAATTTTATCGAGCCTTACATGATGTCCTGCACGCGCAGGTCGATGCCTGGCACTCTGTGGATAACGATGGAATCGCGTCCAACCCAGTTCACGAGCACGGTGGTTCGAGCATAAGTGAAATGTGGGCGCAGGTGGTGCAACTGGAGAAGATCTGCCGGAATTCGCATCCCACCATGTTGGAAGAATTGTCGGCAGAGTCACTTGTGCAATTGCGACCTGCTCCAGGCCTTGCGCAGAGCTGTTCAGCGAATGATCATTCGGGTGGCGACTAACCAGGACCTCGGCATGGATCTACTGCTCACTCACGGCTATTTCTTGTACGAGGATCCGAAGGAGCTTCAGATCATGAAGCCTTATCCTCCTTTGGGCATACTCTACATTTGCGCCCACCTACGCCGTAAGGGTGTGCAGGTTCAAGTCTTCGATTCCACATTTTCCTACCGGCAGCAGTTGTTTGATGTTATTCAAAAGGGGCCTCCGTCGGTGCTGGGTGTATACGCAAACTTGATGACACGTCCCAACGTAGTTGAAATTCTGCGCTGCGCGAAAGATGCGGGTTGGCAAACGATTGTCGGCGGTCCGGAGCCAGCTGCATACATCGAACAGTATCTCGAGGTTGGGGCAGATTTTGTGGTCATTGGAGAAGGCGAGATTACTCTGGAAGAGCTGCTCCCTGTGCTGCATGGAGTCTCGCATCGGCCGCTGGAGGAGATCGCAGGAATTGCCTTCCGCTCGCCAAGCGGCAACATCATCCAGACACGGTCACGGGACCAAATTCGTGACATCAATGCACAGCCGTGGCCGGCGCGCGAAGCTATCGACATGGACCGCTACGTTTCTGCCTGGCGCGAACATCATGGCACTGGAGCCGTTTCGTTGATCACGGCCCGAGGCTGTCCGTATCATTGCCGGTGGTGCAGCCATCAGGTGTTTGGCAAAACTCACCGCCGCAGGACACCCGCATCTGTAGCCGATGAACTCGCCTGGCTCATCGGGAGATACCACCCCGACCTGGCCTGGATGGCGGATGATGTCTTCACGATTCATCACGGCTGGCTTTTCCAATACGCTTCAGAACTCAAGCAGCGTGGCCTTAGACTGCCATTCGAATGCATCTCCCGCGCTGACCGTCTGAATCCCCAGGTCGTCCAGACGCTTGCCGAGATGGGCTGCTTTCGTGTGTGGATTGGTTCGGAAAGTGGCTCTCAGCGAATTCTCGATGCGATGGAACGCGGTGTGACTGTCGACGAGGTTCAGGCCGCGGTCAGTCTTTGTCGATCAAAAGGCATTCAAACCGGAATGTTCTTAATGTGGGGATACGAAGGCGAAGAGCTCGACGATGTTGAGGCTACCATTCAACACGTAAAGAAGACTGATCCGGACATTTTCTTTACCACCATATCGTATCCCATCCAGGGCACCGAGTATTCCTCACAGCTAGCGGGCCGGGTGGAACGTCTGAAAGCATGGAGCGTCAGTTCAGACAGGGATGTGCGTATCCGAGGGCGCCACTCCCGCCGATTCTACGGATTTGCCGACCAACTGCTACGGAGCGAGGTTGAACTCGAGCGTACGAGACGAAAGTCGGGCATTGAAGCTGCAGTGATTGCCGATTTGCAGAATAAAGTGGCAGATTTGCGCGTTGGTTTGTACGCTTCCTCAGCTGAGGTGGAAGCGTGACCCCGGCGCAAGTATCCTTAAACCAGAAACCTGCATATTCGTCTGCTTTTGACAACATCGCGGAACAATACGACTCTACGTTTACATCGTCGGTAATCGGCCGACTGCAGCGTGATTCGGTTTGGAATGAACTCAAGAAAAGCTTTCGTGCCGGAGATCGAATTCTCGATATTGGGTGCGGCACCGGAGTGGATGCCCGCTTTCTGGCCGAGCGTGGCATAGATGTCGTTGCCTGTGATAGTTCGCCGCGTATGTTAAGCGTTGCCGCGCGGAGAATTTCCGGCATCCCTCAATCCGCTGGATCGGTTCGATTGCATCTGCTGCCAGCTGAAGAGATTTCGGTTCTGCACAACGACGGTCTCTTTGATGGCGCGTTTTCAAATTTCGGTGTTGTGAACTGTGTCGAAGACCTCGGTAAACTGGCGAGCGATCTGGTCCAGCTTCTCAAACCCGGCGCAAGTCTGCTGCTATGCCTGATGGGTCCAGTGTGCCTTTGGGAGACCGTGTGGTATGTCCTCCACGGAGAGTTCGCCAAAGCGCTCAGGCGTTTTCATCGTGCTGGCGTAGAAGCTCGGCTTGGCGGCAATGCCGTAATAAAAGTTCACTATCCATCCGTTCGTTCCATCCAGCGTGTGTTCGCTCCGGAAATTCGTCTCAGGGCCATCCGGGGCATCGGAATTGCAGTGCCTCCCAGTTACCTTGAAGCTTGGGCAAGCCAATTTCCAAGTATTCTCAGGCCGGTGGCGAACGCAGATCTCGTTCTCGGACGTTGTCCCGGAATTCGCATGTTTGCCGACCACGTTTTATTGCGCTTCGAGCGAACAAGGGCATGAGGGATCTTGTGACTTCATCCACGCCAACTCTCTACCGGATAGATCCGGTGGACCATACGCCTCCTACAGTGGTCCAGTTGCAGTGCCCTGCCTGCCATCACGGGCCGTGCAGGCCAGATTCCCCTTCCGAGCCAAGTTGTCTTGCGTGCGGATATGTGTTTTCCGAATTCGACGGAATCTATAACGCACTGCCGCCAGATCGGGAATCGACTTTCCGGCAGTTTGTCCACGATTACGAATCTGTGCGAGCCAAAGAGGGCCGTGGTTCTAGTTCCGACAACTATTATTTGGCGCTTCCGTTCAAGGATCTCACTGGTCGCAACGTGTGGCAGTGGCACATTCGAGCTCGTACATTTCGTTTCATGGAGAAGCATCTCCTGCCGAACATCGAACGTTCCTATCCGCGGGGTTGTGACGTCCTCGACGTTGGAGCGGGCAATGGTTGGCTGTCTTACCGGCTCCGACAGCGTGGTCACCGCCCGGTGGCCGTCGACTTGCTGGTCAATGACACTGACGGATTGGGCGCTGCCCGGCATTATTTCCGGGTTGCAACCCCATTCTTGCGTTTCAAGGCCGAGATGAATTGCCTTCCGTTCATGCCAGCACAGTTCGATGTGGTGATCTTCAACGCTTCGCTTCACTACTCGGTGGACTATCGCAACACTCTTCAGGAAGCTCTGCGATGCTTGCGGCAAGGCGGGCACTTGATTATCGCGGACTCTCCATTCTATTGGAGCGAGGAGAGCGGTCAGAAAATGTTGCAGGAGAAGCGAGATGCTTTCAAGCGGCAGTTTGGTTTCAGCTCCGACAGCATTCAAAGCCGCGAATATCTGACCCCAGATACGCTGAAGTATCTTTCGGCTCATCTCGCGCTCAAGTGGAACGTTTACAAGCCCTGGTACGGACTTGGCTGGGCCCTGCGCCCCATGAAAGCAAGTTTATTGGGACGCCGGGAGCCTTCGAAATTTTATCTGCTGCACGGCAGAGTGGAGAACTGAGTTCCTATTTGTCTCCGCAGTAATAATGCTTTGAAGGGCGGGGCGTGCGGACATTTCTTCATGGAGGTGCTCGGGAATGACCACGCTAATATCCATCTCGACGTTGGATCCTGCGGTCGACAGTGCCGACCAGGCCCTCCATCGCATTCATACGATGCCGATTGTCGTGATTTATCCCCACAATCAATGCGACTGTCGCTGTGTGATGTGTGACATCTGGAGGATTCGCGATCCAAAGGAACTTTCTGTTGCTGATCTTGAGCGTTACATCGCTTCATTTCGGGATCTTGGCGTGCGTTGGGTAGTATTCACGGGAGGAGAGCCCCAAAAAAATAGCCGTCTTCCGATATTGGCCAGGATGCTTCGTGACGACGGGATCCGCGTCACGCTCCTCACCGCTGGGCTGCTCCTCGATGCGCAAGCCGAAACGATCGTCGCAAGCGTCGATGACGTTATCGTTTCTTTGGACGGCCCTCCTTCTTTGCACAACCGCATCCGCCGGGTTCCGAGAGCGTTTGAGCGGCTCGCAGCTGGAGTACGGGAACTACGGCGCCTGCGCCCGGACATTCCCATATGCGGCAGGTGCACGGTTCAAAAACTGAATCATACCTCTCTGCGCGCCACCGTAGTTTCGGCCCGAGATATTGGTTTGAAGTCCATCTCATTTCTCGCAGCCGACGTTACGTCGTCCGCTTTCAATCGTCACTCCGTCTCGTCGGCGGAGGGTCACGAGCAAATTGCCCTCAATGCCGTCGAGGTAGAAGCGCTGGAGCAGGAGGTTCAGCGTTTGATCCAAGAGCACGCCTGCGATCTCAACTCGGGTTTCATCGCGGAGAACCCAGCCAAGCTGGAGCGAATCGTGCGGCATTTTCGCGCCGGCCTTGGGCAACTGGAACCTGTCGCTCCGCGCTGCAATGCTCCGTGGGTTTCGGCCGTGATCGAAGCTGGAGGGGACGTCCGGCCTTGTTTTTTTCATCATCCCTTGGGAAATACTCGTGACGGGACATTGCACGAAATCCTGAATAGCCCCCAGGCTCTCCAGTTTCGCAAAAATCTCGACATAGCAACCGATCCGATTTGCCGGCGGTGTGTGTGTTCTTTGTACGTCCCGAAGGCGGAGATGTTGGATGCCGGCTCTACCTTTGCGGCTCGAGCCGCGCGAAGGAAAGAAGCACGGAATGGCTGACTCAACGGCGGAAAGACTGGTGATTGGCACGGGCGACTTTTCTGAGCTGGCATGTTCCGCGGCAACATTGGGCGCCCGTCCGGATCCGATTGGGTGCGATTTCAACCTACCTCTCAAGGCTGTTTTCCATCCGCTCGGATTCACAGTTGAAATCTCCACCAATTGCCCAGAGGTATTGGCTGCGGCGGAGGAGAATTGGAAATCAGTCGAAAGGGTGTTTTGTGCGCCGCCGGTGCAGCTTCGCATCGCTGTAATCGAGGGTCCGGCAACTGATTGTCCGCCCCCTCCCATTTGCCGCGGACAACGTAATCTAGTGATGTTCGTTGCCAGTCCTTACGATTTTGCGGTGTGTGACCTCACAACCGGATTCGCATCATGCTGGTTGTCGGCAAGCACCGTTGAAAACAGTGCGTACGTCCGCTATCACTTTCTGGACGCGACGGTGTTGCTTTTAATCGAGGCGCTATATTTAACTCCAATTCATGCAGCCTGTGTCGCTTTTCAAGGCCGCGGCCTCCTGCTCTGCGGTGACTCGGGAGCAGGGAAATCCTCACTCTCCTTTGCCTGCGCGCGTCGTGGATGGACTTTTATTTCGGATGATGCAAACTTCCTGGTTCGCGGGAGAAAGAAGCGTGTGGTGGTCGGCGATCCTCATCACTTGCATTTTCGCGAATCCGCGACTGAGTTGTTTCCGGAGCTGAGGTCCCACCGCCTCGCCCCCCGCATCAACGGAGAAATGGCGATTGAGTTGACCACGGCCAACATGCCGGAAATTCTCACGGATTCGCAGGCCACAATTGACTTCCTAGTTTTTCTCAACCGGCAAACATCCGGTCCCGCGAGTCTGCGGTCTTTCTCGAGGGATCGGGCGTCGCAGTGCCTGGAGCAGGTCATTTGCTACGGAGAACAACACCTTCGCGATGCCCAGAAATCCTCATTGCGCGATCTTCTTCTCGCGCCGGTGCTGGAATTGCGGTATAGCGATCTTGACTCCGCTGTAAGTTGCCTCGAAGCCTTGGTTCGTCGCGGCGAATGACCGTTTGAAGGTAAGCGTCCGAGTAACGCAACTGTCGGAGGAACGCCATCTGTGCTGAAGTGTAGGTATGAACGGAGAACAGCAGCCAGGTAGCACCACGGGAGAAGATATGTTTCGGAAGACCTTACCGCTCCTGCTAGCCGCCACGATCGCCCCCAACGCATTCACGCAACAACCGGCATTCAAGGGGATCGAAACCGCCGACCTCGACCGCAGCGTTCAACCCTGCGATAATTTCTACGACTTCTCAAATGGCGCTTGGCGCGCACAGAATCCAATCCCTGCCTCTATGGATCGCTGGAGCCGCCGCTGGCAAGCGGCCGAGATCAATAAGGGCCGGATCAGCGCTATCCTCAATGAGATCTCCGCCAAAGCTGACGCTCTGCCCGGAAGCCCCGCGCAAATTGCTGGCGATTTTTACGGGGCCTGTACCAACATCAAAGCGATTGATGCCGCGGGAGTTACTCCCCTCAAACCATATCTCGCTGAAATCGACGCGATCCATGATCTGGCTGGCCTGCAGAATGAGATGCGCAGCCTGAATGCGATGGGAGTGATGGTACCCTTCGTCATCGGCGGCGCGCAAGATCCTCAAGCGCCGGGCGAGATCATTGCTTGGGTTCTAGCAGGTGGTCTCGGCCTGCCGGATCGGGACTATTACATCAGGCCTGAAAAGCGTTTTGCGGATGCCCGCGCTGACTACCTCGTTTATATCGCGAAGCTTTTCGCTCTCAGTGGAACACCCGTGGACGAGGCGAACAAGGCCGCGCAAACTGTGATGCGGTTTGAGACCGAGCTCGCCAAGGCCACGCTCGACAACCTTGCGACGCGCGATCCTCACGCTATCATCCATCCCGTTAGCTTCAGCGCCTTGCAGAAAATGACTCCCCACTTCGACTGGGAATCGTTTTACAAGAGCGCTAATCTCCATTCCGGTTCGATCAACGTCGAGCAGCCCGAATTTCTCGCGCAGTTCGACCGTCAGCTGGCTTCAACGCCGCTCGGTGACTGGAAGATCTACCTGCGCTGGCAATTGCTTAATTCCTCTGCCGAGAACTTATCGCAGAATTTCGTCGCTGCACACTTCGACTTCTATCAGAATCAGCTCGCCGGCATCAGCGCACAGAAGCCTCGCATCACACGCTGCGCGGAAACCACTGATGCGCTTTTTGGCGAAGCGCTGGGCCAGGAGTACGTCAGGCGTTACTTCCCACCTGAGGCCAAACAGCGCGCCCAGGTCATGGTCGGCAACATTGTCTCTGTTATCCGGGACACCATCGAAAATGTCGACTGGATGTCCCCCGCTACCAAGCAGCGTGCCTTGGAGAAACTCTCCAGCATCCGCGTCAAAGTCGGATACCCTGATAAATGGAAGGACTACTCGCATGTCAGAATCACGCGTGCAGATTACTTCGCTGACACGATTGCTGCTTCACGTTTTCTTGTCGCCGACGATTTTTCCACAATAGGCAAGCCCATTGACCGCAGTCGCTGGGATGTGACGCCTGCGTCCTCCAGTGCCGGATATAAATTCCTATTGAATGAGATAACCCTTCCTGCCGGCATCTTGCAGCCGCCTGCTTTCAGCTTGAATTACACCGACGCGGTGAACTACGGAGCGATCGGAGTAGTCATTGGGCACGAGATCTCGCACGCCTTCGACGATCAGGGGGCAGAGTTCGATGGCCAAGGCAGGCTCGATAACTGGTGGACTTCCGCCGACTTCGAGAGATTCAAGGTGCGCACCGGGTGTCTCGCCAAGCAGTTCGACAGTTTCACGATCGACGGTCCGGGCGACATCTACATTAATGGCAAGCTAACGCTTGGCGAATCCATCGCTGACCTCGGTGGCTTGAAGATTTCCTACCTCGCCTTCAAGAAAACTCCTCAGGGAAGGTCCATCGCGACCATCGATGGCTTCACGCCCGATGAACAATTCTTTATCGCTTGGGGACAATTCATCGGTGACGAGATTCGCCTGGAAAAACAGAGGCTAATGGTGCAGGGGGACCCGCATCCGGTCTCGAAATACCGAGTTATCGGACCCGTGTCAAACTTCCCGCCGTTCGCAAAGGCCTTCGGTTGCAAGCTGGGTTCACCCATGGTTCGCTCCGAGGCCGAACGCTGCGTCGTCTGGTAAAACTTCCCGACAAGCCCGGGGGCAAGATTTCTCTAGGTCGCAGAATTAGGCTTTATCGCGGTCAGAATGAGCAAGGGCGAACGCTGATGAACCTGGATCCGCTCGAATCCCGCTCGGCAGGCGTAAGTCGCGTACTCCGTCGAGGTGGCCGGTTTAGGTGTGTATGGAGGGCTCTCGATCTGCACCGGCGAACTTGCACCTCGAGCAAAAGGTGCCCAACCCGCATCCGATTCAAGGTCTGTGTTGTCGATGAAAAGCCGCCCGCCGGGACGAAGCACACGAAAGGCATCTTCCACATATAACCAACGATCCATCTCATCTAAATGGTCGAACATGTTCGTGGAGTATATGACATCGCAGGTCTTAGCCTCAAAGTCCCTCAAGCCAACCTGAGCTAATTTCAAGAGCCGCACGTTGTTTAAGCTGGATAGGCGTTCCGAAGCGACCGTCAGCATGTTCGCTGAGATATCCACTCCAGTCCAAGACCGGCAGCGCGGGGCTAACTCCAGTCCGATGCGGCCGACACCGCAGCCGATCTCTAGCACCTCGTCTTCTGGACCTAGGCCAGTTAATTCCAGAATATTGCGAACCGGCCGTTCCGCCGAGCGGCGGAGAGCATCTTCCTCATGCTGGCCACACGCCGCCGATCGCGCCCGCCAAGGCGAGGCAGCGAGACTGTCCCAAACCTCTGCATAGCGACGCC
>JGI12631J13338_1000116_pt1 | contig 25935 bp, 36 predicted proteins | sample BlaSpr_A8_Ref_O1_FD_13338 | JGI IMG/M metagenome (IMG submission 13338) | reverse complement strand
CACCGTGGATCCAGCCGACAAGCCTGAAGGGCTTCCAAAAAGAATCCCGAAAAGAGAGTGGAAGATCGCCACACTCGCTCTCGTGGTCTCCTCGGCCGTTCTCGTCGTCGCCGTACTCGTAGCCAATCTTCAGTCTCCGCGCGTGGCCATGGCGCTGCAGATTTCCTTGATCGCGGCCATGCTGATTTTCGCGCTGGTGTCGGCCGACGTGATCCGCCAGATGCGCAGGAGGGAACGCCAGGTACGAACCGTCTTCGAAGACAGGGAGCAGGAGTTTCATCAGATGGCCGACAACATTCAGGAAATCTTCTGGGTGATCGACCCCGAGACGAGGACAGCTACCTATGTCAATCCCGCCTACGAAGCGATCACCGGCCGCTCCTGTCAGTCCTTGATTGAGGAACCCTCCTCGTATGAGAAGGCAATCCATCCCGAGGACCGAACTCACGTGCTCGGAGAGCTTAAGCAAGCGGCGCAAAGCGGCCACTTCGAAGGAAGGTTTCGTATCGTCAGGCCTAAGGGTGAGGTTCGCTGGGTTTGGGTTCGCGGCTTTCCCCGGAAAAACGCCCATGGAAAGATCGTCCGCCTGGGCGGCACCGCGCTCGACGTCACCGCGCTGAAGGAAGCCGAAGACCGGGTCGCGGCGAATCTCGCCCGTGCGAACTCAGCATGGGCCGAGGCGGAGGCTTTGCGCAAGGCCACACTTGCACTAACCGAGGACTTGCACATGGACTGCGTTCTCGACGCGCTCCTCCGCTCTTTGGCTGAGTTGGTCCCCTACACGTGCGCCCGGGTGCTCGTCCCCGAAGGCGGTCCCCACTGGCTGGCGCTGGGAGAAAAATCATGCCCTGAATCCACGAAGCACTCTCCTCGCAGCCCGCTGACATTCGTTGCGGACGAGTCCCCGTTTTTTCAGCGCATCTGCTCGGAACGAAAACATGTCTTGATTGCGGACACGAAACAAGAGCCGGGATGGCAGACGTTTGAGGGACATGCGCAATTCCGTTCCTGGCTTGGAGTCCCCTTGCTTGCCTCCAACGACTTCTTGGGATTTCTTTCCGTCGGCCACTTGGAACCGAAGCACTTTACCGAAGACCACCTCCGGCGCGCCGAACTGCTAGCGATCCCCGCCGCTGCGGCAATTCAAAATGCGCGCCTATACTCCACCGCTGAAATCTATGGGTCGGAGTTAGAGAAGCGACTATCGGATCTGCAGAACGCAGAACTCGCGCTCGACCAAGCGGAGGAGTGCCGCCGGGTTTCCGAAGAGAAGTTTCAGAAAATATTCGACTCTAGCCCGGTCGCATTCTCGATTACGACGCTCGAAGAGGGACGCTTCCTGGAAGTCAACGCAGCATTTGAAGCGCGTTATGGGCACTCCCGCCAGGAAATCCTCGGACGCACTGTGAACGAGCTGAAGATATGGGACGATCCTGCCGACCGAAGATTACTGGTTGCACAGCTTCAGCGAGGTGGTCCGATTCGAAATGTAATGACCCGACTTCGAGCAAAATCGGGTGAAATCAAACTCACGGCCTATTCCGCCGACCGGATCGAATTTGACGAACAAAAGTGCATCCTGGCGGTCTCGGAAGATGTTGTGATCCATGATCCCAAGTCCACAAATTAGGATCTTGCTGTCGGGCGGCTGGCTGCCGTTTGCGTTTATTGCGTCCTCTAAGGGAAGCGTGCCTCTTCGTTTCTCCTCTGTCCAGAATTCCGACCGCCAAAAATAAATTTCACCACCTGCGCGCGGAAATGGGTCACGATGGTGATTATCCTTTCCGCGAGAAAACGTTGTGAGGACAAGCGACCAAGTAGTTCGGAAAGCGATCGGGCGGCCAGCCAAACTGCGACGACCGAGTAGGTGGCGCTCCGGAGGTTTCGCAAGTTGTCCGAAATGTGGAACTTCGCGCGTGGAGGGCGCGCACTCGTGGCGGATTGGGCGATTCGAATCGAACAACCTTCGACCGCCCCATGCGGAATCCGCACGATGCCGAAAGCCGCACAGCGTTCTGTTCGGCATCAGAAAATCTCGACAAACAGCGCTCCAGTCAGGCAATTTGTACGGTTTCCCGACCGTCGCCAGAGGCTTTTCCGCAGGGCACTTCGTGATCGTACCGACCCATGTCATGCTCGCGCGTTTTTGCATCGCGTGGTCGCTACCCTTGGCCCGTGAAATGATCCCGTTGAGTATGACTTTATGTGGAAACAAACGCCTCCGCCTGGCCCGGATGTAATCTGAAAGCCTTTCTTCGCGCATTGTGCTTCGTCGTCGATCAATGGTGCAGTGATGGCGTGTGCATGGAGAATACTTGCTTGGTGGGACCGGGATTTCGATCGCTCGGGCCGGCCGATTCGGCCTGATGTGCGATTGGCCGGCCATGAAATTTGGGATCAAGCCTGTCATCGAACACGGGTTCTTCTTGGCGATTATGCGCCTGCGGCTGAGCTGATGGAGTCGACCGTGGCGCAGGTCTCCCGTTACCTGGATCGGATCGGCGCGCCTTCGTCGACGCGGAAGCACGGGCTTCTCTTGGTCGCCTTTTGCCGGGCCCTTCGCCGCTATGCGGCCAAGTCGAAGCGCCTGGAATTGGTGGGTGGAACTGCCGAACTCGCAAATTACACGGCAGACACCGCGTGGGTCCGCCAAATCGATGCCCGCCACGACCTCGAAAGGATCATTCGACAACTAAGCGAGAGAAATGCCGCCGTCTTGACACTCCGGGCCGCTGAATACGAGTGGAAGGAAATTGCCGAGTTGTTCGGAGCCTCGGTTGCAGCCATTCGTAACAGCTTCTGGCGTGAGATCGAGAAAATCCGATCTGCAAACCGAGCGGAGTAACCGGAAAAAGATGCGCCTAGGATCCCGTCTCCTGCAATTCCGAACGATAGAAGTGACGGCGCTCGAAAAGCGGCAGCGGAACTTCGAAAACGAGAGCCTCGCCCGCTTCGAATTCAAACTCTCTGCCACACTCTGGCGCAGGGCAAATCGCTGCGCACTTCTCTTTGCCGAACGTGAGTTGATCTTGCGGCCGGACGACGACCCAGATTCCGCACTTCGGGCAGGTGACGCACGAACACGCAATGCGATCGGCCATACGAAAATTATACGGCCCTCAAGACGTTCGCCGGCCGCTCCCGGACGACCGCTGGACCCTAGTCTCACGCAGTAGCGCCGGGTTCATCCTCCGCGTCCGCTTCCCAATCTGCTTCTTTATTTTTCTGTTCGTCGTACGCCGCCCGCTCCTTCTTGGCTTCCCGGACCGGCAACAGTTCCATGTGACTCGGCGGAAAAACAAAGGTCTGCACAAAGCTCAGCCGATCCCTATTCAATCTTCGCCCCACGATTTCGCCGCGGTTCCGCTTGCAGAAATCGCAAAAGGCTTCGGCGTCAATAATCTGTCTTTGAAGCCCGTTTGTCTCGACGACTCGGCTCCGCAGCAGTCCACGATCAATCCACTTCTGTACCTCTTCTGCCCGTACATGCAGCGCTTCCGCAAGCGTGTGTTTCGTAAACCAGTCCTGACCCATGCGAGCGCTGGCCCCCAGCCGGTGCAGCATAGCGCGAACGGAAGTCGGCGAGCGCCGGAGTAGCACCGTGACTTCTTCGAGAGTATGCGATGCGATCAAGTCGAGCAGTTTTTGTTGCTCGGCTCTCGTCCACTGCCGGTACTCTCGCTTCGAGATCACCCCCAACTGTTTTGCGAACCTCCAACAGGCGTCTCGCGGATTTCCCGACACGGCGGCGATTCCTGTGATCAGCGCTTTCAGACCGATTTGCGCGCCATGCTCGTCCTTGCGTGATTGGGGCGGAGCGGTGTTCAAATATCTCCTCACCATCTCTCGCGCCGCCCCAGGCCAGCGGAAGGTGCGACGCCTTGCTGATCGATTCAATTCCCCCATGTCCCTTACTGCAGAAGCCGGATTCCACATCCCTCCTACTATTTACTTGGCCGTCAAACAGGAATGCGTCTCACTCTCGGTTGAAATCTTCAAACATGCGCGACGCCTCCTGGCCGGACATGCGATTGAGGAACGGCTAAGATCAGACACCCTGTTCGTGTCTGCGCGAAAAGGCGAAAGGGGCACAAAGATTTTCATCGACACCGATCAGGGATCGTGGGATGCTGCTGGGGGTGATGTGGGAGTTAAGCTCAGATTCCCCGTTTAACTGGGACCTACAGAATGGATTCGGAGAAGGAACTGCTCGAGGCATTTGATAAGGTTGTGCATGAAGACTTTCCCAATCCTCAGCGCGTCGCCTGTCCCGGACGCGAGGTTCTGCTAAAACTTGCGCACCAGGCTGCGGACGATCAGCTTGCCCATCTGCTAGCCCACATCCGGCAATGCGCTCCCTGTTTTGATGAGTTGAAGGAACTGCGGCAAAAAGAGCGACTTCAATCTCCGTAGGATCTGCCTCGCAACGGAGAATCAACCATTGCCGACACTGAAGGCTTCTCCTCAGTTTCTATGCGGCGGATCGCTCAAGAAATGGGTGTCGGTACGATGAGCCTCTACTACTACGTAAAGACCAAGGCCGACTTAATTGCGGTCATGGACAACGCGCTCATGGCTGAGGTGCTGGCGCCGTCCCTGCCCGCGAACTGGCGCGAGGCATTGACCGTGATCGCAGCCAGGACACGAGATGTCTTCTTGCGGCACCCTTGGGCGCTCTCCTCCATGTTGTCGGCTCCCCCCGGCGTCAACGCGATGCGCCACATGGAACAATGCCTGCAAGCGCTCACTGGGACCGGTATGACCATACGAGAAAAACTCGCTTTGCTTGCCATCATCGATGACTTTGTCTTCGGCTATGCCCTTCGCGAAGCTGCCAGTGACCCGAGAGTTGATCTGACCTTCGCCAAAGTGCAACTCAAGGAAGTCTTTGGCAAAGGCCGCATGCCCGCAATGCCAGACCGGTTTCGACGGGGTTTGCGGGCAATTCTGGATTTGGAGAAGCACAGCAGCGAATGAACTGCTCATCACGGAGAGTGTGCGAAGCTCATCGGTGGCCATGGGCTCAACGATCATGTTTGTCGCTTCGTTTCTGCTAAAACGAAATGGACCAGGCAAGGGTGGCAGGGTGTCAGTTCACTAGAACCGGAACAAATTCGCACCAGCGGTGTTCGTATAGGCATGCCAATAAGCTCAGAAGAAAGGGAAAAGATAGATCGTGTTTGTGACCAAATCCAGACTGAAATGAATCGCCTTTGTGAGCAACCTCAGAGTGAAAACGATCCTGCCACGTTGCCGAAGCTTGCGGATCAGTTAAACGATCTACTGGAACGCAAACGGAAGCATCTCGAATCTCCCACTAATTTTTCTCGTCAAGGAACCTTAGACACACCATAAGCGCATTCACAGGGAAGGCTGATATCAAAGTTTGGTGAACGTAACAAGGCCGTCTACGTTACAGACGGCCTTTGCACGATGGAAAAAGGGATGGTGATGCTGTCGCTGACTAAACTTATCCAGTTTGGGGACGTTGGTTGCAATGGTAGATCGAACTTCACGGCGTCAGGATCAGCGAGGAGGCGTTGCACCTTTTGTTCTTCATCGGCTGGTTCGACTTCAACCATGTTCTCTCGGTGAATGGGTTGCCATAAGCAGGACATGAGAGTAAATCTGCGATGACACCCATCGTGATTGCTCCGTTGTGAATTCCCACCACAGGACCACAACGCTGCTCACCCGCAGAGGCTTATCAGCGCGGCCTCGACTCGCAAGCTGCGAGCCTTGCGCCTCTTCTTTGACTGCTTCAACGCTTGCTTCGCTTGTTCGGTGAACTTTCCCATTTGTTTGTTCTTCGTCTTTCGAGTTTTAATTACTGTTCCGTGTTTCGCTCCGTCCATGCTTTTCTTCTTCATGGAAGCACCTCTTCACACGCAACTCGGTGCCGATTTGATTCATTCGTGCGTTCCGTTGTTGTTCGTTCATTGTGTTGTACCCCATCGAAGACTGTGAAAACGAGGAAGCATGTTAACTACGGAGTCTCTAAGAAGATAGTGGTTACGCGGACCGCTGCGAACGTCTGAAACCTCTGCAACACAAGCTGGTACGCGACGCGTTGAGGAATGTCACGGGCCAAGAAATCGGCCCGCAACGGCCCCATATCAGACACTCTTTGCGATACAGCTTGTAGGCGGCCTTCTATTCCGTTGTCATTTTCATTTCATTTTTCCTCTAATCGACGTTGATTGCTTCGAACGATTTCGAGTTTCGCTGACAGGCGGGAACCGCGCCAGTCCTCTGAAGTGGCGATACGTGTAAGGTACTCAACGTTTAACGCACTCTGCAGCGAGCTATGGTGAAGTTTAACCAATGAACACGAGGGTAATGTTGTTTCCAACGTGCCGAACGAGGGAGTCCCAACCTTTAACGTGCTGATCAGTGAGTGATGTCATCTTTACCCTCGACGATTTGTTGTGTCGTGCAAGGACATTGCAATGTCACCTTTCTGACACTAGAATTATTGTGTTTCCGATAACTCCGTTCCGGGAAAGCAGGCGGTGGAGAACAATCGCGTGTGGCGAGAGCAGAGCACGAACGCAGGCGCGTTCGATTGGAAAGGATCAGAGCCGAACTTCTTCATCTGCTCAGGCGCCAACCAAATTAAAGTGGGCTCGGCTGATGTTCGAGGAGGAGAATGGAGGCCGAATGGCCGACAGGTTCAACCCTGGTGACAAAGTAGAACGGTCCGGTATCTACCGCGTAGTACATGATCCACATCACTCGCAGGAGCACGAAGTGACCTCCGTCTTCAGAAAGCTCTTTGTCCTCCGTGCCACCACTGTGGGCACAACGCGCGTTTCGTTTTAGTTCGCGCAGCAATTCACATTGATTCGGACGACAATTTTACGAAATAGAGGCGGTCGTATCAGCCGTTGTTCATTTACTACTGAGCGATCTTCTGAAACGCCTGGGTTCTCAGGGCACGAGACGGCTTTTCCAAAGGCCGCAAACGTACATGCCGCTTTCATACCTTGGGCCTGTCAGACGAAGGCAGATGTTGAGCCTGGTCAATTTTGCTCATACAATTTTAATTTTCTAACGTAGCCTTCTTGTGACCGTCCGAGGAGGCGTCCATGGGTGGTCTATCTTTCCCAATGTCCTGCAAAATTTGCTGCAAGCCGGTCGATCTAACCGTGGATCTTTATGCGGATGAGAACGGCAAGATTGTCCATGAGGTCTGCTACATGCAACGGATCACCCTGGCCCAAACTCTACCGTCGATTGCAACGATGACCGATCAAAAGGTGCGGCAATATCGGACGGACAAGGCGATCAAAGCCGCCTGGTGAGCGCCGGCATCGTTCGATGTGTGTCCAATGTGATACAGACACGCNCGGCTTCACAGTCTTATAGTTCGACCGGCAAAACACAAGGGTGACCCCTCTGCCCCGGTTGCCAAAAGCGCCGGGGCTTTTTGTTGGCTGAACATGGTGGGTCAGGCCGCCGATGAAGTCTTGCTGCGTTCGACAAACGCGAGTACTGCCTGCTTTAACTGCGAGTCCACTTCGTCGGCGATAGTAATCACGTCAAGGAGGACCTTGCTGAAGTCCACCCGGTCTAAGTTCTTTTGCAGAGTGTTGAAAATACTAACTTGCAGAATTCGCGATTCCTCGACCACCATCGCGATGGTGTAGCCTTGCTCATATCGCAGGGTTCCATGCAATCGTGCCGAGACGGAGATCGTGGCTTCCTCAGCTATAGGGAGGCGCAGGCGGTAGATCAGGTCAGCGATGAGGTTAGGAAGATGACCAGTACGGTCCGTGAAGCTCAAGGGAACATAATTCAGCTCTTCGTCGCGGTCTACAAGGGTCATCCAATCCTGAATCGTAGCCTTGAGGTCATGCTCCAATATCGAAGCCACGGTTTGTGTAGGTTTCGGCCTATATGCCACGCGGTGGGCGAGCTTCCGGTGAATCGTTTCGCGAAGTAGATGGACTCCGATTGGCTTTACAAGCACCTCATCAGCGGTCATACGGATAGCAGAAAGTGCTTCGTCAATCTCAGGGTATCCGCTGAGAACCAAGGTGACCGCCTCCGGGTGCATATGTCGCATGGCGCTGACGACGGTAAATCCGTCCCCGGCATGTGGCATGTGCAGATCAGAGAGAAGTATGTCAAATTTTTCCGCTACGATGCGGCCCAGCGCTTGGCCGACGCTTGCCACGGCGACCACATCGAAGCCATCCCGCTCCAGTGCCGCCTGTAACATGCCACGCACAGCATCGTCGTCCTCTGCCAGCAACACTTTGGGCATCGTAATCCTTCTCTCCGCCCCCTAGTGACATCATTACTTTGATTGACTTACTTAAACAGTAGACTCACCATCCGACTATTTTATGGTCAAAATTGCTCATGCGTGTGTGCGTAACCGTAGAAGATGCCATGTATGATGCTTACTAATACATATCTTATATAAGTGGTAACTTGTTGCCTTTTCCTGCTAATGACTTCGGAGCGCACGCACTTCTTGAAAACGCTACGTTCTTGATTCGGTTTTCGGTGCGGCGAAGAGTAAAGAGGAGGGAACTGCCATGATTAACGCGGTGAAGCAGTCGGTTCACAGAATGACGAATCATCTCCAACTTATAAGTAGCTACTTGGAAATGGGGGATTATGCTAAGGCGTTGGGGAAGACGAGAGAAACCATAAAGGAGCTGCACGCATTGGCTACGAGCTTGGCGGGTCTATCGGCTAGAGGCATGACAGTGCCCAAAGACGGGGCTGTTGTCGTTCCGCACGGCTCCAGAGTAGTGAGCTACGAAGATGTGAATGTGGACATTGACAGCGATGAAGTGCGGTCGGTTGACAAAGAGGAGGTTCGCGACGGACACGGCAACGATAATCCTAAGACGAAGTAAAAGGGTGCGCGGGACCAGTCCTAACGGCACTTCGAACAATCGAAAAACGGGATCGCGAAGTGCGCTCCAATCACAAGCAGCATCTCTCCAGCGGTAGCGACGCCGACGATCCAAAATCGTAGCCGCCGAACCATTCGTACTACGCCCATTATCTGTACCCCGCGAACCGCCGGAATAAGGAGCTTGTCTTCGCCTCGCTGCACAAATATAGGAGTAGGAAATAACCGACTCCTGCAATAGCGAGGCAGACCTCCGCAACCACCCACTGCGACCGGAGTTCGCACGCGACCACCGCATTTTGCGCAACAAGGAAGCAGTAGGTTGCGCCCTGCACGAACGAAAATGCCGTGAAGCCATCAGCGTACGTACTCAGCTGCTTTGCAAGCTCCTCTTCCTTCCCATCACTGTCAGCGTTCTCTTGATCGGACATCAGCCACTTCCAAACTGTCGCTTTTGGGGATTTTCCTTCCGTAGGTCAAAGGCTTCGGCGCTTACCTTGTAAACACTGCATCCTGCGCGCGACCCGACATGTTCGGGCCGATTACGACCTTTGGAGATTGCCGGTCACGCCCTTCATCGAGCAACTTCTAAGCCTTGAACTGCCTGTCCCGGATATTCATTTTATGCTATGTGCGTTTGCCGACAGACAACACGAATTTTGTGGACGTATCATTTTGCCTCCGATGCCATGAAAGGATGTTCCCTGCGATGGCACTTTCAGAGAAGCGCATCCCTCAGATTGGCGACCACGTGTCGGTGCGCGGAGAGACGGGTGCATTCGTAATTTACAGCGTGGGCCACAGGCATCAGGTAGTTCAAGTTAAACAGATAGGAAAAGACTTTGCATTAGGCACCATCCCTTGGAAGGCGTTAACTTTCCTCGACAAGCCAACTCCTAGCTGACATGGTTCAACTCACTCAAACGCAAGCCCGCGCTGTAGTGTCCGCGCTGCAGATGCAAAAGATGCTTCTAGGATAAGGCCATCTAAGCCGCCCGGTGAAGTACGCGGCTAATGCCACTAGACTCCCCAGCCTTTGGCCGCAACAAAGGTGATGCCAGCCATGCTGCCCACCACCAACAAATGGAGTAATGCCAGCTTAAGACCGGCTGGCACAAAGTAAATGCCGATGCACACAAATAGCAGGAAGTAGAGGGTAGCGATAATCCGTTGAGCGAGGCTCATGGCGCGGCAATCTTACAGCAAGAACCTTCACGGTGGGGCTTTTTTATCTTGAAGAAAGCTGGCTAATAAAACGGGGAGTATTCGAACCGACGTTTCATCTCGTTCTCTTCCGACTGGAATTTGTCAGCGAGGCACTGATAATGCACAGCGCGTCCGCGTTCGTCTATTGCACACTCCTGTAAAGTGCATTCTCTAGTACACAGGGCGCACTGGAGAACTGTGGACATTTTCCCAGGGAAGGAACTTCAGAATGGGTGATACCGACTATAGTCGCGTGTAAAGTTTTGTCAAATGCATTTACCGTTCGCGGCCTTCGTCACGCGAATACTCTAACATATTCGCTTTTTATTCGTTATTTTCCTCCGCAACTGGACCTGCTAAGCGTACTCCTCAAGAAGATCCGCGCCCGTAAACCGTAAACGGTTGATAGCCCGTCCCCCGGGCTCACATTCTCCCCTTGCACAGCTATCGGGGCAAGACTATAGTTCTCGGCGCAAGGCAAGACTAGGGTCCCGATAGTCTCTAGGGGGAGAGAGATCGGGACCTTTCTATTTCAAAATGACTGTGTGCGCTTTGGGGCAGACCTCCTCTTAATCCATTGGTAGACTGCCCACGTAATCTCCATGACCTCAGACGAACGCGAACGATTGCATAGGCTGTACGCGAGAATCCAAGAAGAAAACAACCTTGAAAATCTTGGACGAACTCGTGCGCGAACTAACTTCCCTAGACCCCGAGAGAGATGAGCTGGAGCGCATGTTCCGCCTGGAAGATCCACGCGCTTAGGCTCCTGCTTTTTCTGTGGGAAAGTGAGTATCCAAAACGGCGATCTGCGAATCTGTAGTGTATGTCCCCAAAAATCTTTATGTGCTGGATGTGCGGGAAAGCTGTTGATCTGAGGACCTGCAACACCGACGAAACTTCCGGCGAATAGAAAAGCGAGAAGTGCTGTCCGAGAACCACTGGTCGGCCACGAACAGATGGAGGCCTGGTTGAAATCTGCAATTCCTGTCATGAAGCCTGGGAGATGCTGTAGAACTCCACGATCTCTCGGCCTCGGTGGGACGAATTGACTGGTAGAAGGCTGACAAGGAGCTGCAGAACATAGCCATGGCTTCCGGTGGCCGCGCCTACTCCCTACAAAACACGATTGATCTTTCCGCAGTTTACGACGACGTGATGGAAAATCTAAAGACTAGGTACGTGATTACCTATCGATCGTCCACCAAAGACATGGCATCATCTCGCACGGTGCGCGTCGAGTTAGTCAATCCCAGAACCGGCGCGCCTCTGCAGATTGTCGACGCAAGCGGCAGACCAGTCCACGCAAGCGTGATTGTGCAGAGCAGCTATCTGCCAAACGCTGCTTCAAGTAAATGATCCCGGAATGCCGCGTCCTCTGCAGCCTGCTTTAAGTTGTATTCCAGGTCGTTGTCCTCCAGAACATTACTTAAGGCGAAAGTCGTAAATCCCGTTTGTCCTAATGAAGAATTGTTTTGCCTGCGGCCCATGACTAGCCTCAGGTAAGCAGGAATTGACTCGCTCAAGCGAGCCCATCGAAGGAGTGCATTATGAAAAGCTGATGGTAGTGTTCTTAGCTTTCACACCAGCCCTATGGGGTATGGCTGGCGGCCAGACGTCTGCCCAACAGAGCGGCAGCCAGCAAGACCAGAACTCTCCGAGCCAATCCAACTCACCGTCCAATCAGAACATGTCTGGCAGCGTAAGTACGAATGGTAAGACTTTCACAAACGATAAGGATAATAAGAGCTATAAAGTGGATAATCCAGCCGCCCTGAAAGGCCATGAAGGTCAACACGTGGTCGTTATCGTACACGTTGATCCTGACACTGGAGTGATTCACGTAATGCAGGTTGCGGTTCCCGATCAGCAGTGAGGCTCGTTCGGTTCTAGCGCAGGTTGGATTCGGCCATGACGCGCATGCGCGGTCTGCGTTGGGCGGTCAACGTTCGGCATCTTTGGACTTTACTCAAAGGTTGAACGCTCAGCCCATCGGTCAGGCCGCGTCGCTGCCTCGGCGATTGCGGCCCTTCAATAATTTCGAAGTAGCTGTCAGTGATGGCGTTGTGACCATCGCCGAGGATGCCCGGAGCTACAGGGCTTCCGCCCTCTGCATTGTCGAGAACACTCCTGGCGTGCGTCACGGATGGGACGCAATTGACGTTGTGCCACTCCCTCGCCCACAAATCGTAGTCGGCGGTGGGATCCGCTTTCGATTCTTCGTGACAATCGGGGACTTCGTTCGCCCCTGGGGCTGGGATATTGGCCCTTTGATTGGGTTCGCACGTGGCGATCATCGACAACGTACCCTGGCGGCGGACCTGATGTATGTTCATCCATACGGGTCCGGCGGTACGGACACTTTTGTCTGCGCTCCCCTTCACACTCGAAATACAGTCGGGTAGTAGGCATGGGGCATAATCACGACCCAGCGCGTTTGTAATCAGCGCACCAGGAAAGAACTCGCGTTCGGCTCAGTGTCCACCTTAGACTTCTGTTCGGAGTTCGTGAATAGCCCCTCGGTGCTAAGTAGAAACCCCGATTACCCACGGATCCCACTTCCCGCCAAAGTGCTGCGCTAGGCCCACAGTAGGACTGGAGCATTGAGCAACTACTTTAAACAGGTAGCGTCTGAAAGGCGCGTTTGAAAAGAATTGAGGAACGCGGATGAACTGCTGATTGGGGAGTGCGCCTCAACTCTGAAGGCACCCCCCACTGCGTCTGCTTAACTGCTCAGCGGAACGTACTCGACTGCCCCAGTGTCGCCGTCCAGAATCTCTTCTGCCGGGAACCAATAGATTTCTTCGTTCCCGTCATCATCGATATAGGAATACCCGATCTCTACCGTACCCAAGTCCGTGTCTTGCGGTAAAGCGAACGAGGCATAGGTGAGATGCGTACCTGTCGCCTGCACCATTTTCTTGTTGGTCTTGTATTTCCTAACCGGGATCGCTCCCTTGGTGTCATGCACGACATGGAAGGCGGCAATCTTTCCGCCTTTGCTATCGACTGATGTTGTGTAGTGTCCTTTTTTGTCGATGTCATGGTGTCCGTCAGCCTTGAGCTTTGCAGCGACCAGTTGTTTGCCGTCGTGATGGTTCTGCTTCTTAGCGGCTACTGCAAAGGCAATGTTCACAATCGCTAGTAGGCTCAACATCAGAACGCCCCCTGCGAGAACACGATTCATCTTCATATCAGTCTCCGATTGACCACGATTTGAAACCCGAGCTGAACATGGATGCCCATCGGTCAGATGGAGGTTGGCTGGGAGCTAAATCGGAGAGAACGTTCTTGGCAAGGGTATCTTATTTTTTGAGGCACAGCGAGTCTATTCAGTCACACTGTGCAGGCGGGGTGGCCACAGTCGCAGGCTATTTCGACCTCTTCCGAACCGGCCTCCTGGCAAGTCTGACTGCAATATTTCTCTCCGACAGGTGGTACACAAATACAAGGTGGGTGGGCGCACTTCGTAGACGCTTCGCTAGTCATAGTATCCTTTCGATTTTCAGCTTTACAGAGCATATGGTTGCAGGAGCTTATTCGCCATAGGGCGGCCGCTGTAACCTGGCTCGTCAGTCCTGCAAAAAAAAATACATTTGTTTCGGAAATCCAATTCCCTTCCGATTTCGTATACCCAGCAGTGAACTCTGAGGAGAGGTCATCTCTGCCCTTGGCTCCCTCCTCGCGGCTCCGTTTTGTTGCCATCCTGCGAATACCCGCTCGGTTCGCTCTACTTAACTCCAGTCGCTGAGTTGACAGCATCAGTTTCACAATCTAAGGAGACCTTCCATGAAAACCGAAGTGATTGAGCGAATCGTAAACAGCCCTTCCGACCGTCGCAAGTTCATGAAGCGGGTGGGCATGACCGGAATCGGTGTTGCAGCAGCATCGGTAATGAGTAGCAGTTTCTTGGGCAAGGCGTATGCCTCCACAACGATCAACGACGCCGACATCCTGAACTTTGCATTAAATCTTGAGTATCTTGAAGCTGAGTTCTATTCCATGGCGACCTACGGATCGACGTTGCTAGAACTGGGAGTGTTGACCAAAGCGGAGGAAAGCGGACCTACGACCGGCGGAAATATGGTTCCTGATTTTGGCTCCTCTCCGCTGGCATTTCTGGCCACAGCGTTGCGCGACACCGAAATCGATCACGTGAAGTATCTGCGTTCCGCTCTGGGATCGGCAGCCGTACTGAAGCCAACCATCAACCTTGCCGCTCTTGGCTATGGGTTCGCGAGTGTCGATAGCTGGCTAGAGCTAGCTCGGCAATTCGAGGATGTTGGCGTAAGCGCCTATTTGGGAGCCGCTCCGCTTATCTCCAGCAAGACTTATCTCGCGGCAGCAGGCGCAATTCTTGCCACGGAAGCGCAGCACTCGGGATCGATTCGTCTGGCCTGCATTGATAACCGCGTCACAAGCCCGGCTGTCGATTCGCTCGATGTCCCTCCAACCTCACAGAATCCCTATGACGTAACCAGCACTACCGCTTTGAGTATTCCGCGCACCACCGCGCAGGTGCTCAACATTGTTTATGCAGGTGGAAGGTGCTCCGGCGGGTTCTATCCCGATGGCATGAACGGGGTCATTGTTTGCCAATCGTAAGAAGTGCGGCTGGCGGCTGGCTTAGATGCCTGCCGCCAACCTAAGTTCCTTTTCGTATTTAAGTTCAGTGCGGAAGATAAAGGAGATTCTGATGCTTGAAGGACTGTTCCAACCAGTGCACCTGCTGATCATCGCTGCAATCGCACTCCTCATTTTTGGTCCCAAGAAGCTCCCTGAGCTTGGGAAAGGGCTGGGAGATGGAATTCGTGGATTCAAGTCGGCTATGGGTGGCGAAGAGAAGCCGACCGAGAACGTTAAACCCGAGGAAGCGAACAAAATCGCATGATTTCGTTAGTCGGATTCCTACTAGTCTTGGGGCTGATTGTCTTCGGTCCCAAGAAGACCATAGAGTTCGCACTGGAGATTGGTCGGTTACTGGCTCAGTTGAAACAAGCCACCGGCCAATTCCAGCAATCACATTGGCTCCAGTCCGAGAACCTGTTCAATCCACCTTGAAACAGGATTCGCCCCTTCGTCAAGCTCCAATGGAGTGACTCTCGTTCGCACCAGGATACAAAGGAACAGCCCGAATCCCCAAAGGGGCATCACGAACGAAGAGTGAACTTTATGAAACACTCCGGCTCATTTGGCCTCGAATCCGCAGCCGACTCGGAAGTTTCCGCGCATCAGTTTCGTTTCTCGAATTGTGAGCACGCGCCTGAACCTATTCCCTTGCTGGGGCGCCGCTCAAAAGGAAAGTGATAGGCGTCATTTCCTCGGCAGGTAGCCTTCGGAAATGACGCCTATCGCTAGATTGCGCGATACGCCTCAGCAACGATCTTACGCAACCTTTTTCGTATTCGGCCTTCTTGACATTCACTGCCTGCTGACCTTTCGGACCTTCCCCGATCTCAAAGTGTACAGAGTCTCCCTCTTGGAGACTTTTGTACCCTTCGACTGCTATAGCGCTGAAGTGCACAAAAAGATCGGCTCGGTCGTCGCGCCCGATGAAGCCGTAGCCCTTTGCATTGTTGAACCATTTCACTGTGCCCCGTATGTGTGCCACGCTTTCTCACTAACCGTCTATTTCGGAGCGGAGAATGATAAATCCAACGGGCTAGGATGCTTCGTCTAACTGTCGCGTTGTCGCAAGACGCTTTTGACTGGAAGATAGGAAGCACCTTAGGTTTTAAAAAGAACAAGCGAATGCGAATGTATCAAAAGCGCATTCGTGAGAAAATACTCCGTGGCAAAGGCTAATCTCCGAGTGCTCAAATGGATCGGGACAGTCCCCGCAGTGGGTGTGTGCACGGCGTGCGATCTCCAATTCAAAGTTCCCACAACTGCTCTGAAGAGAGTTGCAGACGCACAGGAGAGTCTCCGCAAGCAGTTCGTTGAACACAAATGCACCCACAGGATGGACGGCGCCCGGGATTAATCGCGCAGGTGTGCGCGCGCGTGAGAAGTGAGCATCGGCTTTGGCGACGGGAGAAATGCCAAAAGAGTTCTGTTTTCGGGCAGCCGACATGCCCGACCTGCGACTTCGTAGACTCAGGTACATGCAAGGCTGACAGAAGAGGGGATTTTGGGCAGCTTCGCCGCCTCGCGGCCAACACGAGATGTGATCTTCCGGGCTGGTGGACGCCGCAAACTTCACAGAAGACGACTTCGGGACCGCGTTATTTCGTGAGTGGGCCACCAACCGCGGGCAATCGCAATTACCGCGTATAAGCTCACGTTTACAGCGCTAACCTTGTCTCATCCGAAATGATCAATGAGTTTCCTGGGGCCTGAGACTCCCCAGCGACGACTTGGTTAGGCCACGATAAGGCAGTTCGATGCGCAATCGAGAACCACTCGGAGTCGGTAAGAACGAACTTACCTCCGGTTCAAATTAAACATTCTTGTTATATGATGACGCTACGTTAATAGAACGATACGGACAATACTATAGGTCCGTGCTATATGTCCTCCCGACATAGGTTCACACATGTCCTCAAGTGGAGTTTTGGGATCGCAGCTGTTCGAGCGTTTTCGGCTAGTCATGGCTCATATCGCAAGCCGTCAAGAGGGGTGCCCGAATGTCTGCAAATATCGCGATCGTTTCCGCAGCTGCGAACCTCCTGGCGGCGCTACTCAAGAAACAAGCTGACTCTGACTCAGCAAAGGAGGCTGGCGCAGCGCCGGCAGCGGCCCCAGAGCCAGTGCCCGTGTCGCTGCCCGGGCGCCACCTGTTGGGTCAATTTTCCACGCGGAACGAATCGTTTTTCAAGCACATTTTGGAGATCGATGCACTGGTTCACCACTACGTCGCACGACCATCGGTGCGCAAGCCACTTTGTTTCCTCATTAGTGCACCACCAGGTTCCGGCAAATCCTTCCTTGTAAAACAACTGCTTGCCCGCAAGGCTTCCGGAGGGACAAGTGTGCCGTTTCTGGAGCTGAATGTTGCCAACGCCTCCAGTCCCGCGGAGCTCGATCCCGTTTGGTCTTTTGTGCGCACGATGGAAGCGAACCGTATTACACCGTGCGTGTTCTTTGATGAGATAGATGTAAAGGTAGGTGACCGGTATATTCTGAAGGATCTAATCATGCCAATGTACGATGGCGCTGTCTTCTACCAGGGAGCCAAATTGTCTCTGGGCCCTGTCATATTTGTGTTTGCAGGCAGTAAGTTATTCGAGCCCCCGGAGGGCGACAATCCTTTGGCAGAGACTGGGACTTCGGAAAAGAAAATGTCTCCAACACAATTCAGTGTGTCATTTGACCGTTGGCGTGTGGCGAAAGAAAAACGCATACGAGCCATTGGTACGCAGCCATCCCAACAGGCTCGCAAGAGCCGGGCCGGAGACGCGAGTGGCGCAAGTGAAATTGAAAATGTGCCAAAGATTCGGGATTTCCTGGACCGTATTGACAGGTGTATCGTATTCCCTGACCCTGACGTTATGTTCGATGGAATGACTGCTGACGTCAAGGAATTAGAAAACGTCGATTTGGTTCTGGGCATGATTCATATGCACTTTCCGCACATTATTGCCGTCGAACCAGCGGCAGCTTGGGCACTTGCGAAGCCCCTCATCGGCGCGTCATCGAAGCGCGCAGCTGAAAGGTTGGTCTTTACCAGCTCGCCCTCGGCAACCGCGACCGTGCTTAAGTTTTCGGATATCCCACCCGATGCACGGACGCTGATCTCCTCTGAGGAGCGTTCGCGATACGATAAGACGTTTTCCGGTAAGACGTTCAAGGCTGAGTAGGGAGTTTGCGACGAACTCGGTAGTAATTCACTCCCGTTGGTCAGGCACAGGGGTCGAAAGAACAGCGTAGCTTCACGGCTAATGTGCCACACAGGTTGTGACTCTCGAGTTGTCGGCAATACGGAAGTAATTCAGGTCGGGACATGCGCATAGGTAACGACAAGTCGGCTTCTCGTCATCAATCGCACAACTGACGCTAAGCGCGTTTCCGGTACGAATCCGCCGGAGATGCGCCTCGATGATTTGGTCGAGGTGGAAAGTCATGCCGATCTGGACGTGCCGTGTGCCAGTTGGGGTTTGACCGACCAGTTCATGAAGGGGGCGTCCGCATGAAGAAGTTCCAATTCTCTGCCATACGTGGTCTCAGGCTGACCGCATTCGGGATAAGCTCATGGGCGCGAAATTCTCGAACCATGAGGTACAAATCTCTAACGTAAGGCGCTCGCCTTTATGGGCGTCGAGCCGGCGTCCTCAAATGAAAACGCAATCGCGACATTGGGATATTCTTTTCCGCCAATTTCCACGTACGGATAGACAAAATAATTCAGCGGTGGGCCTTCCTGAGCGGGGGCGAGTCTCAGATCTCGCCCTTGCGTAAACTGCATCCGGTTCGCGTCGTGGGCGCCAAAAAAGTAATCGTGTTTCTCTTGGTGCTTCCACGCCTCCGAAATATCGACCGGCACCCATCCCACTGAATCAAGATAGAACTCGGCCCAGCAGTGGTATCCGGGAATCTCGGCGGAATGCTTGTCCGCCGGAATGGAAAACCCGATCTGAAAACGCGCCGGAATCTTCTCCGCCCGTGCCATTGAAATAAAAACCGAGTGGAAGTCGGTGCAGTTGCCATGCTTCGAATCGCACGCCCAGAGCGTGTCGCCGTGTCCCCAGCCCTCGCCGCTCTTGTCATATTTCATGGTGCGGAAAACGTATTCATAGATGTCGTTCGCCTTTTCGAGGGGAGTGGTCGCGCCTTTCGTCTCCTGCTCGGCTAGTTGCGCAGGAACGCCGGTGACGGGCACTAAGCGGTCCGGCTCGAGAAACCGCGCCAACTCGACGTGAGGCGCCTTCCCTGAGGGTGCGGCACCAGCCGGCTTCCCGTTGACCAGCACGACATGCTCTTTCCGAACGACGTCGTAGTCCACCGAGAACTTGTACTCGCCCTTATCGGCTTTCGATGCTTCCGCGTACAGCACCTCGTTTCCGTATTCGGGCTGCTGAACCTGCTTCAGTGGCAAGTCTCCACCCTTGGAAGTAACTTTCACCTCCTGGGACGCGTCGGAGTGGGCCAACGGAATCCAGACACGCAGGCGCTCGCCGGGAGCGACGTTCTTCACCGTGAATGCATAGTGAAAACTAAAATGGCGCTCATTCTGAGCGAGAGCTGGCAGAGACGAGAACACGAGAAGCAGAGAGAGAAGAGGTCGACGCAGCATGACGTGTCCTTTGAAGGAGGATCGCTTTTCTTTTAAGCACTTCGTGACCCAATGGCCGGCGGACGTCTCAGGCGGGGCTGTCGTGAAACGAAACCGCAGCCGCGCGGTCGGGGTGTGTGCATCTCACCGTTCGAAGCACACTTTCGCAGTCTGCATGTTGCGGCAGCGTCCTGTCAAATCCCGGCTCTCGATAGGAAGCCGGGCGCAAAAAGCGCTACCGCCGACGTTGATTTGGAGCGTCCACTGGCACGAACAAGAGGAACCGTTTAGAATAACGACTCCTTTCTGTTTCCCACCGCAAAGTGGCGGCATCGATTTGGGTGCGAGGTTCATGACGATGACCAACACGGGCCCGACGCAAAATTCAGCCAACCAAGCGCCCGCGGCAAATGGGCTGGCAATCGTTCGTGTCACGATCGGCGCAATGCTAGTGTGGGTCTTCTTCGAAAATCTGGGGAAGGGTCTCTACACGCCAGCGGGTTATGCAGGCCTGATCAACTACTACATAAAGGCGAGTCATTCGCCGGCGGTGTGGAAGGCGGTCATGGGTTTGGCCGCGAGCCACGCCGCGATGGCCGCTCCGATGCAGGCCGTGACCGAGATCGGTCTTGGAATCCTGCTAGTGATCGGTCTGCTGACGCGCCCTGCCGCCTTTGTTGCTTTTCTGTACCTGGGCAGCCTTTGGGTTTCTGAATGGGGCACATCGTGGATCTGGGAACTGCTCGTTTCAGTGCTCGCATCGCTTGCGCTCGTGGTTGGGNGGGCGGGCCGTGCGTGGGGTGTCGACGCCTTGCTCGCGCGGCGCTGGCCATCCTCTCCATGGTGGTGAGTTGAGCCAAGGTCACGTGCGAGTGTCGGTCGTCATTCCTACGCATAATGAAGCGCAGTCCATCGGCCGCGTCTTGGCTGATCTCCCTGCTGACATTGTGACGGAGGTCCTGGTCGTAGATAGCAATTCAACCGACGGGACTCCCGAGATCGCCTCAAAGATGGGAGCCCGCGTCCTCCACGAACCCCGTCGCGGATACGGTCGCGCCTGCTTGACCGGGCTGGCTGAAGCAAGCAGCCCTGACATTGTGGTATTCCTCGACGGTGACTACAGCGATCGATCGGCTGAACTGCCGCTTCTCCTGGCTCCAATCCTTGACAAATCCGCGGATATCACGCTCGGCTCGCGGCTCGGCAAGCACAGCATACCTGGGGCACTGCCATGGCACGCCGCGTTTGGCAATCACCTGGCGGCTTTCCTGATCAGGCTCTTATATGGTTTAAAGATAAACGACCTCGGACCATTCCGCGCCGGACGAGCAGATGTCTTTCGCCAGCTTGAGCTGCAAGAGAACACATACGGATGGGCGGTTGAAATGATTCTCAAGGGTACGCTCGCGGGGTTACGTGTCGTCGAGGTGCCGGTGAGCTACTATCCGCGCATAGGGAAATCGAAAATTAGCGGTACGCTCAGGGGCACACTCGGAGCGGCATGGTTCATCCTCTCGCTAATAGTGCGCTATTATTTTCGGCATCGAAGAGCCGGGAATCCACGGCCAGCGTGAGTCCCCGTTCAAAACGCGGACAGCGATCACTTATGGAATCCTCCAAGGAAAATCCAGCACATTCGCCGGACCGGGGCCGCACGCTGGTGGTCATGGCAAAAGCACCGCGGCCAGGCCTGGTCAAGACCCGTTTAGCTCAGAGCCTTCCAGTGGAAGCGGTCACCGAGCTTTATCGCTGCCTTCTGGACGACACAATGATGTTGGCGCGCTCGTTGCGCACTGTGGATGTCGCAATCATGTGCCCTGCTTCGGATGTCGAAGAACTAACGCGGTTGGCGCACGGTGCAGTTGTCGTGGCACAGAAAGGGGAAGGCCTTGCAGCCGGCCTGACCTCGGTGTTTGCGCACTTCACAGCCCCGGGCCGGCAACGCGTGGTTGCCTTCAACAGCGACAGCCCGCATCTGCCGGCTTCAGTTCTTGAGAGCGCGTTCGAGGCGCTCACCGGACACGACTTGGTTGTCGGACCGACACACGACGGCGGCTATTATCTCGTAGGGGCAAAGACTGCCCATCCAACGCTTTTCGATGGCGACGGCATGGGTACAAAGAGCGCACTTGAGGCCCTGCTGGCGCGCGCTCATGGAAAGCAGCTTTCCATTGCCTCCACTGAATCTTTCTACGACATCGATGTGGAGAGCGACTTAGCTCGGCTCGCCGAGGAACTGCGGCTGACTCCGGCCAGGGCGCCACGAACGGCTGTCTGGCTAAAACATTGGGGACGGACGTTGGCACAGTTGCGGACAGCCATGGGAAACCTGTGAAGCTCACGCCATCCCGCAGGCTGTATGGGTTGGGCGTTATTTTGCTCGTCGCGCTGACCAACTGCTCACGCAAGTTCGGCAGCATGGGTGCACCGTTTTTCCTCATCCCGCTGGCGGTTGCTGGCGTCGCGTACCTGCTCACCATTCGGGAGCTCTTCTCCACTCCGAGATTCCCGCGCCGGGTCATCGTCATCGGGCTCGGGTTGGCGGCTCTGTGGCATCTTGCGTTTCTGCGGATGCCGCCGGGTTCAGATGATGACATTCATCGCTATGTTTGGGACGGCAGAGTGCAGCGGCTCGGTTATAGCCCCTACATTGTCGTTCCCAGTGACCCTGCGTTCGCCGGAATACATACGCCCGAGACCCGCACGCTGAACAATCCGGACCTACCAAGCCCATATCCAGCGGGTGCTGAGCTATTCTTCCTCGCCGTAACAGAGATTCATGAGTCTGTCTTTGCGCTGAAGGTAGCGTTTGTACTTTGTGAGTTTGCGATCGTTTTCGTTTTGCTCGACATATTTTCTCGTAGCGACCAAAGAGCGCACTGGGTTCTGGCTTATGCCTGGAATCCGCTGCTGGCGGTGGAAGTGGCGGGCAGCGGTCACATCGATATTGTCGGCGTGCTGCTGCTGTTGGTGTCTTTCGCAGCGCTGGGGCGGCGCTGGCGCGCGGTTGCAGCCGTGGCATTCGGGCTGGCGGTTGCCGTGAAATTGCTGCCAATTATATTGTTGCCACTCTACTGGCGGCGGGTTCGTTTGCGCGACGCCGCGCTGGCGGTCATCGTGGTTGGACTCCTATATATTCCATTTCTCAATCACGGGCGTATTCCGATCGGCTCGCTCGACACTTACGTGCAAAGTTTCCGCTTTAATGATCCAGTGTTTGCAATCCTGAAGCGAGTGGCGACTCCGCAGGTTGTAGCTGGGTTGGCAGTGCTCGTGGGCTTTCTTACCGCAATCTGGATGAGACGCAAGGCCCCAGCGTGGTCTCCGGATGCGTTTGCCTGGCCCATGGCGGCATCGCTTTTATGTGCACCGGTCGTATATCCGTGGTACCTTCTGTGGCTGCTGCCCTTCGTGCGGTCGGCGTCGACGGTGCCGATCATCATCTGGACAGTTAGCATTATCCCCACATACTACGTTTGGCATTTGCGCACGCTTGGGCGTCCGTGGCTGCTGCCGAGCTGGATTATGTTGCTGGAATACGGATCCGTGGTAGCGGCCGGTGTAGTTATCGGGTTTCAGTGGCTCAGGCAACCGGCCGTGCCCGAATAATCAAGCCGACATATGTGTGTGTATCCCGAGGCCTTTGACCGTCACCCGAAGCGACATCTGTTCAATTCACCGAGGAGCGAACCCTATGAGGAATGTCCGCCGTTTAACCATGATGGGTCGTTTGCTTTGCGGAATGCTGGCCCTTGCCGCACCCTCCTGGGCGCAGACGCGCCCGCCCATTCTCGAACAGATCGCCAAGACTTATGGTCTCGATTCGTTCGGGCAAATTGATGCGATCCGCTACACCTGGAACGGGGAGATCACCGGGCTCTTCAAACTTTCTCGCACCTGGGAGTGGGAGCCCAAGACCGGCAAGGTTTCTTTCGAGGGGAAAGATAAAGACGGAAAGCCGGTCAAGGTCACGTACATGCGCTCCGAAATCAACGACGACACTAAGAAGCAAACTGATTCCGGCTTCACCAACGATAATTATTGGCTCCTGTTCCCGTTACACGCCTACTGGGACACGAGCGCCACCGTGACCGATGAAGGCATGAAGAAACTGCCGGCGGGAGCCGGATCAGCGACGCTGGTCTCGGTGAAGTATGGGGCAGAACTCGGCGGTTACACGCCCGGCGATACCTGGGACCTTTATGTCGGCAAAGACAATCGCGTCGAGTACCTTGTCTTCCACCACGGCGGGGACAAAAAACCAAGCCTCGTCAGTGCAACCTGGACCGGCTATAAGAAGGCTGGACCGCTGCTTATCTCAACGGAGCACCGCGGCAATGCAGATGGAAAGCCTCTGCACATCTTCATTTCGGGCGTGGCCGTCAAGCTGACGGGGTCAGACGCCTGGGTGGACGCGAAATAAGCGGCGATTTCTATCTCGCGATCACTACGGTAGTGCAGGAACTGCTGAGCTTCGGCAGATCGCGGGTCGCGGCCATACGGACTTGCAGGGTTCGGTGTTCCCCGCGAACGATGGGACAGTAATAGTCAGGCTCGAGCAGCGCGCCTTGCAAGCGTCTACGTCCGGCACAGCCGCCATGACATGAATCCCGAAACTCGCAAGGTTGGCATGCGGCGGGAATAGTGTGGGCCTGCTCGAAGGGTGCGGAGTCTAGAATGTCCAGTCCCATCGATATCAAATCCGACAGCGGCTCCCCCGATCCCGGCCAATAAACGCAGGGCTGGGTAGTGGCACGAGGAGTGACCCTTACGGTGTTTACCCCGCATCCTCCGCCGAGCGGCGGCAGGCCCGCCATGGCTCGCACCAGCGGCTCGCCAATAGCGATCACGTCCGTCTCCGCAAACAGATGCCGGAACCCCTCCCAATACTCTTCATAGGACAGTGCATAAATGTCTGATCGCACCGCCTGGTACACGTTCACCCGCAGGGGAGCGTCAAACCGTTTAGCTATTCGCGCGACCTCCGCCAGGCGCAAGTAGTTCGACCTCATCATGACCGCGATGATGGTGACAGGCACACCCAGCTTCACACACCGTTCTGCCTGCTGGTGGATCAGTTCCCAATTGCCGTCCCCGCGCTGTGCATCCTGTTCCGCCTGCGAAGGGTAATCGAGAGAGAACTCAATGTCGTGAAACGCCCGCAACTCGTCGTCCTGCAACGCTGCAACGGTATGGCCGTTGGAAGTGATGGTGAGTTTGACCGGCTGTGTGCGCAGATACGTCAGAATCGCTTTAAAGTCCGGATGCATGCCGTTCTCCCCGGTGCCCAAATTCACCGAGCGGACGGGCAGTCGTTCCATGACCGACCTCACCTGATCCAGAGAGAGGCGATCCGTGCGGGCAGGGTCCCGATAGCAGAAAGCGCAGGCGAGGTTGCACTCGTTGGTAAGCCCGAGTCCTAGCGATATCGTGGCGTCAGTGGCCTTCGCGGCAGATGGGATGGATGAAGACTTGCCGGCGACGTCACTCATTGGACCATTCTCCATCAGCTGTCAGGTCAAACGAGCGAAGCATTGTGTGTAGCGGGCGACTGCAGCATACTGCGGCCGGCTGCCCAGCTTTCGCTCCAGGTCAAAAATCCGTTCGTAGTCTTCGCTCCGAGAAACGCGTGGCGGCAAGTAATCCGCAAGGACACGTACGCCTCGCTCGGCAATGGGCACGAACGACGCTGCTTTCAGCATAGTTCGCAAGCCATCGAACGTAAATAGTCGCACGCTGCCTCCATACAGGGATTCTTGTCCGCGCTCAGCAGTGAGGCCATCAGTGGCTGCGGCCAAATCACCCGCTTGGATAGCGGCCTTGAATACCTCGCCTGCCTGGTTACGTACGAGAACCGACAATATCGCCGATGAATCTCGCAAGACGCGAGCTGCACCACACAACACAGCACCCGGGTCCTCGCAATATTCCAGGATGTTGTGGAAAAGAATTACATCGAACGATCGAGTGTGGAACAAGTTCGCCAATTGTGTAGCGTCGCCGCGTTGCAGTACGACCTTGTCCGCAACTCCTGCTTCCCCTGCCGCGCGCTTCGCAATATCCAGCATCGCTGGAGAAGAATCTATTAACGTGACGTGAATGCCAAGTTGCGCCAGGCGAACGGCGGTCGCTCCCGTGCCGCACCCGACGTCAAGCGCACACCACGAAGGCTGGGCCACTGGAAGAAGAAAATCCTGTAGGTTGGCAAGGGCTAAGTCGGCGCGCAACCGGCCCGCTGGTGTCTTGAGGTAGGCGGCATACTCCTGCGCACCACTCTGGAATCGTTCCTCGTTGCCTTTGGCGGGTACCGTCATGCGACAGGTGAAGTCGTCCCCCGATCTGAACCCCGTGTCATGGGCGCGATACACTTTACCAATTTCGCATGCACTCAGCACCGTCTGTACATACACGTGATACCTACACGGGGACTGGATTTCGCAGGGACCAAGTTCGCGCCAGGAACGAGGGCCATCCGTGCGCGTAATTATATTCTGCACGTCACATCGCAGCCGATGCAACGACCCTGGGTGAGTGGTCTGCGATTCGGAGGCAATCCAGATTGGGACGCGGATCGGTACCGATAAGTCGGCTAGTATCCGGTAACAAGCCACAAGCTAAGAGTTACTTCGCCGGCAGGAAGAGGTCT
>JGI12631J13338_1000103_pt1 | contig 27816 bp, 24 predicted proteins | sample BlaSpr_A8_Ref_O1_FD_13338 | JGI IMG/M metagenome (IMG submission 13338) | reverse complement strand
GGCGGCAAGTGACCTAGCAAGGCTCTCGAGCGCGGCTTCGTTTGGCAGTGTAACAGTGAGTCGCGGGCGGCCCTGCTCGTCGCGCTCCAGACACTCGGCGAGACGAGCCTTGAACTCGCTTGCCTTTTGCTCTCCACCGTTCGTTGGCTGACGCTGCGGGATCATTTCGCCGAGGAATGCGAATGCGGCAGCGACGAGTTGGCCTCCAGCCTCTGCTACACGCGAGCGGCGAGCGAGCCGATCTGCCTCTTGCTGCTGGCGCTGCTTTTCCGTCTCATCTACCGCGGCGTGTGCCCTCGCGCCGAGCAGCACCTCGAGGCGCTGCTTCAGCTCTTCGATGCCAGATGCAAGTGTGACCTCCCGCACCTTAGATTCCATATCCAGCGCGGCGAGAGCCAAGTCATATTTGGCCGAGAGCGTCGCCAGCAGCTTCTCCTCGATCGTGCCTTCGGTCACGAGCAAATAGACCTGCACCGGGTTCTTCTGACCCATCCGGTGCGCGCGGGCGATGCGCTGCTCGAGAACGGCCGGATTCCACGGCAGATCGACGTTAATGACGGTATTCGCCGCCTGGAGGTTGAGTCCCGTCGAGCCCGCGTTGGTGGTAAGGAACACGCGACAGGTCGGATCGTGCTGAAACTGGAGCACAAGCTGCTGCCGCTTCCTCTGCGGGACGGATCCGTCCAACCTTACGAAATCGAGCTTGAGTCGCATGATCTGCCGCTCGATCAAAGTGAGCATCGTTGTCCATTCGGAGAAGAGCACGATCTTACGATCGTCCTCCGCGGCCAGCTCTTCCAACAGCTCCTGCAGCCGCTCCAGCTTGCTCGAAAAGCCCGGAGCATGCTTGTCCACGAGAAAGGTGCTGTCCGCATTCATCCGTGCGAGCAGCAAAGCTTTCTGCAGACGCAACAGGTCCATCTCCGAGATATACGACTTGCGGACGATGGCGCTCACAATCTGCATCTGCGCGAGGTCGATGCCCGCCTGCTCATCGGTGGGCGCAATCCGCACAATTTCCGTGGTGCGCGGGGGTAAATCCTTTATCACCGCGCTGCGCGTCCGGCGCAGCAGTATGGGCTTGAGTCTTTCGCGCAGCAGATTGAGATCCTTGTAACCCAGGATCTTGCCGCTCTCGTCGGTGACGCGGTGACGGTTGAAGAATCGAAATGCAGGCCCGAGACGTCGGTCGTCGATGAACTCGACGACGGAAAAAAGATCGTCGAGCCGATTCTCCAGCGGCGTGCCGGAGAGCACGAGCGCGAACGGCGAACGCAGGCTCTTGATGGTCTGAGCCGTCTTCGCTTCCCAGTTCTTGATGCGCTGACCCTCATCCAGAACAATCAGATCCCACCTCACGCGTTCGATCGCGATAATGTCACGCAATACCTGCTCGTAGTTGCAAATGGTGAAAAAGCATTCGTTCTCGTACTGACCGCTCCGCTCCGCAGCGCTCCCTAACACGACCTGGCAATCGCGCCCTGAGAAGCGGAGAACCTCGCTGCGCCATTGGGCTTTCACGGACGCGGGGCAAACGACCAGGACTTTGCGGATGCCTGCTTCGCGCGCCAGCAGCTCCGCCATACCGATACCCTGAAGGGTCTTCCCGAGTCCCATGTCATCAGCCAGAATCGCGCGCCCAGCGCTTGCTGCGAAAGCGATGCCGTCCAGCTGATAGGGAAGGATCTCCAACTTCAGCAGCGTCGTGCGCAGTGGATGAGATTTCGGATTGCGCCGGATCTCGGCGACCTTTGCCGCGATGCGCTGCAGCAGCAGACGGGTCTGGATGTACTCCTCCGCATCGGGATAGACCGTCACGGCGATGTCGTGCGCTTCGAGTTGACGAATGCGTTTTAGCAGATCCGAGAGATCGGTGATCGGCCTATCGCGGATCGGACGCACGATGCCGCTGGTTACGTCATCGAGGTGGGGCGGCAACAAGATACGCAATTCCAGCTCCTCCCCATATGACAGATGCACACTGATGTCCCGGCGCCGATACGGTCGATTGCGCCGCGAGTCTGAGAATCGTCTCCGGACTTTTTCCAGCGCATGAAGGATATGCTTGCAGGTGCCGAGCGTGTTCTTACGGAAATCCCGGCACGAGCAGTACGACTGTCCCGGCTGCCACCCTCGCAGAGCGACCCGGTACGACTTGCCAGAAGCCGCATTGGTCAATGTGTAGTCGGTCCAGATCTCCTGACTGTCGAGAGACGTGAGCCGCATTTTCTCGGTCCGGGCGCGCTCTGCCCGCTCCGCGAGCGCTTGCGCTACCAGCGCCTCGTCGCTCACGCTTTCAGCTCGGGCCCGCGCGGGCGGCGCTCCGGCCAGGCCCAGCGCGAGCTTCTCTTCCAGAATCAGAGAGAAGGCGGCCCCGGCGTGCTCACACGGCACTTCGCACGCGTCGCAGCGCCATTCGAGACGATGGCGGGCGGCCGGACTCAAAGTCAGCGTGACCGCCACGCCCTCCAGAGCCAGCCGGAACATGTCCCGATCGAATTTGACCTGAGTGGTGAGGTCAATGTCGAATTTGCCGCCTGTGGCGATGAGGCGGCTACCTTCGGGACCGAGCAGCTTCGCCGCTCTGGTGAAAGTGAGTCGCGAAAGTGTGTCGAACAGCGTCAGCTCGGTACTCGGTTTCGTCAACATGAGATATAGGGAGTCATAGGGTGATTATTCCATTGGAGGTGCGAATTCCACCTCACAGCCGACGGCTTGCACTTCCGAGATCCGACTCGGATCCACTATCTTTGCTTCCGACTCACCCGCGAAGAACGTCGTGATCCGGATGTTGCTCAGGGCCGTCTTGACGACGATATGGTGGGGACCGAACTTCACTGCTCCCATCACCCGTTCGAGGGAATACGACTGCTGGGCGGCGTGCCAAAGATCCTTGGCGAAGCCTGGTGATTGAATGTCTGATCCGGCCTGCGTGGCCAGATCGTCGCCCACCCAAGTCCCGTCGCGCAGGCCTGCGGTCTGGCAGCGCTTGAGGCGATCATGAATCGTGTTGAAAGACAGGATGGAGTCCGACAACATGTCCGCCTGGACGCGCAGGTACTTTCGCCATATTTCCCCGTTAGCGATCGAGAGTTCTTCGGGTCGGAATCGCAAGCAACGGAAACGAGTGGCCCGTCCGATGCCCCGATAAAGCGAGACCTCTCCGACCGGGACGCTCGGCTGATCCTCCAGGGAGGCCCACTGATAACTACCATGTTGAATGAGCAGGGAACCGGGTATGTCGCGATAGTCGCGGACATGATGATGATAGGCCGCCATCGGCGTCCTCAACTCGTTGTCTGAAAAGAATCCGAACTGGCAGTATCTTTGCAGTGCCGATCCATCTCCTTTGCGGGCATTTGCCCAGAAGTCGAAAAGGAAGCGTGCGCTGTCTTTGAGGGGACTGCCGAAGCAACGATGCTCGCGCAAATTGACCTGGGGATTGAAGATTCCCGGGAGGATCCAGGTGTACTGGAAGAAGTAGTCCCTCGCCGGCGGATTGGTGGGGCTGTAGGCCAGGGGCCCTTCTGCGGACAGCCACGGTACGAGGTATTCCGAATCGATGACGGTGGAGGTAGAAAAGCGAGACCGTATAGCCCTATGGAGCTTCATTCTGCACCGAGCAGCATTTGCATGGCACCGCGCGTTTCTGGGCTCAGACTGGAAAATTCATCCTCCGTACGTAAGCCCTGCGAGCGGATCTCGGCCAGCATAGTTAATGCATAAGAGCGCCGCGGATTGTCGAAGAGACGCGCCATCTCCCGATCACGTTGTTGGAGAATCCTGAAGATTTGGAGGTAGCGCGCATGGTGACTCGTCGCGCCATCGTGTGAGGCGCGGTCGATCTCTGCAAGGACACGCTCGCAGAAGCGTTCGAGCGCGAGCGGATGCACGCGCCGCAGCACTTTCCAATCAGGTTCCTTAATCTCCCGCATAGGGTTTTCCGTGCACTGGGGCAGTGCAAGTGTAACGCGGGAAGCTGCGGCTTGTGGAGGTCCCCCGCGAGGTCCGTGTCGAAACTCTTTGATAGTGATGTCCCCCCGAGGACTCATTAGGAAATCTCGCCTTAAACTGAGGCCCCCAGCCAAGGAGGTCTTGCTGAAGAGGACGGAGACGAGCACTCGCAACCTGGAGCGAGTGGCGATGATGGGACGAGTTGAAGTTGGTGGATGCAGTAGCCATGCTGCAGTTGAGTTATCGCAAGGTGAAGCGTATGTCTATCAGCTAAAGACTGATTTACCCTGAATACATCCAAATGCAAATCCGGAACTGCATTTTCTGCGACCGCGTCCTCCGCCCATCACCGTTGAGACGGCCCCGACTCTAGAACGGCGGAGCACACTTTTTCGGTGGAGTTCCGGCGGGTCAGGCTTCACCAGACCATGAACATGTATTTGGGCAGCATCGATGGTGGGCGCTGAAGCCGATGTTCAGCGCTACCCTGAACAACCTGACAATGCGAGGTGTATGCAACGAGTGCAACAGGAGATGGATGTCGAAGCTCGAAACGGCAGTAGCCATCAAGGAACCTGCTCCTGGCATGGCGGCGTTAAGTCTTGGGCGAGTGAGGCCGCAAGATAGCGGTCGATTCGCGGCGGAGCAGAGCCGCAACGGGCAATCCGGAAGGGAGGGCGCAAATCGGTTTCTGGAGTGGCAGAGAAGGTATGTCCACTCTTGGACGGTGTGTTTCGAAATACGGCCGCATTCACCGGCCAGCCATCTCCACCCGGACCCGAAGGTCTTGGAGGAACAATCACTTAGCCTAAACCGTATTTGGAGATGTGGGTGCTACTGACTGACTCACCTCTTTTCGCAAGGAGCCGGTACCGATGCTTTTCCGTGACGTACGGATCGCAATCCGCCTTTTGCTGAAGTCGCCTGGTTTTACGGCCACGGCCGTGCTGATGCTCGCGCTCGGAATCGGCGCCACCACTGCTGTATTCTCGGTCGTCGAAGGTGTGCTGCTGCGTCCGCTGCCATTTCCCCGTTCCGAAGACCTGGTGCAGATCTCAGACGTCGTTCAAGGTGCAGAGGAGGAAGGCGAGGTTGGAGTCACCGCCCCGGACATTCAGGCCTACACGCGCGACACGCAGAGCTTCGAGAGCCTTGGCGGATATCAGCAAACGAAATACGAACTGTCCGGCATGGGCGAACCGGTGCAGGTGAATGCGTCCCGGCTCACAGGCGGGGTGTTTCCGGCCCTGGAGGTTGCACCTCTATTGGGCCGATTTTTTACGCAGCAGGAAGATGATCAAAAGGAGCAGGTAGCAGTACTCAGTTACTCGCTCTGGCAAAAGCGTCTGCAGGGCGATCGGCGCGTGCTGGGAACTAAGATCCTGCTGGACCGCAAGCCCTACGTGGTGATCGGCGTAATGCCGCGCAACTTTGAGTTTCCACTGGTGCCAGGGCACCTGAATCACAGCGAGCTTTGGATTCCGATGAGCTTCACCCTGCAAGAGCTCACGACTGGAGCAGAAGCGTGGAACTCCAGAATGGTGGGACGGCTCAGGACGGGTATTACTTCAGCGCAGGCAGAGGGCGATGCCGAACGCGTGGCTCAGGAGAGGATGCGCAGCTATCCTGCCTTCATGGCAAGTATGCACATTCACGCCGTGGTGCGCTCGCTACAGAAAGAAACTGTCGAGCAGGCCAGTCAACTGGTGCGCACTTTATTTCTGGCGGTCATTGTCGTGCTGCTGATTGCTTGCGCCAATCTTGCCGGATTGCTGCTGGTCCGCGCCATCCGACGACGCCGCGAAGTCGCTGTGCGCCTGGCACTCGGAGCGCGTTCCGGGGCACTGCTGCGTCAGGCTATTCTCGAGAGCCTGGTGTTGAGCCTGACCGGAAGCGTGCTGGGCTTGGTTCTGGCTGCGATCGCGTTGCGAGTGGGTGTGAGCCGGCTTCCCGAGACACTGCCCCGTATTAATGAGATCAGCCTGGATTGGCAGGTAGTGTGGTTCGCGATCATCCTCGCAGTGCTCACTGGCGTGGTTTGCGGGCTGGCTCCGGCATTTGCCGCCCTGCGGACCAGCGTGAATGAGACTCTCAAGGAAGGTGGACGCACCGGCACAGCCGGCGGCGGCCACGCGCGGCTGCGCTCCACCTTGGTCGTTGGCGAAATCGCGATCGCGCTGTTGCTGCTCGTCGCTTCCGGTTTGCTGCTGCGGAGTTTTGAGAAGATGCGGGCCGTCGACCTCGGCTTTCGCTCCGATCATATCCTTACTGCGTCCTACTCGCTGCCGCAAAAACAATACGCAATCCAATCGGCAGTGGACGAATTCAATGCCGAATTGATTCGCCGCGTGCGGCAGCTTCCCGGCGTGAAGTCTGTGGGACTTACATCATATCTACCGGCTTCGAGTGGCATTGGCTATAGCAATATGGTCGCCGAGGGCTACGTCCCGCCCGAGGGCGCGAGCATGAACCTCGCCGCGCTAGCGACGGTGAAAGGTGACTATCTGCAGGCCATGGGGATTCCATTGCTCGGCGGCCGTTTCTTTACGCAGGCGGATACGGCGAACACGCAACTGGTCGCGATCGTCAATCATAAGCTCGCCGAGCACTGCTGGCCTGGCTCGGATCCGATTGGGAAGCGCTTGCGCCTCGGCCCCACGGAGAGCCCCACACTCTGGATGACGATTGTCGGAGAAGTCGCCGATGTGAAGCAGGGATCGCCCGACGCGCTCGCCCGGGAACAGTACTATCAGCCGGTCGAACAGTTTGAACCGTCCATAGGCGCGTTGGCCTCGCCCACGGATCTGAATGGCAACGGAGGCTATATCGCGATACGCACGGTGATGCCGCCTGAGCAGATGGCAAATGTTCTTCGTGCCACGGTCCACTCGATTGATCCCCAATTGCCGCTTGCCCAACTACAAAGCATGGAGCACGCGATCTCCGATAGCGAAGCTCCACGCCGCTTCAACGTTACGCTCATCTCCGCCTTCGCCATTGTGTCGGTGTTGCTGGCGGCACTCGGCATCTACAGCCTCATTGCGTTCTCGGCGGCTCTCCGCATGCAGGAGATGGCAATCCGCATTGCCCTAGGCTCGCAACGGTCGCGAATTCTGGGCCTGGTCTTTATGTCCGCGGCCAAACTTGCAATTGCAGGTTGCGCCATAGGATTGCTGGGCGCCGCCACGGCCTCGCATTTGCTGCGCTCGTTACTGTTCGACGTGAGCCCCTTTGACCCGTTGGTGCTGGCGCTTGCCGCGGTCTTCGTGCTGATGCTGGCGTTGGCGGCCTCGGTGCTGCCTGCGCTGCGTGTAGCTTCCATCAACCCCATGAAGGTTCTGCGGGCAGAGTGACGTAATCGGAACCCCGAGCAAGGGAACCTTCGCGAGTGCTATAGAAATGCTGCGCACTGGATGGAAGGCTGCATCGGTATATAGGCTGTTGAGCATGACATCGCTGACCAAGATCCCGTTAGTAGGACTCTTGATTTCTGGCTGTGCCTTTGGTGAAGCGGCGCCGTTTCGAGGACCTCAATTGAAAAATATACGTTTCTTTAATATTGGCTACGCAGTGCTCACGAACCTCAAGAGCAGGGGAGAACGCATGTACGCGCTGGCACAAGATGTCCGCTTCGCATTTCGCCAACTGCGGAAAGCACCTGGCTTCACCTTGACCGTTGCCCGCTGACTATGGGGCGCATCCGATACAGCGTTTCGGAATAACTTTCGGTTGGCCGACAACACAGCCAGAATCGTACAGGTTCTACTCTCACCTCTGGCAGCAAGACTTGGTCCCTATGAAATTCGGTCGCCACCCGGCAGCGGCGGCATAATCCGAGGCGTCTTTATCACAAATGTGTTTATTAGGCCCGTCGCATCTCCGCCGAGCCCTCCCTTAGTGCTTATGGGAATCGCCGGAGGAGCTCTCCTGCGGCGGCCTTTTCACAAATACGACAAGCAATCCTTCCGGCCCGGGGTACGTCAGATAAGGCACCATTGTGGGCGATATCGATTCATATCCCAGGTCTTTTGCGGTTTTATAGGGCGCATAGAACATCAAGTGCGGGGGCACCGTACCCCACTGTTTAGCGTCGGAATCGTAGAAATAGTTTTCGGTCGACATCATGTAAAGGAAACCGAGCCCGGCCGTTTTGAAGCGGCCATCCTTATATCCCTTCGCGATGTCATCCTTGACCTCTTCTTCTGACTTGCCCTGAGCCCGCAGTTCTTCTCTGTGCATGTAAGCAAGCATAAGAGTTCGGCTACCTTCGGCGTCGAAGCACGCCGGCGCTGCCGAAACTTGCATTGTTCCTTTGAACGACCGCTCAATCAAACAACTAACGCCGGTCGTGCCTTCGCGAACCTTCTCATAGCCTTGGGGGCCCAATATATAAACTGTGGCCTTACTCGATACCTCGGTTGGGGCCGCGCTCAAGGCCAGTTCGATCTGCCGCTCGCGCGGCGAGGAAGCGTCGATTGTGTGCACTTCCTTCGTGGGTTCCATGGGCTTGTCTTGAGCTGTCGCACTTCTGGATAGGACAGCGACTGATAAGACACCCGCAAAAGTCGTTTTCATCCATCCCGTAAGCTTCATGTTCCTTCCTTTCTCGCAAATAAATGGGGTTATCTGTGCCGTACTTCTGATAGGCGAGGGACTTGCAACCGGTAACGTAGGTTCTCAAGCTGCCGGTACTGCTCATTGACGCTTCCTTTGCCTGAGCGCCTAGTCGCACTTAGAGCGGCAGCCGAAATGAGGCATATCCGAGTACCCATTCGATTTCCTCGCACAACATAACTAGGTACACCGCTGGCGACATCTCCATCGAGGGTTTCGACGGAGCAATCTGGGAAGAGTTAGCTGTAAATCCACATCTCTTTTTGACCCGCGTGGAAACAGCCCCACGTGTCCGCTCGGCCACCATACAGCCAAATGGCAGCCAGATTTTCAGCGACTGACAATGAGTCACGAGACGGCATATTCAGCAAAGGTTTCCGAGTAGAGGAAACCCGCTGAGCTGTGGGCTTCCTTTGGCTGTATTCGGGCACCGAGAAAATTGGAGGCAACTTCCGGCGAGCCTGCTTGAACTGGACCATTTTGGACCGTGATTGGCTGCCAAGTACACGCCGAATTGAGATTTCCTGGCTGAGCGCATCGTTCTCAGCGCAGCGAGGACGGGCGGGGCTCAATCCACTGGCTGTGTTTCAGAAACCAGTCTTCGCATGAAATCGCGAGTGATAGGATTACTTCACATCGAACACCCTGATCTTAGTCTCACACTTCCAACTTGGAGAGATCCTGGATGTATTCACGAGCGCCCGAAGTCAGCAAAGGCGCCCTCGGCATCGACTTTGGGACAACGAACAGTTCAATTGCCCTTGCCGATTCCTCAGACCAGGTTCAGCTTGCCAGGTTCCCGTACTTGGGGAGTCTGACGGATTCCTATCGATCACTGCTGTATCTTCAGCAAGTGAAGGAAGGTGGTGTGAACACTCTGAAATCGTGGACTGGTCCAGAAGGCATTGAGCACTATCTTTCCGCCGACTTGAAGGGTCGACTGATTCAATCGCTCAAGTCGTTCCTGAGCAATCGCACCCTTATCGGCACGGAGGTTTTCGGTCGACGGTACACGCTGGAAGACCTGATCGCCAGGATTCTCCGGGACCTGCGCGAAAAAGCAGAACATCAGTTTGGGATCGACATCAAGTCGGCAGTCGTGGGAAGGCCAGTTCATTTTTTGGGAGCTGAGAAGGAGGAAGATGACAGCTATGCGGAGAGTCGGCTTAGATCGTCCTTTGAGTTAGCTGGCTATGAGTTCGTAGAGTTCGAGATGGAACCGGTAGCAGCAGCTCACTATTACGAATCCATGCTTGACCATGACGAACTCATCCTTATTGGGGACTTTGGCGGTGGTACGAGCGATTTCTCTTTGGTTCACGTTGGCCCTACCATTCGTCGAAGAGGTAGGGTCCTGGGCGACATTGTGAGTAACGCGGGAGTGGGCATAGCGGGCGATGCCTTCGATGCAAAGATCATCAGGCACCTCGTGTCTCCAGCCCTGGGAGCCGGATCGCAATTGCGCTCGCTGGGCAAGATCCTAACGGTTCCGAACTGGGTTTATATAAAGCTAGAACGCTGGCATCATCTTTCCCTATTGCGAGGCAAAGACGTGCTGGATATGCTAACGGGCGTCCACGCGCAGGCGCTTGAACCAGAGAAAATCGGGGCGCTCATTCACTTCATAAAAGAAGATCTCGGATTCCAGCTCCACCGCGCCGTGCAAAAAGTGAAATGCGATTTGTCGAATGCCCCTCGGACCATATTCCGGTTTTCAGACGGGTTTGTGGATCTGGAAGCGGTCGTGGAGCGAGCATCCTTCGAGGAGTGGATTTCTGAGGAACTTGGACAGATCGCAGGATGTGTCGATTCTTTCCTTGGCTCGTCTGGCGTGCATCCAAAGGATGTGGATATGGTATTCCTGACGGGTGGTTCTTCGTTTGTTCCAGCCGTAAGGAAAATCTTTGAAGCGCGATTTGGAGAAAAGCGAATTCGAAGCGGAAACGAATTTACGTCGGTCGCCCGCGGCTTGGCACTGACAGCGATGGACTCGCGCAGATCCCCGTACTCCCCTTTTTCAGTTCGAGACTAACGAAGGAATCGCATCACTTCGGTGATGGCTGGCTCATTCCCATTTTGTTTTGATCCCACGTCATCGCCAACCGGCGCCGCATCACCCTCCCCGGGTGCCAGGAACAGATTACTTTCGAGACCATGCTGCTTGGTGTACAGCTCGAAATAACGTCCGCGCAGGGCATAGAGTTCTTCGTGAGTGCCGCGTTCGACAATCTGCCCCTGCTCGACCACCAGAATCTGATGGGCGCGCCGAATGGTCGACAGACGGTGCGCGATCACAAAGGTGGTGCGGCCCTGCATCAGGTAGGCGAGGCCTTGCTGGATCATCTGCTCGGATTCGGAATCGAGGCTGGAGGTAGCCTCGTCGAGAATCAGGATGCGGGGTTCAGCCAGAATGGCGCGTGCAATCGAGATCCGCTGCCGTTGTCCGCCCGACAGCTTCACACCGCGCTCACCGACAACGGTGTTGTACTTGTCCGCCAAGCTTTCGGCAAATTCATCGACCCGAGCAATCCGGCATGCACGCATCACGGCTTCTTCGCTTGCGTCAGGCCGGGAGAAGGCGACATTCTCGCGAATGGTACCGTCAAATAGAAACGATTCCTGCAATACAACTCCCAGTTGGGTGCGGAACGATTCGAGCCGCACTGTGCTCAGGTCGATGCCGTCCACTAAGACCTTGCCCCTGGTTGGAACATAGAACGCGGAAATCAGTCCGATGGTCGTCGATTTGCCAGACCCAGACGATCCAACCAATGCTGTCACCGTGCCCGGAGCGGCGTGAAACGATACGTCGTTCAGCACAGTGCGGGCGCCATCGTAGCTAAAGCTGACGGCTTCGAAATCAATGTTGCCCTTGATTGAAGGCAGAGTGACGGTACGCCGAGGGTCGCTGTCTTCCGCAGGTTCGATCAGGATTTCGTGCGTACGTTCCAGTCCAGCCAGCGCTTCTGTAATCTGCGTGCCAATCTGAACGATCTGCATGATGGGCGCAATCAGGAAGCCCATGAACAAGGTGTAGGTAAAAAAGCCACCAATGGTCAGCGATCCGGCCAGAATTTGCTTCGCGCCGACAAACATGATGACTGCACCTACCACGCCCAGCAGCACGCTTGCCGAAAGCCCCATAATGGAAGTCGCGGTCAGCGAACGTATCACGTTATCGAGCAGCCGCATTACTCCGAGGGAGAAGACCTTTTCCTCCCGGTCCTCGGCGTGGTAGCCCTTTACAACCCGCACGCCGCCAAGAGATTCCGTCAAACGCCCGGTGACCTCGGCGTTGATTTTGCCGCGATCGCGGAAGATCGGCCGGATCGTCTGAAATGCCTTTTTCAGAGCAAGTCCGAAACACAACAAGAAGCCAAACGCGAGTACCGTCATCAGCGCGCTGATTCGGAACAGAACCACCAAAGCGATCCCGGCCGTGAGCAGCCCCCCAGCAAGATCCACCAGGCCGGTGCCGATCAGATTGCGTACCCCTTCCACGTCGGTCATGATGCGCGATACCAATACCCCGCTTTTGGTCGAATCATGAAACGAGACCGACAACCGTCCAATATGAGCCTGTACTTTCTGCCGAAGCTCAGCAATTAGGCGTTGGGCGGCCTTGGAGAGCAATTGCGTGAGAGAGAACGAAGTAATTCCCTGGACGACAGTCGCTAGCAATACTCCAAGCACCAGTGGCTTGAGCAGCTGAATGTTGCGCTTGATGATGACGCTATCGATTAGGTATCTGGTGGAATAAGGCAGCACAAGAGAAGCCACCCGATTGATCGCCATCAAGACGAAACCAACCGCCAGCAACCCGCGGCGCGAACGGACGAGCTCCCACACCAGGGGCAGAACCGCATGCAGCTGGGGACCCGAGGCCCCGCCGCGAGCTTTCGAATTGGCCGTCACCATGGTTGATTAGACACGGTGTTTCCGAGAGAGGTTCAATTTCTAGGCCGGCGTTCCTCCGTAGGACCGGACAGAAATTGTTTTCCCGCTGCGAAAACACGCGAATGAAACGTCAAGGTTTCCCCGAGGTGTGCGAGAAAATACCCGGCGTCGTGGTTGCCGGGATAGAGATGATATTCGTGTTCAATGCCTTCTGCTTGAAGCTGCCGATGGAGTTCCGCGGCTCCGTTCTCAAATCCGAATTCATCCTCCCGGCCGCAGTTGAAATAGATCGACAACTTTGTGGACCTTATCAGTGCCCGGTTCTGCTTCGCAAGGACAAAAGGACTGTTTTGGCTCCAGTGACGGAGATCGACGGGGTTGCCGAACACCGCTCCCAGCAGCCCGCTCAGCGGTGTCAGCATCGGCATAGTCTCAGTCTGCCGCGGCGATTGTGCGATGAGCGCGGCACTCTGCGCACTGACCGACGAGAATAGCTCCGGATAGGCCAAAGCAAACCGCAGCGCCCCATATCCGCCCATCGACACGCCGCTAATGGCTCGTGCAGAGCGCTCGCGGCGAATCGAGTAATGCGACTCTATATAGGGAATGAACTCGCGAATGAAGAAATCGCCGTAAGACACGCGGCCATCGGCGGAGTTGATAAAGAAGCTGCGCTTTCCTTCGGGCGCGATCACCAGAAAATCGGAAATCTGTCCTTTTTGCCGGAGGTCTTCGATCAGGTCCCATCCTCCGCCTTTAAACAAAGTCTGTTCGTTATCGCCGAGTCCATGCAGAAAGTAAAGAACCGGATAGCGACGCGGAGAATGGCCGGCAGTTGCGGCATCGTAGCCGGGTGGCAATATAACGCAGTAGTGGACGGTTTGGCCGAGCACGCGGCTTTGCAGCGCGTTGCAGTCGATGCGGCCTTGCGCGTGACATTGGACGGCCAGAATCGGAACTAAGAATGACGCGAGCCATCGCAAACAGGGGCGCATCAGACGAGTTTACTCGTAGCGCAGTGCCTGCACCGGATCGAGGCGCGCCGCTCGGGACGCTGGATAGAGCCCCGATAGAAGACTGACGACGATGGAAAAAGTGATCGCGCTGAGAACGAGCCACAGCGGCACGGACCAGATCTGTGCTGGAGGAAAATGCTGGCGTTCGAGGTAAATGTTCATTCCGAAATTGATCAAGCGTCCTATCGCCCAACCAAGCGTAACTCCGACTGCGCCGCCCACCAGACCCATAGCGCCCGCTTCGGCGAAGAAAAGTCCGCGCACGTCAGCATCGCTGGCACCGAGGGCCTTCATGATTCCGATCTCGCGCCGGCGTTCGAGAATGGCCATTACCAATGTGTTCACGATGCCGATGGAAGCAACTGCCAAGGCGAGGCTGCCGAAGATCGCAAGGAACCCGTCGAGCACGGCAAAGAACTGGCGCATGCTGCGACTCGCATCGACGACGGAAAAAGCGCTGAATCCCATCTTCTTGATGCCATCTTCGACGGCCGGAACCTGATTGGGGTTCTGTACCCGCACGCTGAGTGACGTGTAGCTGGGTGAGTCACTCGCCGATGTGTCGCGCAGGTTGGACTGCATGACGTGCAGATCTTGCGCAAAGTTGAGCGGCAGGAAGACGCGTGCTCGGGCCGTACCGCGCATGCTATCCGGATCGAGATCTGTCAGTCCCACAATTTTCAGCGCTCGCTCGCGTGAGACAACCGAATACGCCGTACTGTCGCTAGGGCCTCCCGATGAATACGCGGTGCGCTCGGCGTAGTGCATTGTCAACTCTCTGCCAAGAAGGGACTTGGCCAATGCGACAATATTTGTGTTGTCCGCGCCCGGTTTGGGTGTTATGCCGAGCAGCTCTTCGGCGAACGACTTCTGCAGGATGACTTCCGGACTCGCGTCTGAGGAGAAGAAACTGCCCTGCATTCCGTCGAAAGCATCATCATTATTCCTGGCGGAGAACGGGATGCCAGCGACCGTGGTCAAATGGGGCTTGTCATCGAAGCGCACCTCCGTAACGAACCGAATATCTGGATAGACCTCGACCACGCCGGGGATTTGCTCAAACTTTTTTCGCGCCAATTCATTCAACGAGGGGCTTTCCGCCGGTGGAAGGCCCTCCTCTCGCTGTTCGCGGAAGTTGCGGAGGTCCCGCCTGGACGTGGCTACGACAGTGTTAAATAGTCCGGACTTTTGCAGTCGGCGTGAAGCTAGTTGCTGCAGGCCTATGCCGAGCGAAAGCATGGCGACCAGCGAGGCCACGCCCACGGAGATGCCAATCGTCGTCAGCGAATTGCGGAAGACCGACTCACGCAGGTTGCGGACAGCAAGGTCGGCGACGTCGTAAAACTTCATTGTGTTTCTCCCCACGGCGCGCGCACCGGCTCTGATGAGATGTTGGATACGTGGTCGGTGGGTACATCATCGACGAGCTTTCCATCCGCAAGATGCAACATCCGCCCGGCATACTTCTCTGCGAGGGCCTGTTCGTGCGTAACCATCAGCACGGTCATGCCCAGCGACTGATTGAAGCTATGAAGGAGCTCCATAATTTCCGTGCCGGTGCGGCTGTCTAGATTACCCGTCGGTTCGTCCGCCAGAAGAAGCTTGGGCCGGTTGATGAGTGCACGCGCCAGCGAAGCGCGTTGCTGCTCGCCGCCTGAGAGTTCCATTGGCCGATGCGAAAGCCGTCCGCGCAAACCCACTCGTTCTAGCGACTCGCGGGCAAGCGTGGAGCGATCGCGGCGATCGACCTCTGCGAAGCGCATGGGCAGCTCGACATTTTCCAACAGTGACATACTCGGTATCAGATTGAAAGACTGAAAGACCATGCCGACAGTATGGAGGCGGTACTTGGCCGCTTGCTCCCGGGAGAGAGCAGCCAGGTCGGTTCCGTGAACGATCACCGCCCCAGAGGTAGGTCGGTCAAGACCTGCAACAAGATTAAGCAGTGACGACTTGCCGGATCCCGAGGCACCCAGCAGAGCCACGAATTCTCCGGCCCGAATGTCGATGGAAATCCCGTCCACCGCGCGCACCAACGCCTCCCCCATCTGGTAATGGCGGCACACGTTCTCGGTGCTAACCGCTAGGAGGTTCGGCGCAGAGATTCCCATGCTATCGAATGGCTCCCCGGGCGAAGTAAAGTGCCTCAGGTAACCCAATGGCTGGGGCGACGCCACCGGTACCTCCGAGTTTACGATTGGCCATTGTAATTGTGTTGCGACCGGTTTTCATCGAGAATCATTCCTACTCCCATTGTAGGATGCAACTGTGGGGTTTGATCAGCACTTCTGCCATTCTCCAGTTGGGCAAGCAGACCATGGTAGTTGAATCCGGCTGAACATTCGCTTTAATCCTCAGGCTTGAGGGTCGGCGGATTCGATTTCTTGGCCTGCGTTATCCAGAACTCCAGACTGATCGTCACCTTCCTCGTCGCCCCATGAATCGAAGAAGTCCGTACCGTCCCCATGCGGGTCTTTCTCGGGATCAGTAACATCTGGACGACATACAATCTTACGAGCTCGAGCTGACGGAGTTAGCGCGCCAGGCTGAAAGCGGGGGACGTCTCCTGCTCAGGCATGAAGTCTCCGGTGGGCTCATTCGCGTGGCTCGCTTTTGCTGGGTAGGGTGAAACAAAAACTTGCGCCGCGCGGAGGGTTGTCGGAGGCCCGCAAGCGGCCGCCACGTGACTCAACGACGGTACGGCTGATGCGAAGTCCCATGCCGATGCTATTAGGTTTGGTGGTAAAAAAAGCATTGAATATCTTGTCCGCCTGACGGCGCTGAAGATGAAGTGTTGCGAAATCGGTGCGAAGATAAGATTGTCTTACCATGCAGACCAAGGTTTCCACGAAGGGACAAGTCGTTCTTCCATGGCCGCTTCGGCGCCGCCTCGATATCCGTGCAGGCGATCAACTGGACGCCAATATAGAGGATGGGAGTATTGTATTGACGCCGCGCAAGAAACGGGCTCATCGAGCAAGACTTGTGACGGACCCGGTTACCGGACTACCGGCTCTGAGCGCGGGCCCAAACGCGCCGACGTTGAGCAGTAAGGAAGTTGAAGAGATCTTGGCAAACTTCCCATGATCAACTTGCTCGATGTGAATGCTCTGGTCGCCCTCGGGTTCCTCAATCACGAATTCCACGCTCGCGTTGCTTCCTGGGTCCAACATTCCGGACGAACGTGTATCCAATTTTTTCGTCCGATCGTAGCCGCCGCATGGAGTTCTCTGCCCGGTTATTGCTGAGCTCCGACTCGGGATATTGGAAGATCCGGCGGAAGCATTGTTACTGGAGAGTGAGGTTAGTCAATGAAGATGGACGCTTGTAAGTTTTTGATTTCAGAGGCCTGTCGAGGAGGCAAGTTCGGACGTTCCTGCAGCGCGGATTCTGTCTTTTCCTATTCCGTGCCGCGCCGATCGCGGACGAAGGGGGTGTGGCGCCGAGCAGCCTGGCCTCTGCTTGTAGTTCTTATGGCGGCTGTGATGGCTGGGTTGGGTTGTTCGAAGGAGACTCCGGCGGCGGCGAGCAAGGCTCCGTTGACGGATGATCCCGATGTTTTTTCGATGGAGCATCCGGAAATGTTTAAGACGGTGAAGGCGGAAACGCGAGCGCTGTCGACCGAGCTGACGGCGAATGGGACGGTGACTCCGGATCTGACCCGGACGATCCACGTGACGTCGCTCGGCGGAGGACGAGTCGTCGATCTGAAGGTGAAGCTTGGCGATTCGGTAAAGAAGGGGCAGACGCTGCTGTTGATTTCGAGTCCGGATCTGTCGGTGGCGACGTCGGACTATCAGAAGGCAGTGGCCGATGAAGTGCTTTCGCGCAAGGCACTCGATCGCTCGCAGATGCTCTACGACCACGGCGCGATTGCGGCGAAGGACCTGGAAACCGCGCAGGATTTAGAAGACAAAGCGAAGGTAGATGTGTCGGCTGCGGAGCAGCACGTGCGGGTGTTGGGCGCCGATCCGGCGCATCCGACCCCGCTGATCGATCTTCGGGCGCCGGTGTCGGGCACGATTGTGGAGCAAAACGTGGCCGGGTCTGAAGGCGTGAAAAGCCTGGACAACACGCCGAATCTTTTCACGATCGCCGACCTGAGCCAGGTATGGGTGGTGTGCGATGTTTTCGAGAACGATTTGGTGGACGTGCATCTCGGCGACTCAGCGACCATCCAGCTCAATGCGTTTGGAGATCGCGCGTTTCGCGGAACGGTAGCGGATGTTTCGCGGGTGCTGGACCCAGCGACGCGTTCGGCGAAAGTGAGAATCGTGTTGGCTAATCAGGATGGAGCTTTGCGTCCGGGAATGTTTGCAGTGGCCAAGTTCCGGTCTCGGAAGACGACGAATCGCGTGGTGGTACTGGCAACCGCGATCATGCGTTTGCACGATAAGGACTGGGTCTTCCGCAAGGAAGGCGACAAGAATTTCCGGCGCGTCGTGGTCCAGGCCGATGGATTGGCTCCCGATGGTATGCAAGAGATTCGCGAGGGCGTGAAGCCGGGCGACGAACTGGTGATGAACGCGCTGGAGTTCTCGAGCGCAGTAGCGGAGAAGAAATAGATGATCCGCGGGATGATCGATTTCGCGCTGCGCAACCGCCTGATGGTCTTGGGCGGGGCGCTGGTGCTATTCGTGTGGGGAATTGTTTCGTTTCACAACCTGCCGATTGAAGCCTATCCCGACGTGGCCGACACGTACGCGCAGATCATTACGCAATGGCCCGGACACGCGGCGGAGGAAGTAGAGCAGCAGATTACGGTGCCACTGGAAGTTGAGCTGAACGGAGTGGCGCACCTTACGCGTTTGCGGTCGGTGTCGCTGTCGGGGCTATCGATGATCACCATCATCTACGATGACGACATCACCACGTTCAATGCAAGGCAAGAAGTGCTCGATCGTCTGCAAATGGTGACGCTTCCCGTGGGAGTGAATCCCGGGATTGGGCCGGATTACAGCCCGACCGGGCAGATCATGTTCTACACGCTGACCAGCTCCAATCCGCGCTATGACGTGATGGAACTGAAGACGCTGAATGATTGGTTTGTGGTGAACCAGTTGAAGTCAGTGCCCAATGTTGTGGATGTAAATCCGTTTGGCGGGCCGACGCGCGAGTATCAGGTGCAGGTGGATCCGGGGAAACTGGTTTCCTACGCGTTATCGCTGGCGCAAGTCGAGCAGGCGCTGACGGCAAACAACATTAACGCCGGCGGCGGATTTATCGAGCGCGGCGAACAGGCGCTGAATGTGCGCGCCGTGGGACTGATGGAGACCACCGACGACATAGCCGCGACCGTGGTGAAGGTGCAGAACGGAACACCGGTGCGGGTGCGGGACTTGGGAAGAGTTGTGCAGGCCCCGAAAGTCCGACTGGGACAGCTAGGTAAAACCATTCACAAAGAAGACGGAACAATCATCGACAGCGAAGACGTGGTGGAAGGCATTGTCCTATTGCGCAAAGGCGCGGTGGCGGAGACCACGCTGGACGCGCTGCACAAGAAGATTGACGAATTGAATGGGACAGGTGGGCACCACGGATTGCTGCCTGTGGGGGTGCAGTTGGTTCCGCACCTTGACCGCAGCGAACTGATGAGGCACACGACGCACACGGTGTTGCGTAATTTGACCGACGGAGTGTTGCTCGTCACGCTGATTCTGTTTCTATTTCTGGGGAATGTGCGCAGTGCGCTGATTGTAGCAATCACGATTCCCTTCTCGCTCCTGTTCGCCGCGATTCTGCTGGACCTGCGGCAGATCCCGGCGAACCTGCTGTCGCTGGGGGCGCTCGACTTCGGCATGGTGGTGGATGGGTCGGTGGTGATGGTGGAAAACATCCTGCGTCACACTTCGTTTGGCGACCAGAAGAAATCGTTCATGGAAGTAATTGCCACGGCGGCGCACGAAGTGCAGAAGCCGGTGTTCTTCGCGCGCATTATCATCATCGTTTCGTACCTGCCCATCTTTACTTTGCAGCGGGTTGAGGGGCGGCTGTTCAGTCCGATGGCCTGGACGGTGGCATTTGCTCTGCTGGGGGCGCTGGTGTTCGCTCTGTTCATCGCTCCCGTGCTATGCAGCATGCTGTTCAGCAGCGGAATAAAAGAATGGCGGAACCCGGTGCTGGAATGGCTGAACCGCAGCTACGGGCGCTCGCTGGACTGGTGCTTCGACCACATCAAGTTCACTCTTGGCATGGGATTGCTGGCTCTGGCGGCGATGCTGCTTCTAGTGTTCAGTGGAATCATCGGGTCAGAATTTTTGCCGCATTTGGACGAAGGTGCAATCTGGGTGCGCGGAACGCTGGCTCCGAGCACCGGGCCTTCCGCAGGTATTGATCTGGCAAAAAAGGGGCGGCTGGTGCTGGCAGGATTTCCGGAAGTTACGCGAGTAGTGAGCCAGGTGGGGCGTCCGGATGACGGCAGCGATGCCAGTGGTTTCTACAACACAGAGTTCTTCGTCGACCTGCTGCCGCGGGAGAAGTGGAGGAAGCAATATCACACGAAGGATGAGCTGATCGCGGCGATGGATGAAGCGCTGAACAAGTTTCCCGGCGTGGATTGGAATTTCTCGCAGCCGATTTCCGACAATGTGGAAGAAGCCGTCAGCGGCGTGAAAGGTGAATTGGCGGTGAAGCTCTTCGGTCGCGACCTTAAGACGCTGGAGCAAAAAGCCGAAGAGATGCAGGCCGTGATGAGCCAGATACCAGGCGTGGCCGACCTAGGCACGTTTCAGGTGCGGGGACAGCCGAACGTGAATCTGGTGGTGGATCGGGCGGCGGCCGATCGCTTCGGAATCAACGTAAGCGATATCCAGGATGCGGTGGAAGGCGCGGTGGGCGGAAAGGCCGTGAGCCAGATTCTGATCGGCGAGCAGCGCTACGACCTAGTGGTGCGCTACCAGCCGCAGTTCCGTGCCTCGGTGGAGGATATCGGCAACATCAGGATTCTTGCACCCTCGGGCGAGCGCGTCGCACTGAGCCAGGTGAGCCACATTAGCCTGGATGACGGAGCGTCCACGATTTATCGCGAAGGCAACTCGCGTTATATCGCGATCAAATACAGTGTGCGCGGGCGCGATCTGGGCAGCACTGTGCGGCAGGCGATAGAAGAAGTCGGGCAGAAAGTGCAGTTTCCCGAGGGCTATCACCTGGACTGGACGGGCGAATATGAAAGCCAGCAGCGCGCCAACCGCCGCCTGGCATTCATTGTGCCCATCACATTGCTGCTGATGGCGTTCATCCTTTATTCGGCGTTTGGCTCGTGGAAGTGGGTTTTCCTGATCCTGGCGGTGGTGGCGCTCTCGCCGCTGGGCGGGTTTCTCAGCCTGTTGCTGACAGGCACGCATTTCAGCGTGTCGTCAGGACTGGGATTTCTGGCGCTGATCGGGGTTTCGGTGGAGATTGGCGTGATCATGGTCGAATACATCAATCAACTTCGCACGCGCGGGCTGCCCGTCCGCGAGGCGGCCAAGGAAGGCGCGTCGCTCCGGCTGCGTCCCATCATGATGACTATGATTGTGGCGACGCTCGGTCTGCTGCCGGCGGCGATGTCGCATGATATTGGATCAGACTCGCAGCGGCCTTTTGCCATTGTGATTGTGGGCGGGCTGATCGTGGAGTTACTGGTGAGCGTGGTCCTGTGGCCGACGTTGTATGTGTTCTGGGCGCGGCCGGGGGACCGACTGCCTCCCGCGGAGCAGAGCTTTTTGGCGGAAGGGGAGCATGTGGATTGAAGCAGTTCATCTATAGGAAAAGCAAGAGACGGTTGGAGGCTTCGCTGAAGACTTTCGGAGCAGGAGCGGGTCGGGGCGCGGCGGCTTGGGTGTTGTTGCTGTAGCAGCCTACAAAGGCCAGAAGAACTCCAACGCACAGAAACAATGAGTTCATAGCATCCTCCCAAATTGACGGTTGACTATGTCCTTCGGTGACGCCGAAAATTACGGATGTAATTTAGGACTTTCCTGCCGCTTGTAGCCTGTTGCGGTGTGGTTCGGTGGGAGAATATTGGTATTCAGGTGAGGAATGCCAGAGGGGATTTGTCCACTTTGCCTTGACGTGAAGCATAAGAAGCTCCACAAGTGTCCGTTCCGGAGACATAGTAACGGAACTCTCCTTCCATGGAATTCTCCTCTACGCCCCATTCGGGGTGGCTACCTGCTCACGCCTTACGATCCCGGCTTCGAGGAAAAAATGGCGAAGGCGGACGACATCATCAACCGCTACCGCAATACACTCCACGTTCTCGCAAAGTGAAGCAACCAGTCGGGATCGACGAGCGCGATGCGCTTACCCTACACGATCGCCTGCTCGCGCTGCACGGCGGGGCGGTGGGATTGCGCGACGATGGCTTGTTGAAATCAGCCATGGCTCGGCCGCAACAGCACTTTGCCTATGCCGAGTCTCCCGACATTGTCGACATGGCCGCCGCTTATACGTGGGGCATCGTGCGCAACCATCCGTTCGTAGATGGCAACAAGCGCACGGGATTTGTGGTGGGAGTCCTGTTTCTCGAACTCAACGGTTATCGCTTCAACGCTAGCGAGGAAGACGCAGCGCAAATCGTCCTGGAGTTGGCGAGCGGGAACCTCGAGGAAGCAGGCTATATCGCTTTTCTTCGCGCACATACATTGCTCGGAAAAAAATGAAACAGCATTTCCGTGCCCAAAGACGCCGCAGAAACGAACCTTCTCTCTCAAATTTCTGATTCGCACCATGGTGGGTGAACTGAAGCAACACATGCTCCGGGATCCTCTACGGGACGACGGATCTGAGGAAGCGGGTTAACGGTTCGCCCCAACTGGATCTTGTCTATACAAGTAGAATCGATCAACCACTCGAATCGAGTTGGACACAATCCAGAGCCACGGAAGTTGTTTAAGCGCCCTTGTTTCTTCGATGACGACACTACGACGACAATGTCGAGACAAATTGAACAAGGGGTTTGATGTGCTGACGGATCCAGTCGAGGATTTGCGGAAAGCGGAATTCGTGCCGGTCCATCGAGCCAACAATGAACGCGTGTCCGTCCAGGCCTTCGACCTCAATGTACAAGCCATTGCGTCGCAGGAAGACATCGGTGGCAGTGAAAGCAATGCGCTTATTGCCGTCGAGGAAGCCGTGGTTGTTGCCGAGCGACTCCATCAGCGCAGCCGCTTCTTCTTCGATGGAGTTGTAATAGCCGGTTTGCGGACGAAAAACTGCGGCCTCAACAGCGCCCTTGTCGCGGACACCGTGGAGACCGCCGAACATCTCGATCAATCGATGCTGCATCCGGTAGACTTCCGCTACCGTAAGATAATCCGCCATTTACTTGGCGAGACGCTGCAACAGATCACGATTGCGAGCAACCGACTGCTCGAAGGCATCCATCACCTCGGGGCGGACCAGGTGTTGGGACGGAACCACGTTGTGCAGGTAGAACCCGAGCGCCTGTTCGAGAACATACCGCTTCGTTTGCCCATTCTGCTCGGCAACCGCAACGAACTCATCGTAGAGCTGGGCGTCGATCTCGGGAGTGAACTTTTTGGTCATCTGGGCTGGCATGGTTTCCCGCCTCCCTGTTTGACTCCCATCTTACCTCTTGGCCATGATATGTCAAGATAAATCTTTATTTATCCATACTATTGCAAATAAAACACTTTAGTTTGGTGGTCTGGTCCCGAACTATGGAACTACAAACTCCAAATGCTCGACATGTGGTTTCCGGACGGCATGAAAATGAACATCGTGGCCCCGATTCTAGATGCCCTCCAGCGTGTGGCGACACGGAACAACGTTGCCGTGGTTGCAACCGTGGGAGCACCTAAAGAGAAAACCGCGGAGGGACGCGACACGGAACGTTATCACGGGCGGGATGCATTGTTTGGTAGTTCCGCACTTGCTCGCAAGGCTGAAACCGTGGTGCTGATTAGCAAGACAGACATGGACGATGAGAACAGTCCGCGGAGTATTCCGTGTTGCCACGAAATGGCAGAGCGGAGCGGTATTGGATGAGTTTTGTGGATGGTCAACTCTGCTTAGTCGATAGGCCGGAACCAAAGGAACGGGAATACAACGGGCCGCCAAAACGGACACCGTTGGTCCGAGAGAAGATAATGGCCGCGTTCAAACCGGGCGATGTGGTTACCTACTCGCTGGAGATGGGCGCATCCGATAAAACCTATCAAAAGTGCCTGAGAGAGATGGCCGCAGAGGGGTTGTTGGAAAGGCGCGTGGACGGACGCTATTACCGCGCACGGGGATGACACGAACCTCATGATGTTGGTTTCGAATCCTGGCCTCCGAGGCAACACTGTAACCATCCCAGTCACCACCATGCAGGTTGCGACCATTCTCAAGGCTTTGGGGCGAGTCTGGTATTTGCTGGGGACCAGAATGGTGGCGCTTTGCAATGCCACGGCCTATATAACGGGGCAACATTACAAGTAGACGGCGCACAGATACGCAGCACTCTCTAGACGAGAAGCTTTTGCGAACTTCTTACCAGTTTGGTCCGGCTTGGTTTCTGGCATTGACAGGCGTCTCAGTCCGGATAAGCTTTACGACAAGTCTAAGAAGTCTCCTGAGGGCATTTCTCATGTGGAAATTTTCCCGTATGCGACCGCTGTGCGTAATTTTTGCGGGCTTGTGTTTCAGTGCCGCGTCGCTCGCGCAAGATCCGACAAAGGTGGAGCCCACACATTACAAACTAGCGTTTGAAAATGAATATGTTCAAGTGGTGAACGTCCACTATGGCCCTCATGAAAAATCCAGCTTACACGCGCATATGGGAGGAGTGGTCGTCGTTCTTACGACCGGCCACCTCCGGTTTACGGACGAAAATGGCAAGACCCAGGAGGTTTATGCCAAGCCGGGCGATCCGCGGTGGTTTCCGCCGTTCAAGCACAGAGTGGAAAACCTTGGAGACACCGCTTACAACGCAGTCTACATAGGGATTAAGAACAAACGTTTAGCGGGCCAGGCGAGTCTGCAATCCGGGCCGTCGCAGATGGATGACCAGACCAAGAAACTGGTGACCGATGCGCTTTTGGCCACGATGAAGTGAAGCGCCGTCTCTTTGCTTTTGCACGCGAGCCAACCTCGTTTTTTCAGCCGTCATCGAAAAATCCTTGCTTCAATTGACCCCTTGGGTTAGGGTTCTCGCCTGGATTGAAAACCGCGTAAGTGGCTTTGTTTGAATTGGTCGGGGAGAGAGGATTTGAACCTCCGACCCCCTGGTCCCGAACTATGAAATCACAAACTCCAAGTGCTTTATCTGGTGTCGCTTAGGGAGCAGCGTACCTCTTTTTCTCTCGCTCAGTTGTACCGATCTTGTACCGACCGGCGGTTTAGGTCGTAGGAGTGCGAGGAAGCGACGTTGGACCAGCCCCTTGGGCTTATTCTGGTCGTGTCAGAAGCCCAATGTTTTTGAATCTGTGATTGGCGTCACCCAATCTACATTTTGCGGCCCATAACTTGAACGCAGCACAGATTCGTATGTGCCAGAGTATCCGCACTCCTTCAACAAACATCGCGTCAGCGCATCTTTTAGATGCGCACAGACTCGTGCCACCTCTGCCGCGTCATGTTTGTTCTCAAAATCAAGATGTCCCTCATGCAAAGTGTCATTTCGATACGCGCTTAACCGTGCCCTAATTCGTAGCGAAAACGGGAAGGTGGTTTGTATATTGAGAGCAGGGGACGATTCTGGAGCGCGAAACGGAGTTACAACGAGTTATTCGTGCCCTTATCCAAAAACAGCGCGGGATCGCAGCTTCCACTAACCTTGCAGTACGATTCCAGACTCTCTGGATCGCTGCGCTACTGGATGAACAAACTGGCGCGTTGCGCCGACCACGAGATCGGCGAACTGCTGACCCTTGTCCAAGAACGGTTTCACATTTTCGAGCCGGAGTTCGCCATTTGCCATCACGCTATACGCAGGCTGTTGCGCCCAGTAGGAAGGGATTTGCAGAAATGAAGAGAGCCGCACTTTATCTGAGGGTCAGCACTGTCGATCAAAATCCGCAAACGCAGGCGCTCGATCTGCGGCAGTTCGCAGTCCAACGCGGCTTGGAGATCGTTGAGACCTACACGGATCACGGCGTAAGCGGGACGAAGGCTCGCCGCCCAGCATTGGACAAAATGATGGAAGACGCACGGCGGCACAAGTTCGATGTGCTGGTCGTCTGGCCGTGCGACAGGCTGGCGAGATCAACGAAACATCTCTTGCAAGTGTTGGATGAACTCAACGGATTTGGAATTCAGTTCCTCAGCCAGCGCGAGGCGATAGATACCGAAGGCCCGCTCGGTCGGGCGATCATCGTGATCGTCAGCGCAATCGCGGAACTTGAAAAATCGCTGATCGTGGAGCGCGTCCGGGCGGGCATGAGAAGGGCAAAGCTCGAGGGTCGGCAAATTGGTCGAGCACGGCTGGACATCAATCGGGAGCAGGTGGTCGCAGATCGCCGCAGGGGGATGTCGCTGACCAACGTTGCCAAACGGCATAACATTTCAAGGGCGACCGTCTGTCGCCTGATGAAAGAGTCCAACGGGAATTCCGCTGCCGCAGTGGTGGCTGCTGGCACAGACCCCGTGGCGCAACTTCAATCGGCAGGAGGTTACTCAAGATGAGGGAAGACAAAGTGGGCAAGTTGTTTGTCATGATGTTCACCAACGGAGACCTCCCGACGAACCCAATGTGCCTGCGCGAATGCATGGTGTGCGGGGACGTATTCAACCGAGATGAATCGCTGGCGCATGCGGAAATCCCGTACCCGCCGTCGCCTCAGCAACCATTGGCGGCTGCCGGGCGGTGCAGGTGACAAAAGCAGAAATCATTGCGAACACGTTGGGGTCGATGAATCTCAATGACGAGCCGGACTACGAGGAAATCGTTATTGCAGAACTCAACAGGAAGTTGCCAGAGGGCATGGAGATCAAGACCTGCGAGGATTTCAAGCGGTTGAATGTCGTGTGCTGCAACACCTGCCACAATTTTCATCCGCATTATGAAATGCGCCTTATCGACCTGCCGGACGGTTCTCCGGCGTGGGTGTGCGACACCGTGAGGTGGGCGATCTATCCCGAGGAATATCGAAAACTGCAAGAGTGGAGCCGAAATTTCCCCGAGGGCAATTCGCTCAGGAACATCTTCGGCATGGATGTGGAGGAGTAGAGTTCATAGCTGAGCTAACGCACAAACAACTCTGGAAGGTATGCCAGCGGAAGCCGGGCGATTATGAGCCTCATGATTAAGTCAAATTTCGGACACAAGAGTCGCAGTTAACAGTGACCGAGCAAGATAAGAATTGCGATGCAGCAACCAATCCCGAGGCCCACCCACTTCAGCTTGTTGGCTCGCTTGTCGGCATCCCTCAGACCTGCCTGCCAGCCCTCCTGAAATCGCTCTCGGTTGTCCTCCAAGGTAGCCTGCTTTGTAAACTCTACAGATTGCTCTTGGGTCATGCCCTCTGGAGTTTCAATTGCCTCCGCCAAACTTTTCTGGTAGGGAGTCATCTGATGCTCCCGTAGAGCACCGACCCTTAGCAATGCCTGCTGTTCAGGCGTCAGGGATGCGATGAATCTGTCAACTTGCTCAAGGCGCTTCCGCGATAATTCGTCCATCGTTTTTACCTTGCGATTTGCTACCGCGACATTTTATCCGTATTTTGTCGGTGATTGAAAAGATTGGGACGACTACCAGACTGGCCCGTCGTAGGTCAGGTCGGTTGGCGCAATGCTGATTACATAGTCGCGACGACGTTTTGGTCTGCCGGGCGTGCGAAAATTGGGCGGGGCTGTTGGAGAGAAGTTATGGCGGAAATACTTTTCTATGAATACCGTGGGCCGTTTTTCGTACCCGCCCGGCTACACGGCTATCGAGGCCGAGTAGGCAATCTGGACGTGATTGAGCTTCGTCGCCGTAGCGAGGCATACCCCTACGTGTTAAGAATGGAGTGCCAAGTCACGACAAAAAAAGAGGAAGCCCGAAAGTACAACACCGAAGCACGGCAACTAGCAAGCGATCTGAACATCGTTTGGGCATATGTTGCGCTCGTTCCTCTATTCCCGAAAAGGCTTATGATGCGCCTCTCAGGGCCACCCGAAGGCTGGCGCACGAATTTGAAGAAGCTCAAAGTAACACGTCGGATCAAGCCTCGGCCCGGCGCTTCACCGGGTCCTCCCGCAGGTTTTACCGCGACCCTTACAATCAACAAAGGTCATTACAAAGTGACTTCGACTTCCCTGCCACTCCAATCTGCAATAGATGCCGTGCGTGCGTACCGTAGTGCGAGCGCGGAAGCACGATTTCTCATCGACACACATCGCGGCTATCGATCAACTCGGCATGGTGTCC
>JGI12631J13338_1000094_pt1 | contig 29598 bp, 29 predicted proteins | sample BlaSpr_A8_Ref_O1_FD_13338 | JGI IMG/M metagenome (IMG submission 13338) | reverse complement strand
ATCAGCAGGCTGCCCGCTTCGCGGGCCATCGCCTGCATGGGAGAAATAAGGTCTGAAGATCGGTTGGATGTCATGGTGACTTGTGGGCTTTCATTCCGAGGGTTCGTTACTGAATGCTGGAAGCCGATATTTTCTACTTCTTCTTCCCATCTTCGGCGATATAAACAATCTCGTGCTTGAAGATGAAAAGGTTCGGCCCATCCTCGCGCGTCACGCGCACCATATTCTTGTCGTAGTATTCAATCCAGCCGCGGACCACCTCTCCGTCGGCCAGCTTCAGACTCACGATCTTCTGCTTCTCTCCGAGCGCCTTCAGATAAGCCGCTTCTTCAAACGTCTCATCGGGAGGCGGGGTGCGCTTTTTGCTGAGGTTCGAATTTCCCTGCTGTAACGGCATGCAGCCATTTTACAACGTCAAGCGCAGGCTCACGCTTTCTTGAAGTAGAACGCCGCCTCCTCGGGGCGATGCACCCGCGGAATCCACAGCGGACGGCGAAGCCCGCCAGGTCCGGGCGCGGGACGAGTCAAAGCCTTCCAGCGTTGATAAACCGCAAACGAAAGATTGGTATCGACAAAGATGTCGCCATAGCGATCGTCGGGCCCAGCCCGCTCCACGCGCACCATCTGGTGCCAACAGTGCATGCCCGTGATGGGATCAGGATGCACGGGAAAGGTAATGTTCTGATGCACGCCCGCATCGCTCCACCACACTCGTTTGGTGTCGGGATCGGATGTTTCATAAGGCCCCACTCCCGAAGTCTGACGCATCTTCCATTGTCCTTTGCCCACTTCTTTCAGATCCACCCACGCGCTCGACATCCGTTCCAGTTGATCCTCTTTATTCGTGCGCCAGCGCCCCATGTGGTGGGAACAGGCAAGCACTCCCCGGGCCAACCCTTCGGTGACCCACGCGTGCAGCACGAAAAAGCCAATTTCAGTATGGACTTTGAGCAAATCGCCGGTGCAAATGTCGCCTAGCTTATGGGCATCCGCCGGATTCACCCAGAGTGGATTCTTGTGCGCAATCTCGTAAAGAAATTTCGAGTTTCCCGATCGCGTGTGAATCAGATGCGGTAAACGAAAAATCGGCAACAGCGTGTACACCTCTCCCTTCGCGTCTTTTGGCCATTCGACCCGTGGCATGTAACGTGTATCGAAATCTGGATCGGAATCCTCGCCGGGTCGCACTAAAGACGCCGCTTGCGCCGCACGATGAATGTGACTGCGATAGTATTCTGGAAGCGCGAATTCAGGCCACTTCCAGTCGACCATCGTCTTCGAAAACAGCTCAAGTTTCCGCGACGGCGTGTTGTATCCGACTACCGCTTCACCTTCGACCATCACGCCAACCGCTTTGCCACCTTTGGTGACCACACCAGTCGGCTCAATCGTCGACCCGGAAAGATCGGCAGGCGCCAACGGCTTCTCATTCATCTTGTACACATCGGTGGTCACTTCAAAGGCGCCATACTTGCGCATGTATTCCAGCGGTTTGAGATCCTCTTTCGCGGCAGCCGCCGGCAATCCCGGAACCGAGTTTTCAAAAATCCATCCGTAATATTCATCCACTGTCAGCTTCTCTCCCGGACGATACGGAGATTCGAACCACTGCCGAATCCCGAGCGACCCATCCGGATCAATCGCCCAGGAAAGGTTGATCCAGAATTCATCTTCTTCCCAAACTTCTCCCGGATTCGCCCGATAGGTGTAATCGAATTTCTTTCCTTCCCTCTCCTGGACAACGCGCAGTACAGGCTGGCGAAAGCCAATCCACTTCCCGGCATAAGACTCCTGGCTCATCAGGTCATGACGCTCAGAACTGAATCCCATGGGCAAAACATAATCCGCAAACCACGCGGTCTCGCTCCAGGTCGGTGTCAAGGCGGCGTGCAACCCAACTTTTTCTTCGTCCCGCAACATCTCGATCCATGAAAATCCATCGGGATAAGTCCAGACAGGATTGAAGACGCGCGTAAAATAAGCTGCGATGCGGCCGCGTCCTTCTTTGAGGAAATGCGGAAGCAGAGGCGACATTTCGTGAACACACAGCGGCCACTCCGGCGGATAAAGCAGTTCGTTCCAGCGCTTCTGCGGCGGCGGATTCTTGAAGGGGCGCGGCACAAACTTGTTCCAGGCATTTAGATTGTGTCCGCCGGGTGTTCCAACCGACCCGGTAAGCACGTGAAGCAGCATTAGAGCCCGTGCTGATTGCCATCCGCCTAGATTGCCGGACGCACTGCCCCGCCAAAGATGCGACGCGAAGCGACTGCCGGCGGTCGCGATCTCGCGCGCCGTTTTGACAATCATCTCCGCCTTCACTCCGCTTTCTTTTTCCGCAAACTCGGGAGTGAATTTTGTATAGTGGCGCTGGAGAGCTCCGATCAGCGCTTCAAAACTCTGGCCTTTCGCAGAAAATCCATCGACCTCAAGTTCTTCCCAGTTGGTCCAGTTCTTCATGAATGTGGCATCAAACCGGTTTTCGCCGAGAATGACCATCGCCATCGCCAGCAGCACCGCAGCTTCCGTACCGGGATAGCTCGGCATCCAGTAATCGGCCATGCTCGCGGTGTTCGAAAGTCGCGGGTCCATGACGGCCAGTTTCGCTCCCGCCATTTTTCCTTCAATAATGCGCTGAGCGTGCGGGTTGAAATAGTGTCCGGACTCCAGATGCGCGGAGAGCAGCAAAATAAAACGGGCATTGGCGTGATCGGGAGATGGACGATCGGCATGGTGCCACAGCAAATACCCAAGTCGCGCCGACGAGGAACAAACATTGGTGTGCGAGTTGTGGCCATCGATGCCCCAAGCCTGCAGAGTGCGCTCCATAATGAAGTCATGGCCCGGACGGCCCACGTGGTACATGACCTCTTCGCCACGATTTTCCTGAAAGGCCTTGCGGATGCGCGCGCCGAAGGTCTCCAGCACTTCATCCCACGAGGTCCGAGCCCATTTCCCTCCGCCCCGCGGCCCCGAACGCTTCATCGGATAAAGGATGCGATCGGGATCATGAATCTGCGTGATCGTTGCCGGACCCTTGGCGCAAAGGCGTCCGCGGCTTGCGGGGTGTTTGGGATTGCCTTCAAACTTCGCGACCTGTCCGGTTTCTTTATCGACATAAGCGAGAAGTCCGCAAGCCGATTCGCAATTGAAGCAGATGGTCGGAACAAGCTGATAATGCCGCTTAACGCGACGCGGCCAGGCTTCGGCATCATACTCAACCCAATCGTCCCACTTCTCAACCGGCGGGTACGACGAGAGATGGCTGCCCTCCCGCTTGAAATCGGTCATTGCTGAATCTCCATCCTGTTTTCCAACCTAGCTGTTCGGCACGCTCTGGCCGGCCATCACGAAGCACCATTCAAAAATCAGAAGTCCGCTCAGAGCGAGAACACTCGCCACGCGAGCGGCGATGCGATGAGGAGCGCCTAACCCAGGACCGATCAACAAAAGCAGCAGCGGAGCAACCGCGCCCAGCCCGACCGCTCCGGCCCAGAATGCGCGCGCAAACGGTCCGTGCGTCATCAGGCGAGCCCCATAGCGCGCGTTGTCTGTAGTGTGCGGCATCGCAACCTCACCGAGCAACATAAGCAGATGCAGAACTAAACTGATGATCAGCGTGGCAATCGCGACCGACAGAGCTTGCGCCGAACCACCCATCCCGTCCGGTAGCAGCGCCAGCACCGCGGATCCACAGAGCAACGCTTGAACGATTAAATGGGCCGGCAGGAGCGGCGTTTGCCACAAGTCGCGCCCTTCACACTGCCCGAACAGGAACGCGGTGTAGGCGGCGGCGCAAAATCCAAGCAGTACGGTCGGCCACAACAAGATCGATGTCACACGGGAAAGCCCGGCAAAGCTGGCCAACCAGAATACGCCGCAGAGCGCGCTGTAGGAGATCAGGATGAAAGCGCCCCGCGCCAGCCACGATTTACGTTGCGGCGTGAAAACGACCCGCAGGAATCGTTCTTTGTGGTCGAGATCCCAAACCAGCAACAGCGTCGTCAGAGCCGTGAACAGGAGCGCAACCGTCGCCAGCGCGATATCGCGGACCCGATTGCCCGACAATGTTCCAAACGACATCGCGATGGCTGGTACGGCGAGCACGCCGGAACCGATGGACTTGGTCCAACAGTAGGCCGGCACTTGCCATCCCCAGGGGCGCGCATGAGAAACGTCGTAGGCGGCCAGAGCATTTTTTTGCAGCAAGGGGTGGTCGGCAGGATATGCGGCGCCGCCACCAAGCACTGCCGCATTCCGCTGCGACCACATGTAAATCGATTCGTGGCGCGCCGCCGTCGGCACGATCGCACTCTCATCGGCATCAATGTAATACAGCTTGGGCTGCGTTCCCTGCTCCGGCTTGCGCACGCGCACCGGTTCGCGCGCGAGCAGTTCGGCGATCTCACTGGCAGGGTCGCTCAGATCTCCCGCAATGATGGCGTGTTCGGGACAAACGATCACGCAAGCAGGTTCGAGTCCGACCTCAGTCCGATGCGCACAGAAGTGACACTTTGCGGCCGTGCCATCATCGGGATCCATGTAAATCGAATCATAGGGACAGGCCTGCATGCAGGCTTTGCAGCCAATGCAGCGCTCGGAATTGAAATCGACAATCCCGTCTTTGCGCTGATACATGGCGGTCACGGGACAGATCGTTACGCAAGGCGGCTTCTCGCAATGATTACAGCGGGTCACCTGAAATACGCGCCGTGTGTTGGGGAAAACACCCTTCTCGACATACTTCACCCACGTCCGGTTCGCCCCCAGCGGCACTTGGTTCTCCGTCTTGCAGGCGACCGTACAGGCGTGGCATCCGATGCACTTGCGGTTATCGATTACAAAGCCGTATTTCATCGCCGGAGGTCTGATCCCAAACAGCTAATCATAACCGGCTGGGTCCGAAACAGGAGTACCGCTGTTGAGACCTTGGTTAAAGCAGTTGTTGCAGGTTGGTTGGATGGTTCGAGGAAAAGGCGTGAAGCGGAAAGAGCCGGGCCTGGGCCCGGCTCTTCTCCGCTCTATAACTGCTGGTTCCGCGACTGCTACTAATTGGCCGCTTGCACAACCAAGTGATCTACGATGCGGTGCGCTTCGTCGATATGTTCCAGGGCGCGATGACGCAATCCATGGGCAAATCCGTCGTCTTCTCTTTCTGCAATGTCACGATGCGCCTTGTCGAGCAACTCGAGCGCTCTGTGATAGCGGCCTGCGCGGCCAAGGTGGGCATCGACCGGAGGATGATCATTCAAATTCTTCCCGTCGTCAATGGCGGCGTGCTTGATTTCACCGATCGCTTTGTCGATCTCGGCAATGGCGTGTTCTTCCTCTCGGTCCATCCGTCCGGAGTCAGTTTCGTGTTCCAGATGAGCGCGGGCGTGGCGCAGGTCGGTAAGCGCGTGCAGGTATGCCGGATGATCTTGAGCGAAGCTCATCGTGGCGCAAAGAGCAGTAAATAAAGCGATTACAGCGCAATGTCGTGCAGTTTTCATAGTCTCCTCAGGTAGGCCTTTCGGCACAGATAGAACTCTTACACTGACCGTAGTTGCGGGTTCTGACTCGCCGAATCTTAAGCCGCCCGCCTGTGGGTCCGAAAGTTACCTAGGTTCAGGGTCTTATCGTGCGTCGCTCCAACTCGCCGGTGCAGCGACTAAATCTGATAATCGATGTCTTCGATGATCCGTTGCAGCGACGCCGAAAGCGGCTCGCGTCCGCCCGTTCCCTCCAACTGACGCACTCGTTCCGCCAACCTGTTGACTTCGGTCGCGACCGCGGCCAGCGCCTCGGAAAGAGGATCGTTGATCTGCTTAGGGTCTGTAATCACCACCCGCTTGCCCTCGCGAAAAATAACGTGCCCTGGCACTCCCACGACCGTGGAATCGTCGGGTACGTCTCGAAGCACAACCGATCCCGCGCCAATCCGGCAGTTGCGTCCGACCGTAATGTTGCCGAGAATCTTCGCGCCTCCTCCAACCACCACCTGATCGAGCAGCGTGGGATGCCTTTTCCCGCGCTCCTTGCCGGTTCCGCCGAGCGTCACTCCCTGGTAAAGGGTCACGTCGTCACCGACAACCGCGGTCTCGCCGATCACCACACCCAATCCATGGTCGATGAATAAACGCCGGCCGATCTGCGCCCCGGGATGGATTTCGATCCCAGTCAGCCAGCGCGCGACCTGCGACAACCAGCGCGCCAGCAAAAAGAAATTGTGCTTCCACAACCCGTGATTCAGGCGATAAAACCAAAGCGCATGCAGGCCGGGGTAACAGAGATAAACTTCCAGGCGTGACTTCGCCGCAGGATCGTGCTCGAGCACGCTGGCAACATCTTCGCGGATTAGCGACAACAGATGTGGCATGGGTGCGAGATTATCGGTTCCAGACTCGAAATTGATTCAAGATCGATCAAGAAAACGATCACTCCGGAACTTGCGCTGTTGGAATCTGCAGCGCCCGGTTCCGAAGTTCTTCGAAGAGAATACTACTGAGATAGCGTTCGCCGAACGACGGCAGAATCACAACGATCAATTTGCCGGCATTTTCCTGGCGCCGCGCCACCTGCAAAGCCGCAACCACCGCCGCGCCCGACGAGATGCCAACCAGCAAGCCTTCTTCGAGCGGAAGCCGCCGCGCCATGTTGATTGCGTCATCATTGCTTACGGTGATGACCTCATCAATATATTCGCGGCGCAAGATGCTCGGAACAAAGCCGGCGCCAATTCCCTGAATCTTGTGCGGCGCTGGCTTTCCGCCGGACAGTACCGCGCTTTCGATTGGCTCTACGGCGATGGCTTTGAACGAAGGTTTTTTCGGCTTTATGTATTCGGAAACGCCCGTGATGGTCCCACCCGTACCGACGCCCGAGATCAGAAAATCGACCCGACCGTCGGTGTCCTCCCAAATTTCTGGTCCGGTAGTTTCGAAGTGAATCTTCGGATTCGCCGGGTTGTCAAATTGCTGCAGCATGTAAGCGTTCGGAGTCGAAGCCAGCAACTCCTCGGCTTTTAGAATCGCGCCCTTCATTCCCCGCGGACCCGGCGTAAGAACGATCTCGGCCCCCAAGGCAAGCAAGAGCACGCGCCGCTCGGTGCTCATGGTTTCGGGCATGGTGAGAATGAGCCTGTAACCCTTCACAGCGGCAACAAAGGCAAGAGCGATTCCAGTGTTCCCACTGGTCGGCTCAATCAGAACGGTTTTTCCAGGATGAATGCGTCCGGCGCGTTCGGCATCGGCAATCATGCTCACGCCGATGCGATCTTTGACGCTGGCCAGAGGGTTCCGGCTCTCCAGTTTTGCCACCACGTCGGCAACAGCGCCCTGCGTAACCCGATTCAGTCGCACCAGCGGAGTGTGACCAATCAGTTCCGTCACATCCTTCGCGATTTTCATACAATAACTCTACTACCTCGCTAGTCTAGCGCACGGGATCGAATCACGCGCCGCTCGGCGTCAATCCGAAGCCAGCGTTCCCCGGCACGCTCGTCGGGGTGCACGGGCTCAGTGGCATCTAGTCCAATAAATCGTAGCTGGCAAGCGTTAGGAACTCGGCAAACTCTTGACTGGTTGTCAATTCTTCCAGAACTTTGGCGGCTTGCCGCAGCTTTTCGTCATCGCCCAACTCCGCAGCCCGCTGATGAATCATCTCCTTCACCATGTCCTCGGTCACTAACCTGGCATCTTTCAAGCGCGCGCTATGCCTCACCCACTGCCAAACCTGGGCGCGACAAATTTCTGCAGTCGCAGCATCTTCCATGAGGTTATAAATCGGAACGCAACCCGACCCGTGCAACCACGAATGCAAATACTGGAGTCCCACGTCGATGTTCCAGCGCAATCCTTCCTCGGTAATATCGCCGGTCGGAACCTCGATCAAATCTTTCGCTTGCACGGGAGGGCTTTTTCGCTCTCCCGATTTGTGTTTTAGAGAAATTTGATTTGCTTCCGGCATGTACTTATCGAAGATCTCTTTTGCCACCGGGACGAGCCCGGGATGCGCGACCCAGGTGCCGTCATGGCCGGCGTGCACTTCGCGAAGTTTGTCGCGCCGCACTTTCTCGAGCGCCAACTCGTTGGCCGCCGCATCGTTTCGGATGGGAATCTGCGCCGCCATTCCTCCCATCGCATGGATGCCGCGGCGATGGCAGATCTGAATCAGCAATTCCACATAGGAGTTCAGGAAATGCCGTTCCATCGTGACCTGCGACCGATCCGGCAGCACGAACTCGGGATGTGCCCGAAACTTTTTGATATAGCTAAAGATATAGTCCCAGCGCCCACAGTTCAGCCCCGCCGAATGGTCGCGCAATTCGTAAAGAATCTCGTCCATTTCGAACGCCGCCAGAATGGTTTCGATCAGGACCGTGGCGCGAATCGATCCGCGGGGAATACCCAGTTCGTCTTGGGAAAAACAAAACACGTCATTCCACAGCCGCGCCTCCAGATGATTTTCAAGCTTGGGCAGGTAGAAATAAGGACCGGTACCTTTACTCAGCAAGGTTGCAGCGTTGTGAAAAAAGAAAAGGCCAAAATCGAACAGCGACGCTGAGATGGGCTTCTCGTCCACCAGAAAGTGCTTTTCCTCCAGGTGCCATCCCCGCGGCCGCACCATTAGCGTGGCCAGATTCGACGCAAGTTGGTACTGCTTCCCTTCCGGACTCACATAGGCAATCGTTCCCCGAATCGCATCCCGCAGATTCTGCTGGCCTTCAATATTGTTGCTCCAGGTCGGAGAATTCGAATCCTCGAAGTCCGCCATGAAGACACTGGCGCCCGAATTCAAGGCATTGATGATCATCTTGCGATCGACGGGCCCTGTAATTTCCACTCGACGATCGAGAAGATCCTTCGGAATCGGCGCTACTTTCCAGTCGCGTTCGCGGATTTCAGCCGTTTCCGACAAAAAGTCCGGAAGTTTGCCGTGGTCGATTTCTTCCTGCACCGTTCGCCGCTGCGCCAGCAGTTCCTGTCGCCGGGGCTCGAACTCGGCCGCCAGTTTCGACAAGAATGCTTGGCTTTCAGGAGTAAGAATGTCCGTTTGTTTCCGAGCCTGACTCTGGCTCTCCAGCGATTGGTTGTCGAGGGAAGTAGGGGCGTTCATGGCTGATATGATATCCGTTTTCGGATTCATATCCTACGACCCAGATCAGAACGCAAACTTATGCTGGGGAGGCATCCGGCGAATTGGGGCCGTCGGAATTCGAACGTCTGAAGCCGCTAAACCGATACGCGTGTTTTCAAGCGTCCGCGTTTGCCTTCGCGCAGCTGTGCCGCTGTAAAAGCAGACCCGCAAGTACCGCATCTCCAACTGGTAAACGCGCTGGCCAGGGGATTTGACCTGTCATTGCTGGTTTGGGATTGGTTCGCCCGCACCGCCAGAACCAACTCGCCACCGCAATCTGAACATGTCCGTTTTTGCATAGCCCCCGTTAAGGAATGGGTAAAGAATTTGGGTCACCGGACCGCGCGGACCTTAGATACGCTCACCACAGATACGCTCACCACTTGTACTGTTTCTACTATGGCACAGATGTCCCGAAGCCAACGGTCAATATTGACCGTTTTCGAGTTCGCATTGCTGCTATCTCTAGACAGGGCAGCACACCTGCAAACTCAATTCCTAGAAATTAGGTCGCTAAATAGAGAAAGGATTTCCCGGGCGAGGATGCCCACGTCGTATCACAGCAAAAAATCTTAGGCGCTAACCCGCACGGACACTAACTCCGGGTTACAGTGGGAATTTTGCATCGACTTCACGGCGTCCTCCGCTGTGAACCTGCCCATGACCAAGGCCAGCTTGCGGTTGGTTGTCGTCTGAATGGGAAGGCGATCAACTCGCAGTACGTACTGAGGAGCGTGAGCACCGCCGCGGTTGACTTTCACCAGAAACTTGATGTTTTTCATGATTTCCTTCCTAAATCCTTCTCGGAACGGTTCGGGATCACAGCGATCCCGGCAGGACAGTGTGAAGATATCGGACCACTCCTAAAGCAACCGCAAAGGAGACGATTTCCGATTGCTATCTTAAGTAAGAGAAACTAAAAGAGTAAGAAAAAATGCCAGCTTAATATCGATGCTAAGCTTGTAGGTTACTATTGTCAAGCTTGCTAACACCCGGCGATGCCCCACAAGGTCAATAGCGAAGTTGCCTCCATTTACCACGAAGCCACCAAACATTCGTACCGTAGCGTGCGCACCAACCCGCACTTCCTCGACTTCGGCAATCAGCCTTTGCCGTTCAAAATCTACCCTACGCTGGAGCCAGCGCGCATACCTACGGAGGTGCGCCAAACTGGGGTCGCTGCCCTTTCCGCAATCGCCGAAAACGCTCCCGTACAAGGGAATGCGGCTCCGGATTTAGAAGCCGTGGCCCAACTTCTGTACCTCTCCGCAGGCATCACTCGCCAAAGAAAGTATTCCGGAGGACAAATTTATTTCCGCGCCGCCGCCTGCACCGGAGCGCTCTATGAAGTCGAACTCTACCTGGTTTGCGGGGATCTGACCAACCTTCGAGCGGGCGTCTATCACTTCGCCCCCGCCGAGTTCGGCCTGCGCCAACTGCGTAGCGGAGATTATCGAAGCATCTTGGTCGATTCGACCGCCGCTGACCCCGCCATCGCGCACGCGCCGCTGACCATCGTTTGTACGTGCACCTACTGGCGCAATGCCTGGAAATACCAGGACCGTACCTACCGTCATTTTGGCTGGGACAATGGCACATTGCTCGCGAATATGCTCGCCGTAGCCACTGCTCTGGGCCTGCCCGCCAAGGTAGTGTGTGGCTTTGTCGACGCGACCGTGAACGGCTTGCTCGACGTCGATCCAGAACGCGAGGTGGCCTTTTCGCTGGTAGCGCTCGGCCACGACGCCGGGCTTTTGACGCAAATCGACGATCGGCCAGCGCAGCCCGCCCGGCTCGGACTCGAAACCGTCCCACTTTCAGGAAACGAGATCGATTATCCGCTCATGCGCGAAATGCATGCCGCCTCGTCATTCGATTCAGCCGAAGAAGTGGCGGCATGGCGCGACACCTCACTCGATCGCGCCTCAAAAACACCGTTGCAGGCGCGGGAGGGATCCTCTGCCGGCCCGATCGTTAGCCTCGAACCTCTATCCGACCGGGAAATACCTCGCGACCCCATCGAGCAGGTCATTCTTCGCCGCGGATCCAGCCGCCGGTTCGCGCCGACGCCGATCAGCCTGCCTCAACTTTCAACCATGCTCGACCGTGCAACCCGAGCGATACCGGCAGACTTTCTGCATCCCTACGGAACACAACTGAACCAGCTCTATCTGATTGTCCACGCCGTCGAGGGTCTCGAAGCCGGAGCCTACGTCTTCCACCGCGACCGTCAGGTACTCGAGTGCCTAAAGCAGGGGAATTTCCGCGACCAGGCCGGCTATCTGGGATTGGAACAGCAGTTGCCCGCCGATGCTGCGGTGGATATTTTTTTCCTGGCGGACCTACGACCGGTTTTCGATCGCTTTGGAGATCGCGGCTATCGCGCCGTGCAGCTTGAGGCTGGTATTCTCGGCGGCAAACTCTATCTCGCGGCCTACGCGCAGCGGTTGGGCGCCACGGGTCTCACCTTTTACGATGACGACGTAATCCGTTTCTTCTCTCCAGCCGCCGAAGGCAAGAGCGCCATTTTCTTAGTAGCGGTAGGCTACAGCGCCAAACACCAGACCTAGTTCTGTAGCAAAGTTTCTGTAGCAAAGTTAGGAAGCCGAGTCCTTCTGGCGAGTAACTTTAACACCGGTGAGTATTCCGAATCCCACCAGCACCACGCCGCCCACCACAATCCAGTGAGCCGGCACGCGCATCAAGCACGCACCATAGAGCAAGCCCACAACCACAGAGCAAGCCCACAACCACAACGACAAAGCCGTCAGGAAAATTCCAAACGACATAACAATTCCTCCCCAACAGAGCCCGGCTCTTCGCATCGTCTATATAACTGGATCAAGGGAGTCCGATCAGACGGACCGGAACCGGCATGCGGTTCCAGTCCGCCACAAGATCGGCTCACTGACAGCTTCCCGATGCAGTTACTGATGATCTTCTCGTGCTTCCGCGACGTGAGCCTGATGGCCCGCTTCCGACACGGCAGCCACAAACGCCTCTCCGCTATGCGGAGTTGGCACTTTGCCGGAGAGAATGTTGCGGAACATCATGTGATGGCCATAGATAGCGCGAGTCGAGTCGTTGTCCTGCTCGATGACCGCGCCTTCCAATGTCAAGCCGGCGAACACGCCTTTTGAGCGCGAGTACGTCAGTACTTCAGTGTTCAGCAATATGTCAGTTCCCGCCGAAGTGTGACGGCCAACCGGACCTGCTGCCACCGATCCTTCACCGGTCAGTTCGAACTTAGTGGATAGCAGATGCTGCAAGCCACGGTCGTTCATGACCAACATCACGAGGTCGATGCCCTCGACTCCGATCTGCAATCCCCAGCTTCCACCGCCCACCGATACAAATGCGGGAGCGCTCCAGCCTTCCGGCGTCCGGCACGATGCCACACCGCGGCCGTGCTTGGCACCGAAGATAAAGCCTGCTTTGAGCATGTCTGGCACAATGACAACGCACTTGGCGCCGCTCAATACTTCTTCCGGAATTCCTTTGTCGGGTGTGGACATAATCGATTGCAGAACGTCCACCGATTTTTGCATGCGGTCGACCGTGTCTTCGCGGTCCGAGCCCGCCCATGCGAGGGTTCCAGCCAATCCGACGAAAGCCATCAATAGCAGCGAGATTATCTTTTTCATGAATTGTTCCTTTGCTTGGATGTACTCAACTAAGGAGGAGGGAACTTCAGATGGGCTGACTTAGATTCAGAGGACCTGAAAGAGAGAGAGGAACTGTTCTCCCAAGTGCAATGATCGCGCAACGAGCCAGGGCAAAGCTGTTCTAGATTGCTCACTCTTGACAACTTGTCGAGCCAGGCGGGCCGTCGTTTCGTCATCCCAAGCCGCGCCCGCCCAGTACAGCCTGCGACTTTTCATGCGCGTGTGAGCAATCTTGCACAGAATAGCCATACCCCGAAGTGTCATAGTGAACTTGGCGGAGACGTGGGCCAACCAGCCTGTGCGCTTCCGACGCTTACCCCACGGCGGCACCGTCCGTCCCGGGTAGAAAGAAAGATGGAAGGCTGATCGACGATGAAAGCCGCTTTTCGACACTTCAGCGATCGCCTGCGCCGACGGTTCGCGGCTGTCCATGCGTCGTTTGCAAAGCTGTTTGCGTCCGTCACGCCACCAGTTCGCGGTTTCGCGTCGCAAAGAATGTGTCCGTCTTGCGGGCTCATCACGCCACGTTCCAAGGCGTCTTGCCTAGAGTGCGGAAAGTCGCTCGCTCCAGCCGGTACGAGATAGATGTAGAACCAGACGGATGGGTAGAACCCAAACTACCACCAGATGAGTTTTCGGGACGCTCCTTAGTCCGGCGACCCTCAAACGAGTGAAGGAGATCAAATATGCTTTGGACAATTTTCGTGGTGCTCTTGATTCTGTGGCTTCTCGGCTTCAGTCTCCACATAGCCGGAGGGCTGATTCACTTACTGCTGGTTGTTGCGTTGGTGGTACTGGTCATCAACCTGGTGAGCGGCCGCGGGGTTTGAGGTCTTGCTCAAGCCTTCTTTTTCAGAGAACGAAAAGAACGAAAGAAAAAACAGTACTCGCACCTCTCCGCCTATTCTTGCGATAAATGTGCGGGGCCGCTCGTGGCAGGAGTGACTGGCGGCCAGGCCGCAAAAGTACATTCGCAATCAGCAGACGCTTCGAATTTAGTTTCGCGAACGGGCGGCTGCAAGGCCGAGCGCTATGCCGCCTGCGATCAGCACAATACTGACGATGNGAGCAACGCGCTCACTGTGACTGGTCTGAACGCCAAGGTTCGCATTGCCAACCTTAATGCCCTCGGTCTGAGTGTGAGGGATCGGCACCACCAGCGACGCGACGCCGAGCACAATCAAGAGCAGTCCCACATAGAGCAACATTTTCATAGCAAACGCTCGGTATCAAGATTCGACATCCATATTCGACATCCATATTCGAGATCCATTGGGACCATTGCATCGCCGAAAAACGGGCTAGTCATGCAGAACCACGCTAAGAAGGGAGCTATGGACCTGCAACCCGCCCTCTGGACCACCGGAATAATCCACAAAACCCATTTTTCTGAAGCGGTTCATAAAAAAGCTCACCCGCGAACGCGTCGTTCCAACCATCTCGGCCAAACTCTCCTGACTGATTTTGGGTACAACAATTTCAGGGACGCCTTCTTTGCCAAAATGGGCCAGCAGAAGAAGGATGCGAGCCAGTCTCTTTTCGCTGGAGTTAAATAGCTGGTCGACCAGATCTTCTTCGTAACGGACATTCCGCGCCAGTAAATACGACACAAACAGATCGGAAAACGTATGTTCGCGATGCAGCGCACTAATCATCACCTGCTTGTCGATCCGCAGAATTTCACAATCCGACAAGGCGCTTGCCGACCCCATGCGTAGCCCCTGGCCCGCCAGCGCACCTTCACCAAAGAAGTCTCCGTTCGTTAGCATGCCAATCGTCGCTTCCCGTCCGGTCTCGGAGACCACCGTGAGCTTTACCTTGCCTTTTTGAATATAGAAAACCGCATCCGCCACATCTCCCTGCGTGAAGATCACCTGCTTCTTGACAAAGATCAGGTTCTTCCTGCCCTCGCCGATGGTTGCAAGGAAGGTGTTGGGATTGAACTCGCGCTTCTTCTTATTCCTGGACGCAGGGGTCATGAACCTCGATTCTAGCCCCTAAGGATTGTCTTTTCCTAATGACATTCGGGGCCGTGGCACGCCTCATAGATAGGGCCAAAAGGTAGGGCCAAAGTACTTGCGCCAGCGCCGGAAGTGAGCCGTTTTGCACAGTATTTCCGGGCAAGAAGGACGAATCTTGAAGCAACGAGGGGAAGCAGAGTTGTCAAACCAGGCGGCCTGTTTCTCACTCGCGTACCCGTCAGCCAGGAGGTGTCTCCTATGCCACCAGAAGCTCAAGTCGGCACCATCCTGATGTTGGAATGGCCGCAACTTTTTGGATTGGAAACTGAGCCCTACTCGGAAAACTGGAGCATGGTCAAGGTATTGGACGGCTTTGCTCTTGACCGTAAGATCCGGGCCGCAGGATGGAATTTCTTTTTCATTGCCTCGGAATTGAAAGTGATGTTTCTCGGCACGGTCAGCGCGAAAAACCTCCGGCAAGCATTGCGCCGAATTCTAGGCAAGGTAAGCGAACAACACTTCAACGGCCTCGAAGTAACCGGTATCGTCGCCAAGCGCTTTCTGGGTTTCGCCTACACGGTGGTTTCGGCGCATTCGCGTCACCTGCAACGAAACTGCTATCTGGATGGCATCGAAGCCCGGCGATTATCCCAGCCGCATGAAGCATGACCAAAAAGCGACACGCTATGCAACTTCTCAGCCGGTTGTCGTCGCGGATGACGCCGAACCGCTCTCGGCGAGACCGACTATTTGCGAAGCCCGCCCGCTAGTTGAGGCGGCATGTTGAGAAATTCGTATCCCCCGCACAGCAATCTCTAGGTTGAAGTCTTGCATCCAATGGTAGGCACGAGAAACGGGTTCTATTTGAACGACGGTGGATTGGAAACATGGAAGAGAGGAAGTCGATCTTCGACGAGCAATATAGAGTGGTTGCGATCGAAGGGGATCGCCTCGTCATCCGCGGAATTCTCAGCGGTGAAACTCTAACCATCATCAACCCACAGCCCGCAACTCCACTCACCCAAGAAGAATATCCTGTCGGAAAATTGATTGCCCTGACCGACCCATCCGGCTCTCTGCCGAACTGAGTACCCGGCCGAGAATAGGAGGTCGACGGGGCTCATCCCGACATTGAATTCGATGTCTTGGGCAAAAAAAAATAACTGGAGACCGTCAGGCGAGCAGAAAAACAGCGCTGGGGTCAAAGTTGGCAGCCCGGCAGGGATTCGAACCCCGATACGCAGCTCCAGAGGCTGCAGTCCTACCGTTGAACGACCGGGCTATAGCAAGATTCTAAATGATTTCGCGTTGCCTGCAAACGGCACGCTCTCATCGATCTCATCGATCGCACGCGAAACCTCGAACCCCGGCGTTAGAATCTCTGGCAGCGATCGAAGGAGTGGACCCCATGCCCAGCAATGGAATTTTGCCCGGAACCTTTTCAGGAACGCTCTCCGCCGAAAACGACTACGCCGAAATGGCGCGCCGTCCGCTCGAAGCCGAGCAGTGCGCACTCGTCGTCGTCGACATGCAGGAGAAATTACTGCCCCCAATCTGGGAAAAAGAGCGGCTGGTACGAAATGTCCGGCTCTTGATTCGCATGGCCGGAATCCTGAAGATTCCCTCGCTCATCACTACGCAATATGCCAAAGGCTTAGGCAACACTGTGCCGGACATTGCGTCCCTGTTGCCTGACAGTCCGCCCATCGACAAGCTGATGTTCTCCTGCTTTGGCAGCGATGTATTCTGCTCTTTGCTGAAGCGCTTGCCCGGTCAGCGAACCACCATGCTGCTCTGCGGTATGGAAACGCACATCTGTGTGGTGCAGACTGCAATCGGAGGGCTCCGCGAAGGCTACCTCGTGCATGTGGCTTCCGATGCAGTCAGCTCCAGAGCAGAATTAAATTGGCGAGTTGGACTGGATCGGATGCGCGCCGCCGGAGCGATTCTTTCCTCGACCGAAATGATGATCTACGAACTGCTGCGCTCATCGGGCGCAGTTGCATTTCGAGAACTATTGCCCTATCTGAAAGGCTAAAGTCGAACTCGAATGGCACCCGGGGAGGGAAGGAAATTGAAATTAAAGACCATTCAGGCTTCCTCCGTGGAGTCCCCGGATGCTCCCGGAAGATTTTCGGCCACCCAGAATCAGCCTTCTTTATGTTTCACACGTACCACGGTGATTTTTGAAAACCCCTCATCGAATGTGGGTGGCTTCAACTTGCCCGCCATCTTACGCATGATCTCTTCCGCAACCGCGCGGCCCCGTCGCTGGTGCCGTTCCATGCAAACCTCCAGCGGGACATCGAAGAACACTCCCTGCACATCGTAGCCGTAATCCTTCGCCAGCTTAATCCAGCTGCTACGGTCGTGGGGAGTAAGGTTGGTTGCATCCACATAGTTCATGGGACGCCGCGCAATCAGGCGGGCCTTCAACATGGATCGCAGATTGGAAAATACCAAATCCTGAAAACGCTGCTCCTGCGCGTCGTCAAAAAGAAGTTCGCGGAGCAGATCGCTCGAAAGCGGATGGATATTGTGCCGCTTGAACCACGAGCTCTTGCCCGATCCCGGCAACCCGATCGCAAGAACAACGGTTCCCTTGCTGGGGCGGGGGGTAGCTGACGAAGATGGCAAAGACGGGGCCAGTTCCTTGACGACAGGAGCTGGTTCGGGGACGGATGACTCTGCGGCCGACGGTTCGATGGCCGAGGGCAGTGCTGGCAGGCGAGCGGGTGGCGCGCTCGCGGTCCGCGAACGGCCACGACCTCCGCGACTCCGACGCCGACGAGCCGTTCGCGGTCTCGATTCCACTGCACCCGGCACCGTAGCTGGCACCGAAGCAGGCTCAGCCTCAGATTCAGGTTCCTGCCGCGCCGTGCGGCGCGACTGCACTACGGGCGCCTCGACCGTCGCCGCCTCAACCGGAGCTGCCACCGCGGCAGCGGGCTCATTGTCATAAAACTTCGGCTGCAACGGCTCAAGCTCTTTGGTCGTTTCCTTTGCCCCGTCTCCGGGCTTTTTGCGGCGCTTCAAGCGCTCGCTCATCCATTTACGCATATAGCGCTTGTAGCACACCGGCGCATGAGGGAGCAATCTCCGCCCCGTAGCAGGCAGGATACCCGGTATCGCTTCGGCATGATTTCTCCTGGGTTCCCCGGTGGTAAAGATTTTACCCCCGTCGCGGTAAGAGTTCTCTGCGGCGCGATTACAATAGCTGCCAGAATCACCAGTCAGGATAAAATCCATGAACCCGACTCATCCCGCAGCTCTCCCGATTGCCACCGGACAACTCCCTGCCGTGCCACTGACGCTCGAGGGCTATGCCACGCTTCATCAGATGACGCGTTTCCGCTGGACTGCCTGGCGCGCCCTCGCCGACGACGACCGGCGAGAGATTGCAGCCGAAGCCGCTCGCGTTCTATCCGAGATGGAAAGCAAAACCGAGGGACAGTCTGCGCTATTTTCCTTGCTCGGACACAAAGGGGATCTGATGCTGGTCCACTTCCGTGAGAGCTTCGATCAGCTCAATCAGGCCGAACTTGATCTGGCGCGGCTTCGACTCAGCGATTTCCTCGAACCCACAACTTCCTATTTATCAGTGATCGAGCTCGGACTGTACGAGTCGTCGTTGAAGACCTACAAGGGGCTTGCCGAGCGCGGCGTCGAACCGCACTCAGACGAATGGAAAGCTGCCATCAAGGAAACCGTCGCGCGCCAGAAAGAGGCCATGAAATCGCGGCTGTTCCCGTCCATGCCACCCAACCGCTACCTCTGTTTTTATCCCATGGATCGCCGGCGTGGCGAAGACAAGAACTGGTACCTGCTCCCCATGGAAGAGCGCCAGCGCCAGATGAACGAACACGGCCTCGTCGGACGCCGCTATGCCGGAGAGGTGAAACAGATCATCACCGGGTCCATCGGCTTCGATGACTGGGAGTGGGGCGTCGATCTGTTCGCCGACGATCCGCTGGTTTTCAAAAAGCTGATCTACGAGATGCGCTTCGACCATGTCAGCGCCGTCTATGCGCTCTTCGGAAGTTTCTATATTGGATTGCGCTGCCCGGCGAACCGCTTGCACGACTTACTGGAGGGCAATTTGCCTGGGAATACCAAACCTGGGAATACTTAAAGTGTTCTGTGAATGTTTTCGTGGAGCGAGAGGACTTCTCGCATCTTCCGCACCGCGGACAGCTGGCTTACGAGATGAGAAGCAGCCGCGATGCAGAAAACTGCTTCACCTCGCTCGCTTCTTGGGAAATTTGTATTCATGCTGCCTCATATCCACCCGCATGCCGCGAAAAGTGATCCCTTCCATGCGCAGGCGAAAACGCTGTTCGGCGCCATTTTCTCCCGCGAGCTTGATGGCACCGCCCGAGCCGAGCACGCGGTGCCAGGGCAATCCCCGAACACTCTGCAGGACGCGCACAACCTGCCGCGCAGCTCCAGGCCAACCCGCAGCCTTGGCAATCGCTCCGTAACTCGATACCTTTCCCGCCGGCAAAGCCCGAATGCAGCCGACGACGCGAGCCCGCTGATTCTCCAGCATATTTTCGCCGGACTCAGCTCCGCGAGACCTGCGCTTCCCAGATTCGGCTTTGGATTTTCGCCTCACAAGTCCATATTCCACAAGCGGTCAGCCGCAGACAAGCGTAATCCGACAATCGTGTTAACCTAGATTCCGCCGGTACAAAAATTTAGGCAGTGACCGTAAAACTTGGGACTACGATACCTGCATCCCAATGTTTTTACTCACCAACTGGCCCCTCGGAGAAATTGGAGAAATAGAATGCTTCGCCTGTTGAAAGCCTTGCTCCTTGCCTTGGCTGTCTGCGCCTTGAGTATTTTCTCGACCAGTTGTGGTTCCGGTGGTTCCGCCCAGGTTCGTGTATTCAATGCCATCCCTGACAATGGTGCCAATGGCTCAATCGCTCTGGACCTCTGGTTCAACGATAACTTGGTCATCACCGCCTTGGGAGTCAATGCCATCACTCCTGCCGCGACGACCCCTGCGAAATACCTGAACATCGCGTCGGGAAACGACACCATCGTAGCCTACGACACTGGCACCGAGAGCAACCCGATCGCGAGCAACGGCTCCGAAGACGGATTGAGCAGTTCGACCGAGTACACCTTGCTTTTGGGAGGATTTACCGACAGTCCCCCCACACACCTTGCTTTTGGGAGGATTTACCGACAGTCCCCCCACTCTCTACATTATCCCGGACGACAATACTCCTCCGGCGGCAAACTTCACCAAAGTCCGTGTCATCGACGCATCGGCGGTTGAGGGGGCAAATCCGCTGGATGTTTATCTCTACCAGGTGGGGACCGTACCTCCCGCATCGCCCCAGATTCCTACCCTGACTCTGGGGAGTGTGTGCTCGGCGTCGCCGTGTTCCGGCGGCTACTATCCTCTTCAATTTACCTCCGGTCAACCCGCATATGACCTAGAGGTTGTTCGCCATGGCGGCCCCATACTCTATGTCTTTAGCTCGATCGCTTTCTCAGCCGGAGAGATTGTAACTGTGATACTCGACGATGAGCCGGGGGGCTTTACGATTAACCCAAGTCCCAAAGTGATGATTGATCTGAACTAGTTGCAGACGAGTCGCCAAATCCATCCGGCGTTCTCGCAGTACTTTAGGAAAGTTTCTGATTCTCGGTTGAGTCCGGCGAACCACCCGGCAAGCGGTTGACAAAACTTCGCCTTCACTAAGAAACTGGAGAATCCCAAATTCTGGAGAATCTAAAGATGTCTCGCTCTTGCTCGTTGCCAGCTTGTACCTGGCTATCCCGTACCCAGTTGTCTCGTACATTGATAGCTCGTACCCTGGCGCTCGCAGCCTTGAGCATCATTACCATCAGTTGCAATCAGACGAATCTCACGAACGTTCGTGTGATCAACGCGATCTCCGACGGTCCCGGCTTGGATGTCTATCTCAACGGATCCAAGTCCTTCACCAATATGCCATTTTTACAGGTTGAGCCGACTCCTCCCACTTATGCGTCGTTCTACTCGGGCCAGGACACATTTGAAGCGTTTAAAAGCGGCACCACTACCCAACCCCTGTTCGGATACAACGGCATCGGAAATAGCGGCCAGGGAACCGGCGGCGCCATCATTACCTTGAACGGCTCGACCGAGTACACGGTAATTATGGATGGACTCTACGCCGGACCTTCCCTCGTCGTCGTACCCGACAACAACGCCGTACCGTTTGAGAACCAAGAAGAGTTCCGCGTCATCAATGCGTCCCCGGGATCACCGACGGGCGGAGTGGACGTTTACATCGTCCCCCCCAATACCGAAAACCTCACAAACTACACGCCCCAGATCAATGGCCTCGAAAATGGGCAAGGCAGCAACTATCAGAACCTCGCCTATCTCAGCGGTGGTTATAACGTGATGGTGACCGCAAATGGGAGTAAGAAGGCGCTCATCACCGAGCTTTTGACCCCCCAAGCGCAATCGATTACCACACTGGTATTGGTCGACAACCTGGGCGGTCTTAACGGAATGTCACAAACTCCGCTGATATTGCACGACCTCAATTAATCATCATTGCCCAAGCAAGGTCTGCATAACACCTGTCGTTGATTTCGGGGGGTATAGCGCTTCAGCTGCTGCGATTACCGGGCTTCTACTTTGAATGCAGCTCGAAGCCCGCTGCGGTCGTCACCTGCCCGGCAGGAGTTTCTTACGACTTCTTACGCCGCATCCTGCTTAAAAGATCGCACCGCCGACTCTTCATCGTCAAAAACTTCAAAAATAGTCAGGAGCTTTGTGACCTGGAGAAGATCGCCCACCCGCTGGCTCAAACTTGCCAGTTTCACCGCGCCGCCCGCGTTGCGTGCTGTCGTGTAAAGCGAAACCAGCGTTCCGAGCCCGCCGCTATCGATGTAATTCACCTCGCCCAAATTCAGCACTACCTTGGGACTCTGGGCCAACAGATTCTTGACCGTGTCGCGCAGGCTGGCGGATTCTTCGCCAAATACCAGCCGGCCGCTGCAATCGACGACCAGCACGCCTTCTAATGCTCTAGTGCTCATTCTCAGTTGCATAGGCGCTCCAATATTCGCAGTGAAATTCAATGCATCAGCCTACCCCGCCAGCCGAAGGCATGCAAGCCGACTCAAACGGGTGACTCAAACGGGTGTCAACCGGCAATAGAAACGTCCCCCTTGTTACGACAATAAAAATGTCCCCTTTTTCCGGTTGATGTTGTCATTCGAATGCGCACGGAAGCAAAGGACCTCTGACTGTCGAACGCTCGCGATACCACCGACCGAACCGCTCCCACGCCAGCCTGTATAATCAGGGATTCCGATGAGCTATCAGGTCCTGGCACGCAAATACCGCCCGCAGAAATTTTCCGACGTTATCGGTCAGGAGCACGTTACCCGCACCCTCCAGAATGCCATCGCGCAGGAACGCATCGCGCACGGTTATATCTTCAGCGGGCATCGCGGAATCGGCAAAACGACAGTCGCCCGCATCCTGGCCATGGCATTGAATTGCCGCTCGACGATTGAAACCACGGGGAAGCCTCCCCTCGAGCCCTGCGGGATTTGTGATTCCTGCACTGAAATTCGCGCCGGCAACGCAGTCGACGTAATCGAAATTGACGCGGCCACCAATCGCGGCATCGATGAGATTCGCGAACTGCGCGAAGCCGCGCGCTATCGTCCGGCACGGGACCGCTTCAAAATCTATATTCTCGACGAAGCGCACCAGATCACCGATGCTGCTTTCAACGCGCTGCTCAAAACGCTGGAGGAGCCGCCCAGCCACGTCATCTTCATGATGGCCACCACGCAACCCGAAGACATCCCTCAAACCATCCGCTCCCGCTGCCAGCACTTCAGCTTTCGCGCGGTAAAGTTTGCGGACATCATGGGACAGCTCCGCGACATCGTGACGCAAGAGAAGATTCCCGCCGACGAAGACGCTCTCGCTCTATTGGCGGAAGCAGGCGACGGATCGTTGCGCGATGCTCTCTCCGTGCTTGATCAGGCGATTGCTTCCACCTCCGACCATCTGACCCTCGATTCTGTTCGCAGTCTCATCGGCGCCGCCCCAGCCGGAGCGCTCGAGACCGTAATGCAATCGGTTGCCGAAAGTTCGAGTGAGAAAATACTGCTGCTGGTTGACGAATTGATCGGCGAAGGCCACAGTCCCACCCATTTCGCGCGCCAGTTGGTTCGGTTTTTGCGGAACGTCACCGTGGCAAAGATCGCCGGGAAGGACTCCGCGCTGCTGCAGGTTTCCTCCGATGAGCGCGCCCGCGTCGCCCGCATCGCCGACTTGTTCAGTGAAGAAGACCTGACGCGACACTTGCAGATCATGCTGCGCACTCACGGAGAACTCGGATACCGCCAGGAGCAGCGCTTCCATCTCGAACTTGGACTGCTGAAGATGGCGCATGCCACCCGACTGCTGCCGATTGAGCAGTTGCTGAGCGACGCGGCAGCATCGACTTCTTCTTCGCCGGCACGCACCACACCGAGGCCGGTTCTTGCGCCACCGGTCGCCTCTCATTCTTTTTCTTCCGCAACGGACCCTCGCCGCACCGAACCCGCGGCGACGGCGCGACAAAATTCCGTATCGCCGTTTGCGGCCGACTCCGCCCGTAAGGCCAATCCCAAGGCGGAATTCTCGGCAGCTACAGCGCCAGGCGCGGACGAGGACGCCCGCTCTCCGCAACCGTCCGGTGGAACAACTGCCAACTTCGTCATCATGGGATCGGCGGCGCCAGCGGTTGAAGAGTTATCGCCAGTGCCGCAACGGGAGCGTGTCGAAACCGAGCCTGTCGAAATAAGGACCGCGGCAAAGCCTGAAATGAACGCCGAATCTCTCCGCGATGCCGTGCTGAACGCGCTGAGCAACCAGCAAATGCTGGTCTCTCTGCTGGAGAGCGCGGAGTGGACACTCGAAGGAAACTCGCTGCGCGTAAAAGCAACTGCCTCGAGCACTATGATTGAAATGTCATTCACCGCCGACGCGCGCCGCATCGCTAGCGCCGCCGCCAGCGGCTTGGCTGGGAGACCGCTTAAAGTTCTGGTCGAAGCCGGCGGCACGCAACAGTCAGCCCCTCCCGTACGTCGAGCACCGAACGGAAGCGCGCGGAGTCGAGCCGAACAGGATCCGGTCGTACAAAGAATGAAAGAAAAATTCGGAGCGGAAATTCGCACCGTGATTGATTATCGCGAAAAAGATTATCGAGAGAAGCAATAAGCATGAACCGCGGAGACGCCACGGAAATCGAGAATTATGATTTTGTTTTCTCGGCGCATTCCGCGTCGCGGCGGTAAAAAGGTCTTCTATGTCCGGATTCAATTTGCAAGAACTAATGTCACAAGCCAAGCAGCACTACGAGACGCTGCAAAAGAAGATGGAGCACACCATCGTCGAGTCTTCCTCTGGCGGCGGAACGGTCACCGTCAAAATGGATGGCCGCAGGCAGGTGCTCGCCATCAAGATCGATCCCGAGGCAGTCAAGGCGGGCGATGTTGAAATGCTGCAAGATCTGGTAATGGCCGCGCTCAACGAAGCGAGCCGCAAGGTCGATCAGGCAATGCAATCAAGCGTGGGTGGAATGCTCGGCGGCCTCGGCATCGGGGGACTCTAAGAAATGTCTCGCTTCGCCGAACCGATGACCCGGCTCATCGACGAGCTCAAAAAACTGCCTGGAGTCGGCAACAAAAGCGCCCAGCGGCTCGCCTTTCATATTCTGCGTTCGAGCGAGGATGATGCCGAAGCTCTCGCCTCCGCTGTCCGCGACGTCAAAGCCAATCTGCGCCTGTGTTCGATCTGCAACAACATCACCGATGTCGATCCCTGCGTCTACTGCAGCAGTCCCACCCGCAATCAGAAGCTGGTCTGCGTAGTCGAGGAACCGACCAACATTGCCGCCGTCGAGAAAACGCGGCATTTTAATGGCGTTTATCACGTTCTCCACGGCTCAATCTCACCGCTGCACGGCATAGGCCCCGAGCAGCTCCGCATCGGAAATCTGGTGACCCGCGTCGCCCAGGGCGAGATCGAAGAAGTCATCCTGGCCACCAACCCCACCGTCGAGGGCGAAGCCACCGCCACCTATCTGGCCCAACAACTAAAGCGTCAGGGACTGCGCGTCACCCGTATCGCCATGGGCATCCCGGTAGGCAGCGATATCGAATATACCGACGAAGTCACCATGCTCAAGGCCATGGAAGGCCGCCGGGAAATGTAAGGTCTGCCCCGAAGCTGGCACGCAAAAGGCCCACACCCATGGTTCCCGCCCCTTCCCGCAGGGCTACCGTAGGTCCAATGCATAAAAATTCCCGGCTCTTAGTTCTCGAGTTCTCGAGCAACATCCCAAGTTCCTCGACTTGAAGTCACAAGCTGAAAGCTGAGCTTCAAGCCACTTTGTCCCCAATAACGTTTGCTTCCTGGCCTAACCTTTATTTTCAATGAGTTATGCCTGCGGCAGCCACGCGCAGCAGAATGCATGGGACAAGTTGTCCATCCTGGCCGACTTTGTGTTACGTGTAAGTCATAGCAAACAATACTATTCCAAGCTTTACAATCGGCCTCGCAATTGCCTCTTAGAGGCTAGGCACGAGGGACGCGCGATGCGTTCATCGCAGCCACCGTCAAAAACTTATGAACGAGAACCTTAAGTCGAATAACACGAGCCGCTTGCTCGACAGCTCGGTGTTGAGTGCCGGGTTCCCGTCGCTTCCCGCTTGTTACCAAAGGTCTCTAGATCACGATAAATCTTCTTTGTATGATTTCCGGAAGTCCAACATCCATCTTCATCATTTGAGGGATCCAACGATGGGCCGTGTCTTACGCTTTGCGCTCCTGTTCTGCGCCGCCACTTTGCTGATGGGGGCCGGACGCTTGCGCGCGCAAGAAACGCTCCCTACTCTCACTCAGTCCGCGCCACGTTTCGGGGGCCCGCAGGATTGGAGCACCCAGAGCGTCATCTACACCCGCAACGGCTCGGTGGAGGATATGCTTAAGCTCCGCGACGATCCTCGCTTCCTGCATAGCATTGTTCTGCATTACATGCGGGAGCACCGCAACCAAATCGGGCAACCGGCGACTGCCGGCCCGAACGAATCTGGAGCAAGCGAAGCAGGATGGAACGAAGGTCCGAACGACGCTGGGCGAGACGACAACCGTTTGAGCCAAGACAACTTCGACACGGATATGCAGGGGCCCGAGCCAACTCCGGTCGACCCGATCAAATTTCCGACAATTCCATCTAGAAATAAGCACTCCCATGTCGACTGGTCGGTCTCGCTCGGGCCAAACGCTGGCCTGGCCTTGGGGGGAACCCCGGCCGTATACACCTATAGTTATACATCGCCCAGTTGCAGTACCCTCACCGCCACTCCCCCCGTCGTAGGTGACTTCATTGTTTACACCGTTAACGCGACTCCGGTGGTGGGCACGCAGGCCAATCTAGTCGGATTAACGAATCTTTATACCGCCGGCGCGGGCACTGGATTTTGCTCCGGCACCGGACCCTCGTTTTTATTTTCCTATGCCATTGGGTCCGGCGGCTCGCCATTGTCGCCCGTGCTTTCGCGCGATGGGACCAAGGTTGCCTGGATCGAAAACCGGCCGAGCACCACACCCCCGTCATCCTATTTGCACGTTACGACGTGGGCCGCCAACGATGGGGGCACTGCCGTGTCTCCGATCGTCCCGACTGGTACGTTCTCGAGTGGCGTCTGCACCCCGGCCGGCACCTCCTGCGACGATGCTATCGAATACACCGCCGCAACCCCTCCCGGATGCTCCAAGGCATATATCGCCGCAAACACCCATTCCGACATCTACGTCGACTACGGCAGCGATAGCGGCTTTGTCAGCGCCAACAACGGACTTCTTTACCATATTAAGAATATTTTCAGCACGACGACCGCCCCCAGCGTCGATTTCTGCGTCGCCGTCAACACAACTTTCGAAGGCACCCCCAATGCGGCAATGAGTGGTCCGCTCTATGATCCTCTGGTCAACGAGGTCTTCATCACCGATTCCGAAAAAATCTACGCTTATGTCGTGAATGCGTCCGGATCGGCGCCGAGCTTCTCGCCCGCGTCCAACCCGTCCTACCTCTACGGAAATACCGGCAGTGACTACAATAACCCGACCGGTACAGGAATAATGCTGGACGCATATAACGGCTTTGTTTACGTGTTCTCGACCTACGACGGAGCCGGCGACACTTCTGTGACCCAGTTGCCCACCAGCCTTGCTTCAGCCGCTGCGGTTGAACTCGGGAGCAAAAGCACCAATAGCACGAAAATGCTCTTCTACGGAGCCTTCGATAACCACTATTACAACTATGGCCCGGCCAATGCCGCCTCCACTCTGTACAGTTGCGGCACCGCGGCGACGGCGACCGCCGCGCAGAATCTGTTCGCGATTAATTTCAACCCCAACACCGGCGTCGCGATCTCAACCCCCGCCATGTCCTCCAACCAAAATGTGAACGGGGGTGGAATCGCTAACGGAGTCTGCTCGCCCATCACCGAGTTTTATGATGGGACCAATGATCGAATCTTCGTCGGCATGGGACAGCCAGCCGCTACCACCGGAGCGAACATCGTCACCATGTGGAACGTCAACAGCCGACTCACGAGCTCGAGCGAGCCGACAGTTACCAGCCCCGCGACCTACCTCGGCGGCACCAGTGGTTTCGCCGCCGACATTGTCAGCTCCGACGCTCAGGCGCAGAACATCTACTTCTCGACCGAACAAGTCGGTACCGCTTCGACAACTGTAACCGGCGGTGGTACCGGAACAGCTTTCAACGTGAACGGCATCTACACAGACGGCACAAAGTTCCCGGAGACTGGCGGCCTCGATGACGATGGCAACGCCTACTCGCATAACCTGCTCGGCGCTTCGGTAACCTGGAACGGCACCACGTATAACTTTGGACCGACGAACCAGCTGGACGCCTGGCAGGCCGCCACCATTACGCTACCCGCGGGTCAATACAGCACGTTGTCATTTCTAGCAAACACAGTGAACGGCAACCTGCCCTCACAGGAATTCATCGTCACCTACACGGACGGCACGACCACAACCCTCACCCAAAGTGTCAGCGACTGGTATACGCCGCAGTATTACCCGGGAGAAGCGATCGCCCTGACCACGGCCTATCGCGATATGTATAACGCCACCAAGGACGACCGGACTTTTAATCTCTACGGCTACTCATTCGGCATCAACGCCAATAAGACCGTACAAAGCCTCACCTTGCCCGGAGTCGCTGCTGGTACAACCGATAATGTTGTCGTTGTTCTTGGCATCGCATTGTCCGCCAACTGCGGAGGCGAGGACTATTGCGCCGTAAAGCTGACGCAGTCCGGGTTGCAGTAGAGCCGGACATCTGGTTTGGGATTGGAAGACATTGAGCGCTGGAGTGACTGTCGAGGAATGACTGCGGACGGGTTACGAAAGCTTACTGAAAGAATTGCACTGGCTTGATTGGCCCATAACTTTTCCGCAAGTGAGCGCCTGTGTCTCGAACACACGCTCGAAGCGGAAAGCGGGCTTCACGTAAGTTTTTTTGGTTTGCTTCTGCTCGGTCTCTAGCTTGTCGTCTGGCCTAACAGGGTTCCCGTTTGCCATTGTAAGTATTCACCCCAAAAACATGCATCGGACAAGCGATTTGAATCTCTGTGGCGATCATAAGGCTTCGTACCGCCAGCTTGGGAGTGATGATTCGGCTTCCCCCCGCGCTCGACCTTGATCCGCCCGACCCTTCCGTGAGGCAGGTATTGCGGTCCGCCAAACTCAGTCTCCAGCGGTTCCCAGCAAAAATCCGTTCATTTCCTCCTCCGGAGCAACTAATCCTTCGGGCAACCTCCCCCGGTTGTATTCCGCCATGCGGTTTTTCCACTTCAAAAAGTCAGTAATGCTCTGCGGCTCGATGCGGACTTCCACCCGCCGCAGGCTCGCCAGGAGCAGATTCATTTCATATGCGAATCCAATGTCAGAGCGCAGATTCTTGGCCGACGACTTGATCCGCTCCACTTCGCGCCCGCAAACTTCGAGCAATCCCCACCCCGCCGGAAGCTCTTCGCATCGAATCAGCCCCCGAGGCGCCAGATAATAGCGCTCGCAGCCCACGCCGGTCTGCGGCTTTTGCCGAAACGGCTTGTCACGATCCGCCAGGAAATCTGCCCGCGAAATCTTGCCCTCGACCAGCACCGAATGGCACGCCTTCTTCCAGCCGATCGCGTCCGGCATCTCTCCACTGACGCAAGCCTGCTCGCTCAGCACCACTCCACAGCGATAACGGCGCAGCCACGACACCGCCATCGAAACTAATTTCGCGTGCGTCATATCGATACCGATCACTACAAGTTTCGGAGCCGAAGGTCGTCCTGAGAAGTAGCAAACTGGTTTCGACGGCAGAATTCCCGTCGAGAGATGGGTAGCCTTACCCGTACAGCCGAGCCGAGCTCGGCAATCCCGTTAGGGCCGCACGACAAAATTGCTGTTTCCGACAGAACTTCGCAAGGCTCGCACCAGCAGCGGCCGCCGCAACACCGTCTCCAGCAAATGTCGCGCCGCAGCAATCCCTTCCGCCGAGCGATCGAGTGCCGAGTATCCCTCCGCTCGCACCACGACGGAGCGATCTTGCAGGCGAACCTCAAGCCGCGCCGAGTTTTCCCGGCCAATGTTGCCGTGGCCCACGTCCAGCGCGTTTGCCAGACGCAACACCCCTGCCAGCTCGATGGCAATTGGACGATCCGCCAGTTCCAGCGCCTGCAGCGTCTTTCCTCGAGGATGGGGCAACGCTCCGCGATGATAGCGCGCCACCACCGCTGCCAATTCCAGTTCG
>JGI12631J13338_1000093_pt1 | contig 29741 bp, 23 predicted proteins | sample BlaSpr_A8_Ref_O1_FD_13338 | JGI IMG/M metagenome (IMG submission 13338) | reverse complement strand
AAAAAAAAAAAAAAAAAAAAAAAAAAAAAAATGACAAATACTTCATTATTAAACAATAATTTATTCGATTATACTATTTTAATCGGTTGTGGAATTATCTTAGGCTGTTCTTTATTTTACTTAATTAGAAGTAATTATACTGTTATTCCTTCTAATAATACAGAAGCTTTAACAAACCAAGAGATAGAAGGAATAATTAACGAAAATGCAGTAACTATGATAAATAACGAAAATATAGATGCTATAATTGACAATGATTCTGATACAGATTCTCAAAGTACATATGATAATGAAAGTTTATTTGATAGTGCTAGTTCATCTGATTTTGATGATATAATACAGGATCCAGATATATATTATCTACCATATATGGAAAATATATATAGCTCAGAAGAATTTATCATGCCTGACGTAGATTTTAATGTATGTCCTATTGAGGAATTAAAATTATTTGAGATAAGTAGCCTATATTCTAGAAAAATGGCTGAACATTCGATTTCTGAAGAAGATTTAATGGAATTACTATCTTTTTTTAACAAGAAAGAATTAGCTACAAATTGAATTAATGACGTAATCCTTATGCTTATAGATCATTTGTAATATTTGATAAATTTAAATATTAATTTTTAAAAATTTACCCCCTTTCATTTTTAAATATTAATTTTTAAAATTTACCCCCTTTCATTTTTGTTTTTTGTTTTGTTTTAAATATTTATTCTCTATTTGTTTTGTTTTAAAATTTGTAATTTTAAGTAGGATCCTCAGAGACTACACGCGAAGCCCCTTAAATTTTTCAATGTCAGTAATTCTATTTTTATTAAGAAAAGACTCAGCAAGTTAAGGGTGAAGACATAGTCCGTCCAGGTAGGAAACTACTTCTTTAATTCAATTTAATTAACTTTAATAGTTGTAGAATTGAGCAATAAAGGTTTGACTTAATAGTCAAATGGTTAAAAGATTTCCAAGATTAAATAATATAAGTTTTTGATTATTACCACCATCATTAATATTATTATTACTTAGTGCATTAGTAGAAAATGGAGCAGGGACAGGATGAACAATATATCCACCATTATCAGGAATTCAAGCTCATTCTGGTGGATCTGTTGATTTAGCTATTTTTAGTTTACATTTAACAGGGGTATCTTCATTATTAGGAGCTATTAATTTTATTACTACAGTTTTAAATATGAGAACTAATGGTATGAGTTTACACAAATTATCATTATTTGTATGAAGTGTATTTGTAACTGCTATTTTATTATTATTAGCTTTACCTGTATTAGCTGGTGCAGTAACAATGTTATTAACTGATAGAAATTTTAATACTAGTTTCTACGATCCAGCTGGAGGTGGAGATCCTATATTATTCCAACATCTTTTCTGATTCTTTGGACATCCTGAAGTTTATATTTTAATTATACCTGGATTTGGTATAGTTAGTCAAGTTATATCTACATTTTCAGGTAAACCAATATTTGGTTACTTAGGAATGGTATATGCTATGTTTTCTATTGGAATATTAGGATTCTTAGTATGATCTCATCATATGTTCAGTGTAGGTTTAGATGTAGATACAAGAGCTTATTTCACTGCAGCTACAATGGTAATTGCTGTACCTACAGGTATTAAAATATTCTCTTGAATTGCTACATTATATGGTGGTAGTTTAAGATTAACAACACCTTTAATATTCGCATTAGGATTCTTAGCTTTATTCACAATAGGAGGTGTTACTGGAGTAATTTTAGCTAATGCTTCATTAGATTTAGCTTTACATGATAGAATTAAAAAAGATCCTCATTATATCCATAAATTTTGAGTAGGTTTAATGGATGGTGATGGAAGTATTCAAGTTAATCACTGAAGACATAAAAATCTTCAATACAGATTAGTTATTAAATTAAAATATTATATTGAAAATTTATCAATGTTAAATTTAATAAAATATCACATCGGAGGAAATGTGAGAGTAATTGGAGATAATAAATTTATTATTTGAGTTGTAAACGATAGAAAACAAATTCAAAGAATAATTGAAATATTTGTTTCTTATCCTCCCTTGACTTCAAGATTAAGAGCTCAATTAGCATTTATGTTAGAATGTTTTCAACAAAATAATGTTGTATGATATTTAAATGCTAGAAGTAAAAAATATCTTAATCCTAATCTAGATATAGTTAAAATTGATAATAATTATTTTAATGCATGATTATCTGGATTTATAGAAGCAGAAGGTTGTTTTTCAATAAGAGAGAAATCTAATAGTCATTCATTTTCTATTGGTCAAAACAACGATAAATATATATTAGAAGTAATTAAAAATCATTTTGATATTAAAAATGAAATTAGAAAAATAAATAATAAATTTTGATTTATTGAAATTTATAGAAAATTAACTTTAATAAAAATTATTAATCATTGCCTTAACTATCCTTTGTTAGGAGAAAAAATACTTTCATTTACTAAATTTAGAGATCTTTTTAAATAAGTGTCCTGTTGTCTTACCACTGTGATAAATAAAATTAAATTATAAGGGAAAATAAAAAAAAAATTTATCGGTAATATAAATAAAATTTATATATTGCTAACGGTGAAACCTTTAAAATGGAAATATTGCAATTTCCATGCTATAAATTTTAAAGGCAATACCGTGGAAACCAAACTATAAATAATTATTATTTGTAGAAGTAGGATCCGTAGAGACTATACGTGGTAGTCGAACGTTAATTAAGTTTAATAATTAGATAAGATATAGTCCGATCCTCATTGTAAAATGAGTATAATTATATTATAAATATTTAAACATAATATAATTCTAAATAGACTTATTATGTAGTAGCTCACTTCCATTATGTATTATCAATGGGAGCTGTATTTGCTATATTTGCTGGATTTTATTTCTGAGCACCTAAAATAATAGGAAAATCATATAATGAATTATTAGGAAAAATTCATTTTTGAACATTATTTGTAGGAGTAAATACTACTTTCTTCCCTCAACACTTTTTAGGGTTAGCGGGTAAAATAACAAATAAATACTTTAATAAAATACAATATATTTTTAAATTAACTTTAGTTTTTTTATTTTTTTTACTATTTAAATCTTTAGATTTGACTATTTTAATAAATAGTGTTATACCATTATCTATTTCTCTGAAATATAGAGATAATAAAAATCTAAAATTTCCTAACGGTCCTCATAAAAAACCACAATGATTAAATAATCCTGTAAGAATTTACGAAAATCCTAATTATTATAGAAACTTGATAGGTTCTGAAAATAAAAAACATTCAGTAATTTATCAATGATTAAATCTTATAACAGGAAAAATGTATGTAGGTAGTGCCTGAAATGGTTCCTCTAGACTTCTAAGTTATTGAACTCCTAGCATATTGCGAAGAAAATATCCTATTTACCATAACATAAATTATTACGGTATTCACAATTTTGCTTTAGCTATCTTAGAAGATTTAGGTACTTCAGGAACCGTTACAAAAGAATATTTACTTTCCAGAGAACAATATTATTTGGATATGTTATTTAATAAATATCCAAACTTAGTTCTTAACTTATCAAAAGTAGCAGGTTCTACAAAAGGTTATAAACATAGACCTGAATTAAGTTTAAGTAGAAAAGGTCACTTAAATCCAATGTTTGGTATAAGCAAATCTAAAGAATTTATAGAAATGCAACTTAGAGACAAAAAGTGTTCTAATAATCCATTATTTGGTCAAATTAAATCTCCTTCTACTTTAGCTAAAATTACTAAAATTGTTTATGTTTATAATTGCTTGGATATGTCTTTAATTGGAGAATATTCAACAGTAAACTGTGCTAAAAAGTTTAAAATGGGGCAAGATACATTAACCAAATATATTAAAAGTGGTTTACCTTATAAAGGAAAAATATTTAGTAGAGAAAAACTTAATTAAAGTGTTTAAATTTAAATAAAATAAGAAAATAAGAAAATAAGAAATAAAATATTAATTAAAATTTACCCCCTTTTTTCCATAATTTCAATAAAATAAAAGGGTAAACAAGTAACGGAAAATTCCATATGCTTGTCTTGTTTACGTGATATCTTTAAATTTATTATTTCTTATTTTCTTATTACCTATTTAAAGTATTTTAAACATGCCCCAAGTAATATAAATACTTAATTTTTATATTATTTGAAAATTGGGTGAATTGCAAGAAAGACCTATAACTAGGTTAACTTGCAGCTTATCTTATTACGAAGGATATAATGTATTTTCATTATAAAGTAATAAGCGAGTTCAACGATTAACGAGTGAGTCACTTCAACAATAATCTCGATACAAGCGCCCAACAATTATATCAGTATAATTGATGACATAATCTGAACCTAATAGTAATATTAGGAAATAGGGTTTAAATTCCCCTATGTTAACATAAATTGATGCCTAGAAGAATACCAGATTATCCAGATGCCTTTAGTGGATGAAATCAAATATCAAGTTTTGGTTCCATAATTTCAATAATGGCTACTGTATTATTTGGTTATATTATTTATGATATTTTTGCTAATGGAAGTCCAGTTAATAATAATCCTTGAAATGTACCTTCTTATTTTACATCTACAGAACAATTTAATAATGAAACAGAAACAGCTACAACATTAGAATGAACTTTAAATAGTCCTATAGCATTACACCCTTTCAAAATGTTACCTGTTCAATCTTAAATTGAGATTTAAAATTAAGTTATATTTTTTAGCTTAAAATTTATTTAATTTAATTTAAAATTAAATAAACAGTTCATCTTACTAAAATTTACCCCCTTTCTTTTTTGTTTTGTTTTAAATATTTATTCTCTAAGAATATTATATTAATTCTAATTTTTGTGTTTTAATTTAATAAAAACAATTTCAATAAATATAAAAAGAATTAATTATATATTTAAAAATTAAACTAAACCAACAAACAAAACAATTTGTTATTTTTATATATAATTAATAATAAAATACTATTAAATAAAAGAGCATAGTATTAATATTTTTAAATCAATGTACATTAATAATTCACATCATTGAGTTTTAATAATTAATTTTTATTTAAAATTGAATTAAACAAAAAATAAATTAAATAAATAAAAATAATTAAAGACTGTAGCATAATTGGTAATGCAATTCGCTCATAATGGATGGTATAAGGGTTCAATTCCCTTCGGTCTTATATATTTTTAATATTGTTTATTATTATTAATTATTAAAAATAAATTTAGAGGGTACTTGGTCGAGTCTGGTTTATGGCGCTCGTTTTGAAAACGAGTACTTGAATAAAGTCGTGAGTTCAAATCTCACAGTGTCCGATTATTATTTAAAAGAATTAAATTAAATAACAAAACAATTTGTTTTTATATTTTAATTAACGATTTAAATATATAATTTAATTTAAATTATTAAATATTAATCATATATAATAAAATATAATTTTAAAAGAAGAGGTTTATTATATAAACCTCTGTAAAAGAGTATAATATATTATTTTGTTTATAATATTTTATAAAATTTAAAATAAACTAATATATTATAAAAATAAATCCCCTTAAATTATTATTTTGATTTATTATAATTTTTAAATAAAGAAATCAAAATAAAACAAAAACAAAACCAAAAAAAATAATAAAAAAAAAAAAATATTATTATTAATCTATTTAATTTTATTATGGCTATAATAAATTAATAAATAGACACTCTAGTCGTAAAAATCGAATTAAAATCTAAAATCTAAAAATGCTTAGTTTATTATTATTAATCCCTATAATAGGTAGTTTGTTATTACTAACAATACCAGAAGATTCTATAGAAAATAAAATAAGAATGAAAAGAATAACATTAATAACTATGTTAATAAATTTCTTAATTTCAATATATATATGATTAGAATTTGATTCAAGTACTAGTCAATATCAATTTGTATATGAATTTATAGAATTAAGTTATTGTCATTTAAATATAGGTATAGATGGTATATCCTTATTTTTTGTATTATTAACAACATTTATAAGTCCTATAGCAGTATTATCTAATTATAATAATATAAATAAAAATTTAAAATATTTTTTAATATCATTTTTATTATTAGAAACATTACAAATAGGAGTATTTGTAGTATTAGATTTATTATTATTTTATATATTCTTTGAAAGTGTATTACCTATTTTATTTATAATAATTATAGTTTATGGTTCAGGTGAAGCTAGAATAAGATCAGCTTTATTATTTTTTTTATATACTTTAGCTGGATCTTTATTTATGTTATTAGCTATACTTCAAATATATAGTTATGTAGGATCAACTGATTTTCAAATAATATCATTATCAGAAATTAATTTAAATAATCAAAAAATCTTATGATTAGGATTTTTTATAGCTTTTGCAGTAAAAACTCCATTATGACCTTTAACAGGATGATTATATAGAGCTCATGCTGATAGTCCTTTAGCAGGATCTATTTTATTAGCTGCTACTATATTAAAATTTGCTACTTATGGTTATTTACGAGTTTTAATTAATTTCTTACCTGATGCTACTAATTATTTTTCTCCTTTAATTCAAACTATTGCTATTATAACTTTAATTTATGCTTCTTTAGCTACAATTGTTCAACAAGATACTAAAGCTTTAATTGCTTATTCAAGTGTAGCCCATATGAGTGTAGTTATATTAGGTTTATTTTCTAATACAATTCAAGGTATTGAAGGTGCTATATTATTAGCTTTAGCTCATGGTTTTGTTTCTCCTGCTTTATTTATTTGTGTTGGAGGTATAATTTATGATAGAACAGGAACTAGAATTATTCATTATGTAAGAGGTTTAGTAACTTATATGCCTGTATTTACTATATTATTTTTCATTTTCACATTAAGTAATACTGGTATACCATTAACTTTAAATTTCTTAGGTGAACAATTATCTTTAATTGGAATATGAGAAAGAAGTCCTATAATTGCAGCTTTAGGTGCTACTGGTATTATTTTATCTGCTATTTATTCTATTTATTTATATAATAGAATTTCTTATGGTACTTATTCTCCTCATTTAAAACCTATTAAAGATATTTCTAGAAGAGAATTTATTTTATTAATAACTTTATTAATTCCTACTGTTTTATTAGGTATTTTCCCTAATGTTATATTAGATGGTTTACATTTTTCTATTTCTACTTTACTTTTTAATGTTTAATTCTAATAGTTTTAATTTGTTTTTGTTTTTTTAATATTAGAATTAAATTATTCTTTAAAATTTACCCCCTTTCTTTTTTTAATACAAAAATTTAAATTTTATGTTTTATAAACAGAATTAAAATAAAAGAGCATAGTATTAACGGTTAGTATGGCGATCTTCAAAATCATTGGTAGGTGTTCGAATCACCTTGCTCTTGTTTAAATTAATTATTTTTATACATTTTTAAAAAAAAAGAATAAATTTAATTAATACAAAATTTAATTAATACAAAAATTAAGGGATCTTAGCTTAATTGGTAGAGTTTCTAATTGTCATTTAGAAGGGTTCCAGTTCGAATCTGGAAAATCTCGCTTTATATTATTATAAAATTTAATAAATAATTATGACTTGATAATATATAATTTTATTTATTAAAATAATAATTAAATTTATAATAAATAATTATTTAATTATTAAAATTATTAATATGATTTTATAGTGAATAATATAATGAAATAAATTTATATTATAATTTTTTATTAAATAATTGTCTTCGTTATTAAAATATTTTTAATTATAAAAACAAAATATTTTAGTACTAATTTTAGAAACCCCAAATAAATTAATACAACAATGATAATAAATACAAAATTAATAAGTATAAATACTAATAATTTTAGTTTAATTTTAATATTAAGTTATTTAATCTTATCAAATTATAATATTAATATATTAATAGTATTAATAACATATCTAATAATAAAAATAATATTAAAAAATACTAATACACAAAATAAAATAAATAATAATGACTCAGGATTATTCTTTAAAGTAATCTTTCTGAATATATTAATATATTATTTATTATATATTTATTTAATAAATAATGTAATTTATATGGATAGTACAGAATATTTAACTTTATATAATAATATATATATTAAAGGTTTAAATTCTTTAGTTGAAAATTATGGAGAACTTATTGCATATGCTGTAGGAGTAAAATTATCTAGTATTTATTTAAAAATATTACCAACTGAACCAACATTTTATTTTCATTTTGGTTTAGGTGTAGGACCTACTTTAGATTTAACAGTTCACCAAGAATTATATGATTCACCAGGAGATTCTAGTTTTAAAAATTATGTTTTATTAACAGTTGAAAAAGTTGAAGATCATATTAATTTTCTTAAAGATATGGTTCCTTATCATCATAAACATTATAAAATATCTAAAATGACAAATATGGATAATAATACTACTATTATAAGTGGAGATGCTCCAACTAATATTAATGTAGTTAACATTCATTGTTCTTTAGAACCTGGAGAAATTTATGTTAATTTTTTTAACTTTATTGAAAATTTAGTTTTGTTTACTTCAGTTATTTTATATTTTGTATTTTTAAGTTTTTTTTTTATTTATTTAATGATTAAATTTATTAATTTTATTAAATTTATTAAATTTATTTAAATATTTTTGTTTTTAATATTATAATTAGGATCTTTTTTAGAATTTTTTTCATTTTAATATTAATGAAAATTTTATTTAATATATCATTAAACAAAAAATTAAATTATATTTTTTATATTTACCCCCTATTAAATTAATTTATATATATAAAAGTATAAAGAAAATAATTAAAACATTTTTGTTTTTGTTTAATTTATTTAAAATTAAAAATTCAACGAGTATAGTTAAGTTGGTATAACCTCTACCTTCCAAGTAGATGTGATCAGTTCGAATCTGATTACTCGTATTCACTATAAAAATTTATTTTTTAAAAATTTATTTTATAAATACTAAAATTAAAGAAATAAAATTTAAAGTATTAAAATATTCAATTATATTTATTAATAAAATTAATTTAAATTAAAATAATAAAAGTGTATATTATTATAAATATAATATATTTTAGACGCTATTATAAAAATTGTTAAAAAAAATGTTAGCAGCAGCAAAATACATTGGTGCAGGTTTAGCTTGCTCAGGTTTAATTGGAGCTGGAGCAGGAATTGGTTTAATCTTCTCTTCATTAATCGCTTCAACAGCTAGAAACCCTCAAATAAGAGGTCAATTATTCAGTTTTGCAATCTTAGGATTCGCTTTAGCTGAAGCTACTGGGTTATTCTCTTTAATGATTGCTTTCTTATTATTATATTCTTAATTTTTTTAAGTAATTTGTAATAATATTTAACAATTAATTTAAATATTTTACCTTATTTTAATTTTTAATTAAAAAACAAAATTAAATTCAATATTTTATAAAAATTTACCCCCTTTTTTTTATTGAAATTGGTATAAAAAGTATAAAAGTATATTATATTTAATTATGTTTTTTTAATTTTAATTAAATAAAAGTTTTAAAAGAAGAGGTTAATTTTAATTCTCCATCTGAATAGTCTAAAAATATTTAATAGAATCTACTCAGTTAAAAACACAACTAAATTAAATAATAATTATTAAATATTTAATTTAGACTTTGTCACATTAATCTAAAATTAAATTAGATAAAAACACACAAAACATAAAAACACATAAACACACAAAAATGAATAAAAATGAATAAACAAACTAATTCAAATATTAAATTAAGTTCTATTCATGGTGCATCTCTATTAAGAAAACAGAGAAATAAAGGAATAATTTTATTATCTGTAGACAATCTAATACAAATATATAATGAAATAGTATTAGCAAGGCAAAAAAATGTAAGAAGTAACAAAACTAAAAACCAATTACAAACAATAATTGAATTAAGTGATACAATAATTAAATCTAATAAATCTCAATTAAATTTATTAAATAAAAATCAATTTAATTTAAATTTCTCTAACTCAGAAAATTTAAATAATTTAAATAATAAATTAACTAAACCAATATTAAATGAATCAAATTCAATATTAATGAATCAACGACAATATATAAGATTACTTAGTCCCTTTAATTCTAAATTAGCAAGTTATACTAATCATATTTATACATTTACTAATAGACCTTATAAACAAATAAATAAAAATTTAAATAATATTTATACAATTTGTAAATCAGCTTTTCTTAATATGTCAAGTATAATAAGTAAACCAATAGTATTAATTAATCCAAATTTAATAAAAATTACATTATTTTATTATTGAAAACCTTTAAGAAACAAATATTACAATAGTAATTTACATTCTAATTTTTTAATTTTATATTATAATAAATTAGAAATTTTAGTTTATTTATTAAGTCAATTATTTGGAAAATCAGTAGAATTAGAATTAATAAGAATTTATTCACCACAAAATGAAAGTAATATATTAGCTAATCTTATTGGTATATTAAGTAATTTTATTAAATTTAGATATATTCATAAAAAATTACTTAAAGTAAGAAAAACTAAAACACTTAAAACAGGATTTAGTAATAGATATAATAAACCTTCTATTTTATCTGGAATTTATTTAAAATTAGCAGGTAGAGTTTTAACACAAAGATTACAAAGAAGAGTTAAATCTAAAATAGTTCAAAAAGGTAGTTTAGCTAGAACTAACACTAGAGTAATTAATATTAATAGATTTGTTAATAAAAATAAAAGAGGTACATTCAGTATTACTATTAAAACTGGACATAAAATTAAAGATTAATTCTTATTATTTTTAATTTTATATATTATTTATTAAATTATCCCCATCATATATTTAAATATTAATTTATTATATAAATTTAATTTTATACTTAAATTCTCAAGTAAAAACAAAACCACGTGATAAAGTAGTTTGTCGCGGTTTGAAACCCCTTTATTAATTAATTAATTTTTCTTAAATTATATTTATTTATTAAATGAATAATTTTATTCTTTAATATTTTTAAATAGTAATCGATTGTAATTAATAATTTAATTTTAATGAGCAGTAATTTAGATTATGATTTAATTAATGAAATCAAAGATTATAACAATTCAGATTTAATCACAAGTTTCAGAAATGTTAAATCAAATGTAGCAATTGCAGCAGCTGTTACTTCTTACGCTAGAATAGAAATGATTCAATATAAAATACTATTAGCTAAATTAGGTTTAAAACTATTCTACACGGATACAGATTCCATTTTTATTGATGGACAATTACCTAAACAATTCATTGGGGATAACCTAGGTTTAATGAAAGACGAATTAGGTGGAGGGACTATTAAAAAAGCTTATTTTTTAGGTATTAAAAAATATGGTTATATCGATCATAAAGATATAGTTCATTCAGTTTTTTCAGGTGTTCCCAAAAACACTTTAAATTGAAATGAAATTGAACAAATTTCTAAAGGTTTTACAATTGTAAAATCTATACCTATTAGATTTTTAAAAATATAGGGAGTTTAAATATTGCAATAAAAAATAATTTAAAAATTTCTATATTATTCAATCCTAGAAAAAGAGTTTTAAATAATAAATACTTAAATATAAAAATTAATATTAATTTTTTAATCACAATAGATTATTATAAATAAGTGGACAGCATTTTATAAAGTAATCTAGTAAACCATTTAACTCTTAATGGGGGTAAAGTTTTATTTAAATATATACCATTAAATCATATTTAAATGTTACTTAGGAAGTTTTGTAAAATCTAAAGAAAGGTATTTTAAATTTGGGATTGGGGGGCCTCGGGAGGTAGGCTTAAAATTAGTTAATCCGGATTAGCAAGGTTTAAGCCTAATTATTTAAAAGAATACCAAAAAAAAAATAGCAAATTTGGGTCGGGGAGCCCATGGCTAGTTTGGTAGTATTAAAGTAATAAGGCGTCTTAGCACTTTAATACTTTTTCATAAAAGGATACAAGAAAGGGGGTAATTTTATAAAAAAGGAGTCTAAGAAATGTAAATTGATTGAGGATTATTTAATTTTTAATTTATATTTGTTCATTAAATTAATTATTCTATTTTTTAAAATTTTAAAAAAAATAAAAACAAAATAATAAAAGAGTAGTAAATATTAATCATTTTAATCCAAATTACTTTTCTAAGCAACTAATCATATCTAATTGTTATTTTAGATATAATAAAAATTATTAATTTTTATATTTAAATTAAATTAATTATTACTATTAATTTAAAAATAACTTTAAAAATATACGACGAAAATAAAATTAATAATTACACTTTAGTATTAAATAAAATAAAATTTTAAAAGGATAATGAATAGAATAAGCAGAAATCAATTTCAATCTTTTCCATATCATTTAGTTGATCCATCACCATGACCTATCTTAGTTAGTTTTTCTTTATTAAGTTTAACCTTGGGTGCAGTAATGTATATGCAAGGTTTTACTCATGGAGGACAATTATTAAGTTTAGGTTTTACTTTAACAGTATTTGGTATGATACTTTGATTTAGAGATATTATAACAGAAGGAACTTATTTAGGACATCATACTATACAAGTTCAAAAAGGTTTAACTATAGGAGTAGTATTATTTATTATTAGCGAAGTATTTGCTTTTTTAAGTGTATTTTGAGCTTTCTTTCATTCTAGTTTATCTCCAACAATAGAAATAGGAGGAGTATGACCACCACAAGGTATAACACCATTAGATCCTTTTGCTATACCATTATTAAATACTATATTATTATTATCATCTGGTGCATTTGTAACTTATGGTCATCATGCTTTAATTCAAGGAGATAGAAAAGGTGCTATCTTAGGTACATTATTAACAATAATTTTTGCTATTATATTTACTGCTTTACAATATTATGAATATTCAGAATCAAGCTTTACAATGAGTGATTCAGTATATGGTACAGTATTTTATGCTTCAACTGGTTTACATGGATTACATGTTATTATTGGTACATTATTTATTTTAGTAGGTTTTATTAGAATTATTAATTATCATTTAACTGATACACATCATCAAGGACATGAAGCTGCTATCTTATATTGACACTTTGTAGATGTAGTTTGATTATTCTTATTTATAGCTGTATACTACTGAGGTGGTAACTAATTTATAATTAAGAATTAATATTTTAATAATTTATAAGAATAATTAATTAAGATAATTAATCAATTATAATTTAATTATTTATTTTAATTTTAATCAAAATTTACCCCCTTTCATAATTAAATTTATTTATAAATAATAATAATTAAATTAATAATCCGCTAAACAAATACTAGTTTATTTGTAATTAGCAAGTAATATTTTATATGTTTTTTAAATTTTATAAAATATTAGACAATTAATACAAGTCCCAAAGGGTATATCATACAATAATACTATGAATTTATCATTATTTTTATTTTTAATAGGAATATTAGGTTTTATTTTAAACCGAAAAAATATAATATTAATGATTATTGCTATAGAAATAATGTTATTAGCAGTAACTATGTTATTATTATTATCTAGTTTTAGTTTCGATGATGGAATAGGACAAATATTTAGTATATTTATAATCTCATTAGCTGGAGCTGAATCAGTAATAGGTTTAAGTATTATTGTTGCAGTTTATAGAATAAAAGGAAATATTTTAATTAGACAAGAAACTTAATGTATTTAACAATATTAATTTTACCTTTATTAGGTTCATTTGTATCAGGATTTTTAGGTCGAAAAATAGGAGTAACAGGATCTCATATAATAACTTGTACTTGTTTAATCTTATCTAGTATATTAGCAACTATTGCTTTTTATGAAGTAGGATTATGTTCAAGTCCAGTAAAAATTTATTTATTTAATTGAATAGATTCAGAATATATGACTATATCTTGAGAATTTTTATTTGATCAATTAACTGTATCAATGTTTATACCTGTATTATATATATCTTCATTAATTCATATATTTTCAACAGATTATATGGCTGAAGATCCTCATAATCAAAGATTTTTCTCTTATTTATCTTTATTCACTTTCTTTATGTTAGTTTTAGTATCTGGAGCTAATTATTTTGTAATGTTTGTAGGTTGAGAAGGTATAGGAATTGTATCTTATTTATTAATTAATTTCTGATTTACTAGAATACAAGCAAATAAAGCAGCAATATTAGCTTTAACTATGAATAGAGTAGGAGATATGGGATTAAGTATTGGATTTTTTGCATTATTTGCTTTATTTGGATCTTTAGATTATGCAACAATATTTAGTTTAGTACCATTTATGAATGAAACAGCTATAACAATAATAGGTTTATTACTTCTAACAGGAGCTATGGCAAAATCAGCTCAAATACCTTTACATTCTTGATTACCTGGAAGTATGGAAGGTTTTAAAGGTGTTAAACATTATATTTCTATAATTATTTATATTATATTTTTCTATATTTATATTTATTCAGATAACTCATACGATTTTAAATACTCATCTTTGTTACCCATTTTTAGTACTATATCTACATCCACATTACATACTATTACTGGAAATATGTTAGGTGACGGATCTATTAGTCTTTCTAAAGTTAACAAAGGTGAAGGTAAATATGCTATGACTATGAAAGTTAATTATTTAAATTATTTAATAACATTTAAATGAAGATATCTATAGTCAATTTACTAATAAAAATTTTTATGCTTATCTGAATAATTTACTTCCTCAACATAAAGGCAAAGAAATAACTCAATATCATTTTAGAACTAAAACACATCCTTTTTTTACAGCTTTGCATGATTTGTGATACGAATGAGATAATGGGAAAAACTAGTTTATAAAAATTCTTCCTTTAAATATCTCTGAAATGTTATCAGAAATATCTTTAGCTTATTGAATAATGGATGACGGTTATTTTGACTCACATGGTAGAACTAAAACACTTCTTCTTTGCACTGAATCATTTACTAAAGAAGAATGTATAATCCTTCAATCATTACTAGTAAAGTTAAATATTAAATCAACTTTAAAAGTAAGAGACAAAGTTAACAATAAATACAGAATCAGAATATCTAAAACTAGTCTGGATAGAGTTATTTTCTTAGTAAAACCATATATGCATATAGACTTTTTATATAAATTAGGAATATAATTGTTTTAAATAGGGCCTTCCTTAAACTTCACTATATGCTGGAACACCCTAAAGCTTTAAGTACTCATCATAGTCATGGTAGTTAAAATCTTAAAGATAGTACAATGGGCAATCAGCAGGAAACCAACAAAGTTACACACTTTAAATTTTTTAATAAAAATATTTTCATAAAACAAAAAAAGAAAGAAAACAAAACAAAAATATGAAAATTACAAACTTACCCCCTTTTCTTTAAATTTGTAATCAATAATAAAGGTAAACAAACTCAAAAATAGATAGTTTTAAATTAATTATTTTTTATAAAAGAAATTAATTTATATGAAAGTAAATAGACCAAAATAAAAAATAACAGATTTATTATTTAATATTAAATTTGATTAAAATTTAATAAATTCTCTTAGTTTAAGGTTGGAACCACATCCCTTTAAGATGTAAGACTTGGTTAGAATCCAAGAGAGGATAATCACCTTAATTCGGTAGCCCGGAGAATTTTTGTTTTAATACTTAAATTCTCTGTTTATATCTAATATAAATAGAGACAAAATGAATCTATATATTAGATTTAGTATTCGTTATTAAATTTTATTTCGCAGAAATACTATTTAGTACTAATTTTAGAAACCCATAATCAATATAATATTAAATGAATACAAATTTATTACTTGAAACTATATTAATTTTATTTGCTATCTTAGCTAGTAATGGAATTATTTATAGTTTAACATTTTTTAATAAACCAAATTCTTCTGAAAATATATCTATTATAAGAAATAGTTCAGGACAAAATAGATTAGCTCTTACCTCATTAATAGCATCAAGTCCTATTTTAATAACTTCATCAGAATCAAGTGGATCTGACTCTTTGAGTGTAACTTCATCAGAATCAAGTGGATCTGACTCTTCGAGTGTAACTTCATTAGAATCAAGTGGATCTGACTCTTTGAGTGTAACTTCATCAGAAACAAATGTATCTCAAGATATATTTGATAATCAAGGTTGAATAGATTTAGATTGAGAAAGAAATGAAGGGATTCATGCTGATAATTCATATTTGTTGTCAAGATCAAATAATGATGTACTTTGACCATTTAATGAAGATGATGTAATTGATAATATTACCTCATTAGATAGTATAACTATATTAAATAGTGAAACTTTTGAACAATGAAGAGAGATTGCAATGGATTTGCATGACCACCCTATTAATTCACCATCCGGTGTACTTCTACAAATAAAATTTGAAGAAATAAATATCCTTTATAGTCAAGATATTATTAATTTTGGTATAACTCAAACAGAATTGAGACTTATAATTGAACATCTTCCAGCAATGAGTTTATTTAATGCGGATGTTAATCATTTGATTCTTACTATTATGTCTTTTTATCATTTTTAAAAATGATAATGATTTGATTATCCCTTATTTTTGTATATTAAATATTAAATATTTCTCTTTATAAAATTTACCCCCTTTTCTTTGGTAATATTTCATTAATGGAATAAAAGAGTAAACATGACAACAGTATAAGATTTATTCTTTGTTTGTTATGTTTATATTACTCTTAAAATTTTATTTAAGATTATAATTGCCTTATGCTTCATTATAATCGGTAAATGTCAAATAATTATTTTGTTGATGTTTTTCTTTTCTTTTCTTTTCAATTTCAAATAATTATTTAAAGTGTAACTTTAAGTAGGCTCCTCAGAGACTACACGTGAAGCTCATATTAATATATGATGAAGATATAGTCCGATCAATAAAGAAATTTATTGTTAACACAGATGCCCACACCTGTATCAGCTTTAATTCATGCAGCTACTCTAGTTACTGCTGGATTATATTTATTATTAAGATCATCACCTTTATTAGAATATAGTAGTACAGCTTTATTAGTTATAACTTTAACTGGAGCAACTACTGCTTTCTTTGCAGCTACTTGTGGTTTAGTTCAAAATGATTTAAAAAGAATAATTGCTTTTTCAACAATAAGTCAATTAGGATATATGGTAATGGCAGTAGGTTTAAGTCAATATAATGTAGCTTTAATGCATGTTATTAATCATGCTTTCTTTAAAGCTTTATTATTCTTAGGTGCTGGTGCTGTAATTCATAGTTTTTCAGATCAACAAGATGTAAGAAGATTAGGAGGTTTAATTAAATTTTTACCATTTACTTATACAACTATGTTAGTAGGTTCATTATCATTATTAGCTACACCATGATTAACAGGATTTTATAGTAAAGATTTAATAATAGAATTAGCTTATGGTCAATATAGTTTTAGTGGTACATATGCTTTCATTTTAGGAAGTATAACAGCTGGTTTAACTGCATTTTATTCATTTAGATTAATATGTTTAGTATTCTTAACTGTACCAAATGGTCCTAAACAATCTTATTTAAATGCTCATGAAGCTAATAATAAAGTAATTATTCCATTATTTTTATTAGCTTTATTTAGTATATTCTTTGGATTTATTTTCTCTGATTTATTTGTAGGAATGGCTAGTGATTTCTTTGGTAATGCTATATTTATTAAACCTAATAATATTTCTTTAATTGAAGCTGAATTTAGTTTACCTTTAATAATTAAATTATTACCTGCTTTATTATCATTAGTTGGTGCTAGTTTAGCAATATTTTTATATCATAAAAATCCAACATTTATTATTGATTTAACTGAGAATTTATTAGGACAAAAAATATATACTTTTTTTAATGGTAAATATTTCTTTGATATAATTTATAATAATTATATTATTAATAAAGGTTTAGAATTAGGTTATATAATTTCTAAAGTATTAGATAGAGGAATAATAGAAATGGTTGGACCTTATGGATTATCTCAAACTTTAACTAATACTGGAAAAAATATTAGTAAATTAGATACTGGAGTTATAACTACATATTCTATTTATATTACTTTATCTTTACTTTCTTTAATTTTCTTAATTTTTGCTCCTATTTTAATTGATACTTCTTTATTAAATGAAATTAGATTATTTATTATTTATATAGCTGCTTTAATTTTAGTTTTATCTCCTTCTAATAATAAATAATTTATTATTTATATTTTTGTTTTTTTTTAATTTTACCCCTTTTCTAATATTTTTAATTTTACATTTTAATATTATTAATTTAATATTAATTTATAACATGAACATAATTTATTAATATAAATTCAATCAATGTCTCATTTAATAGAAATTTATTATAATAAAAACAAACAAAAAATAAATTTAAAATTGCTTATAACGCAGAGACAGTTCTCTAAATATTTTTATGAGATCTTCATATTATATCTAAAAATAATGCCTCAATTAATACCATTTTATTTTATTAATCAATTTTCATTCTCATTTTTAACTTTACTTTCTTTAATTTATATTTTTTCTAAATATGTATTACCATTATTTACTTTCCAACAAGTAATTAGAATGTATATTACTAAATTAAGTAATAAATCATAAATGAAAATTGTAATATTATTTTTATTTAATTTTAATAATTTTAATTAAAAATATACAAAAAAAATAATATAATTTATATTTTATTAAAATTTACCCCCTATCTAATATTTTTGTTTTTATAATTTTATATTAATATAAAAGTATACTATATTAAATTTAAAATAATATAGTAAAGATTTTAATATTTAAATTAAAAATATTATTACAATAATAATTTATTTAAATATATAAAATAATTGAATAAGGCGAATCTTAGAATATTTTAAATTTATAATATAAATAAATTATAGAAATAAATTCTAAAATATTAATACTAATAAGTGATATATTATAATTATATAATATTATATAAAAAATTTAAACCTTAAATTTAAATTTAAAAGTAGATTAGTATAAAACTAAGAGATATTAAAATTAAAAATTAAATAAAATTTTTATAAATAAAAATGTTTTTATCAATATTTAATACATTATATAACGATGCTCCTCAACCATGACAAATAGGATTTCAAGATAGTGCTGCACCAGGATTTACTGGAATAGTAGAATTACATAATACTATTTTCTTCTATTTAATAGTTATTTGTGTTGGAGTATTTTGAGTATTAGGATCAACTATTTATTATTTTAATACAAAAAATTCACCTATTGTTCACAAATATTTAAACCATGGTAGATATGTGCCTGTTCAAAAGTGTTCTAAGTTTGAGAATAAAATTTTAATAAATAAAGTATTCATACCTGTACGAACTTATACTACTTTACCTGGTATTCAATTAAAAAATGATGATGTTAATTATATAAAAATGTATGAAAATGCTTTTGATATGAGAAAAGAGATTTTAAATGAAAATAAAGGTAAATCAGGAATTTATATGATAACTAATAAATTAACTAATGATATATACATCGGACAATCCATTGATATATCAAATAGATTTAAACATTACTTTAATCTTAGTTATATAAAAAGTAAAGATAATTTTAGAATAAGTAGAGCATTAATAAAATATGGATATTCTAATTTTTCTGTAACAATATTAGAATATTGTGATAAATCTGAACTACTTGTTAGAGAACAATACTACTTTGACAAATTAAATCCACAATATAATATATTAAAAATAGCAGGAAGTTCTCTAAATTCAAAACATAAAGAAGAAACTAAAGCAAAAATTAGTAAATCTTTAAAAGGAGTTTATGTAGATGAAAAATCTGCTTTATTTGGTAGACATCATACTGAAGAAACTAAAAAATTAATGAGTTTAAGAAAAGAAAAAGAAAATAATCCTTTTTTCGGAAAAACTCATAATGAATCTTCTATAGAATTAATGAAACAAAAAGCTTTAGGTAGAAAATATTCTGAAGAAACTAAATTAAAAATGAGTGCTGTTAGTGGAAAACCTGTTTATATATATGAAAAATTTTCTTCAGAAGGATTTAATTTAATAGGTAGTTTTGTTTCAGCTAGAAGAGCTGGTAAATTCTTAGGTATAAGTGGTAGTACTGTTATAAAATATATGAATTCAGGTGAAATATTTAAAGATAGATATAAATTTTCATCTAAATAAACTTAGAAAAACTTTGAATTAAATTTCACTATATGCTGGAAACTCCTAAAGCCTTAGATACTATAATATTTAAAATATTATTAGTGACAATTCTAAAGGATACCACAATGGACAATCAGCAGGAAACCAACAAAATAATAAATTAAAAAACAACCAAAAATTAGAATGAATAAAATTATAAATTAATTATTTAACTAAATTTACCCCCTTTTCTATTAAACAATTATTCTAAGGGGATTTATGTTGATTGGTTTCAATTTTAAATGTTTATCGCCTTTATAAACAAGTTCGATTACTGTAAGTTCCACTTGTTTTAAATAAGATTTATAATTCGATTTAAAATCTATTAAATATTTTTGTTTAAAAGATAATATAAATTATAATAAAAGGGTAAACAAGACAAAGTGTATAAAATTTTTGGTTGTTTTTATCATGTCTTTGTTTTGTTTACATTACCCTTTAACAGTTATTTTCTGAATTTATTAAAAATTAAACAATAACTGTAAAAATATTTTATTATTTTAAGTAGGTTCCTCAGAGACTACACGTGAAAGCCGTTACTACGGTATGATATAGTCCAGTCACATAGGAAACTATGTGAGTGATCGACATTAATTGAATTAATCTGAACAATAACACCAGCTTTAATATTAATAGCTATAGCTTTCCCAAGTTTTAGATTATTATATTTATTAGATGAAGTAATATCACCTACAATTACTATTAAAGTAGTAGGTCATCAATGATATTGAAGTTATGAATATTCTGATTATGTAACTGAAAGTGGTGAATCTATAGAATTTGATTCATATATGATACCTGAATCTGATTTAGAATTAGGACAATTTAGATTATTAGATGTAGATAATAAAGTAATAATACCTGTAGATTGTCATATTAGATTAATTATTACTGGAGCAGATGTAATCCATTCTTTCGCTGTACCTTCATTAGGACTTAAAATTGATGCTGTACCAGGTAGATTAAATCAATCTTCTATTATAGCTGAAAGAACTGGTTTATACTTTGGTCAATGTAGTGAAATTTGTGGAGTATGACATGGATTTATGCCTATTGTTATTGAAGCTGTTTCTGTTTTAGATTATTTAGCTTGAGTTGATCAAGCTAATAGTTAATTTTTATATTTATAATATTTTTATATTTATAAATTAAACACTATAATATTTTAGTGTTAAAATATTAATTATTTTTTAATAAAATTACCCCCAAATAAAAATATTATAAATAATAAATAAAAATATAAAAGTATTAAATTTTAATCTGTATTATAATTTTTGTGTTTTATTATTTTAATTATAAAAATTATTTAGTATAAAAATAAAAATAAATCTTAAATAAAGCCTATAATTTAATGGTAGAATGATTTCTTGATGAGAAATTCATAGAAGTTCAAATCTTCTTGGGCTTATATATATATCTTAGTCTATAAGACTTATTATAATATAAACAAAATTAATATAAATTATTTTGTGTTTGTTTTGTTTTAAAAACAATTGTAAATTAATTACATTGTCAGAATATTTATACAATAATTAATATTAGAAATTTTAATAAAATATAAATAAATTTCTATATATTAAAATAATATTGTTATCAAGTGAGTAGTTATAATAATTTAATTATTTCTAATAAATTAAATTGTTATTAATAAATAATCAATTATATTAAATTTATAATAATTTAATAATATATAAATTTATATACTGATTAAACTACAAAATTAACTAAAATATATCTTTATTATCTAAAATTTTATTTTATAATAATAAAATATTGTAAAATATTAAAGATAATTCTATAAACTATTTTCTAAAATAGGGTATAATATACCATAAATTAATACTTTATAATAAATTTCAAAAATAAAAACCAAAAAATGAAAATTAGATATAATAATTTAATATTTGTTTTAGTGTTTGAAATATTTGAAAATAAATTAAATAAATAATATTAATTAAAATTAAAATAATAAATACAAATGAGATTATTAAAAAGTAATGTATTATTAAGATTATTAAATTCTTATATTGTAGATTCACCTCAACCAGCTAATCTTTCTTATTTATGAAACTTTGGATCTTTATTAGGAACTTGTTTAATAATACAAATTTTAACTGGAGTATTTTTAGCAATGCATTATCAACCTCATGTAGATTTTGCTTTTAATAGTGTAGAACATATAATGAGAGATGTTAATGCTGGTTGAATATTAAGATATACACATGCTAATGTAGCTTCATTCTTCTTTATTTTTGTATATGCTCATATAGCTAGAGGATTATATTATAGTTCATATAAATCACCTAGAATATTAGTTTGAAGTATAGGAGTTATAATATTAATATTAATGATGGCTATAGCCTTCCTGGGTTACGTATATAGCCCAAAATGGTTTAATGAAAGTATTTTGTATGCAATTTTTTTAATTATTACATATTATGTTATAATTAATTTAATTAAAAAAACTAAGGCAGGGAATAGTATAAAAAATACAAAGTATAATAAATTAAAAAATAAAGCAATATATCCTTTAAATAATCTCTACATAAGAAATTATAGTACAATTTCTTCTTCAAGTAAAGGTAGCGAACCTTATTGTTTAGAGAGATTGATTACAATAATTAGAGAATTAGGGCTAAATCCTATGTATATTTTTGAAAACCTAGATTTTGAAAATATTAGAGAACAAATATTAAATGAAACTAAAGGTTTAAGCGGTATATACATGATAATTAATAAAATAACTAAAGATTATTATATAGGTTCTGCTGCAAATAACAGATTTTACGCTAGATTCAGTAATCATTTAATTTATTTCAGAGGTAGCAAAATAGTTAAATCAGCAGTAAAAAAATATGGATTAAAAAATTTCGCTTTTATTATATTAGAATTATATCCTAATATTGTTACTAAAGAAAATAATAAAGAATTGTTGGATTTAGAAGATAGATATTTAAAATTGTTATTGCCTAATTATAATATTTTAACTGAAGCAGGTTCTAGTTTTGGTTATAAACATACAGAAGTTGATAGACAAAAAATGATAGATGTATTTAGTGACGCCAGACGAGAAATGATAGGTAGTTTAAACAGAGGTAAAAAACTTTCTCCTGAAACAATAAATAAAATGAGAGAGAAAGCTTTGAATAGACCTCCTATGTCTAATGAAACTAACAAAAAATGTATAACCAATACAAGACCTGTAGTTTTATATAATCTTAATGGAACTGTTTATGGTGAATATTCTACTATTTTAGATGCAGCTAAATCTATAAACTGTGGTGAAAAAACTATTAGAAGAGCCTTAAAAACAGAAAAGGGTTTAGTAAAAAGACAATGGATAGTTAAATATTTAAACAAAAAAACAAGAAAATAAGAAATAATTATTTAATTATATTTTACCCCCTTTTTTAAAAATATTTAAAAAAATAATAAAAGAATAAACATAACAACAGTGTAAAATTTTATTATTTGTTTGTTATGTTTATATAACCTAAAAGTTATTTCTAAAAACAAAAAAGTTAATGAAACCCTGCCTTACTTTTTATTATACTTTATTTTTATTAAATCATAGTCCCGCAAGTAAAAATCTTTCTGCAATCTTTATAGAAAAAGAGAGATTAAAGTGGTATTTCTCGACGGAGATATAGAATAGTCTTTAAGATTATTTGGCGATATTAGTGAAAACGATCAAAGAAGGTTAAACTTTAAGATCGTCGGTTATATAAATGATCGCGACAGACTGGGTCACTAATGGGTGTCTGAAATGATGCTTAATGCACAGTCGAAACTTTTAGTTAATTAACATTAGTTTAACTAATAGGATATACGAATTTAAAGTTATTCTAGCTTATTATGAAAATTTACATATTAAGTAAGTTTGTATGTATTACCTTATGGTCAAATGAGTTTATGAGGTGCAACAGTAATTACTAATTTATTATCAGCAGTACCTTTTTTTGGACAAGATTTAGTAGAATTAATTTGAGGAGGATTTAGTGTAAGTAATGCTACACTTAATAGATTTTTCTCTCTTCATTTTTTATTACCATTTTTATTAGCTGCATTAGTAATAGCTCATTTAATGGCTCTTCATACACATGGATCAAATAATCCTAATGGTATCTCTTCTAATGGAGATAGATATGCAATGCATCCTTATTTTACATTTAAAGATCTTGTAACTATCTTTGCATTCTTTTTAGCTTTATCTATTATAGTTTTCTTCTATCCTAATTTATTAGGTCATAGTGATAATTATATACCAGCTAATCCAATGAGTACACCTTCTTCAATAGTACCTGAATGATATAAATAAAAAAGATGTCATGCTTAAGAGTAATCTTATGAAAAATATACTTTACTATATGCTGGAAACTCCTAAAGATTTAAGTACTAAATTTAAAATACAAGTATAGTTAAAATCTTAAATATATTACAATGGACAATCAGCAGGAAACCAACAAAATAAATTATTAAAAACCAACAAACCAAATAATTTTTAACCAAATTTACCCCCCTTTTCTTTAAATGATAGTTTTAAATTAGAGGAAATCATTAAAAGAGGGGAAACAAAAATTCTCTTAGTTTAACGATAGAACTGCATTTTATTTAAATGTAAATTTTGGTTTAACTCCAAAAGAGAATAACTTAGGGTGGATGCTAGGAAGAGGGACAATCAAGATTTTAATGTTTAAATAAGTTATGACAATCTATTTAAGCATATGAAATAATTGAATAAGGCGAATCTTAGGATACTTTTCATATGAAAAGTATAATATTAGTAAGTTATATATTATAATTATTCAATAATATTATATAAAATTATAACCAAAAAATATTTTAATTTTAAAGTAGATTAATATTAAAACTAAGAGAGATTAATAATATAATAAACATGAAAATGACTTTATTAAATTACACATTTAATTATGCTTTAGACAACGGATTACTATTTTGAGGTGTATTTACAGGTACTGCTAGTATCTTAGGATATTTAATTTTTATACTTAGATTAGGAAGTATTATAATATATTTTATCAAATATTTTCTAAACTTAAGCAATCAATTTATTAAAAAAGTACAACAATACTTTAGAGTATTTAGAATTTTAACAATGTTATTTATATTAATTAAATTTATATGAATTTATGATTTATTATTTTATTGTTTGTGTATAAGTACTGTAATATTATTAGGTTTTGCTTTTTATAGATATAGATCAGCTTTTGCTGCTATTCCCACTAAAATGAGCCTGTTTTTAATGATACATTCAGATCTAAAAAAAATGTTCGTTTACCCAGATAACTATATAATAGAAACAACAAATTTTAATACAGTAAAGCGAACATTTGAATTTGAATTATCAAACGAAAAAATTCAGGAAATCAGTAAAACATTTGGACCAGATATTCTTAATAATCCAATTGAAGGTCTAAATGCAAAACAAATAGTAGAAACATATGTAATACCTCTAATAGAATCAAGTGATATGCATTCATTATTTTTGGAAATATTAAGAAAAATTTAAACCCATTTTAATGCTTAATATTCCATAAATTTTAATATTTTTTAAAACTTACCCCCTTTCATTTAAATTTTACTCATGGTAAAAGAATAAACATAGCAACGAGTGTAAAATTTATTCTCTGTTTGTTATGTTTATATTTTTTTTTTTATTTTAATAATTAAATATTAACTGTTAAAATTTTTTATAATTGTTATTTTTTGTTTGGTTTATTGTTAAATAACAATTATTAATATTTATTTTAAGTAGGTTCCTCAGAGACTACACGTAAAGCTCCTTTATATTAAAAATTAAAGGATGAAGATATAGTCCAGCCATATTTGAAAAACTATGGGTATATATATATTTATATAAAATTTGGTCTGATAACTTCTGTAAGTTTAATATGTAAAAAAAAATACACGACTTATGTTAACAAAAGATTAACAAAAGACGAAAGATCAAAATTCAATATTGATAGTCCATTAAGTGAAAAACTAATTGGTTTATTATTAGGAGATGGTCATTTACAATGTAGATATGGTAATAGTAGATTTATTTATGGTCAAAGTAGTTTAAGAGAACATCATTTAAATTATTTTTATCATATATTTGATTTATTTAAACCTTTTGTATCTAAAGAATTTAAAATTAAATCAAGATCTTTTGTAGATAAAAGAACTAAAAATACTTATAGTTCTATTAATTTTGCTACATTAACTTTACCTTGTTTTACTTATTATAGAAATTTATTTTATAATATACATAATAAAAAAATAGTACCTTTAAATATAAATCAATTATTAACTCCTAGAGGGCTAGCTTATTGAATTATGGATGATGGTTCTCTTCAAAATAAAGGTTTACATTTAAGTACTTATAATTTTTCATATGAAGAAGTAATTTTATTAAAAAATACTTTAGAAAATTTATTTAAACCGGACTTTCTGGTTAAATGCTCTATTCATAATCATAAAAAAGGTTATAGAATTTATATTTGAGAAGAAAGTATGATATTAGTAAGAAACCATATATCTCCGTATATGCATAAAGATATGCTTTACAAGATAAATCCTAAATAATTATATATTCTTCGATCTTTTACCATTCTATGCTATTTTAAGATCTATTCCTAATAAATTATTAGGAGTATTAGCTATGTTTGGTTCATTATTAATATTATTAATTTTACCTTTAACTGATGTATCAAGAATAAGAGGAAGTCAATTTAGACCAGCTATGAAATTAGCTCAATGATTCTTTATTGTAAATTTTGTAATATTAATGTGAATTGGTTCTCAACATCCTGAAAGCCCTTTTGTAGAAGTAGGACAATTTGCTACTACATTCTATTTTGCTTGATTCTTAATTATTGTACCTATTGTTGGTTTAGCTGAAAATACTTTAATGGATTTAGCTACAGATAAAAATTAAATTATTTAATTATTTAATTATTTAATGCTTATTATGATTATAAATTATAATAATTAATTTTTTATCCATTTTTTTTTTTTATATTTTACCCCCTTTTTTGAGAGAAAATCAAACCTTGATTTTGCTTTTAGCTTTATAAATATTAAATTATTTATTTTTATTCGGAGAGTTTAAGGTTTGTAAATCATGATTTTAAATTTCCTACACCATTTAATGATGCAGTAAAACAATGACAAGCATTAATACATAATTCTAATATTTCATTCAGCAATGAAGATGTATTTAAATATGGCTTAAGACTAGTTAAATTTATAAAATATTTAATTAGACAAGTTGAAGATTTATCAGATGTATTAGTTGAACTTCTCTATAATTTAATTAGTTATCCTAAATTAATAAGTGCCATTGTAAAAATTAAAATTCTAATTCTACTATACAAAAGCTGAAGTAATATAGCAAGCAATGTTATAAATAAAACTGTTAAAGAGAATTAAATTTAAACTCAATGAAAATAATATAAAACAAAAACAAAACGCAAAAATAAGGTGATACATACTTAAATTTCTCTTAATTTTAATTTATTAAATAAATTTACCTCCAATAAAGAATGAAATGGTTTACTAATATTTTAAAAGAGTATCTTATTAATATATATATTTAATTAAATATTATTAAATTTCTATATAAGTTTTGTTTTTGTTTTAAAAAATTAAAATAAAATTATAAAAATAAGGTAGAATTAGTTTAATTGGCAAAATAACGTTCTGTGGCGACGCTGTTCAGAGTTCAAATCTCTGATTTTACCCTAAATTATTATTAATTAAAATATTTAATGTTAATTAAATTAATAAATTTAATATTATTTATATCTTTAATCAAAAATGAGTTATGATATCTAAACCTGTAAAATTAATATTAAAATATTATTATAAAATATATATTAATTTTAAGTTAAGGTCCTAGGTCTATGAATAAACTTAAATAAAAGTTTATTTATAATTAAATTGTATATAAAAAAAAAATAGAACAATCTATGGATAAAAAAATAGAAAAATATTCATTTAATTAATAATATATTATGTTTTTTTTTCAAACACTTTAGTAATTAAATTTAAATAAATTATTTAAATATTTAATTTGTTTATTAAATATTATAAATTAAATGAGATATCTTTAATTCCTATATTCAGACTTATAAATATTTAGAATGAACCAGCAATATTTTATTTTAATAAATTTATTTTATATTAAAGTAATAAAATTAATGTTTTAATAAAATATATGAACATATTTAGTTTTGTAGATATTTTTCTAACTCATGTAGATTATTATAATTAAACCAACAATAAAAATATTTTAATTTAATAAAATTTAAAAAGATTTAAATCAAGTAATATAATAAATTCATTTAAAATTGTTTTTTGTTTTTATTTAAATTCTAATTAATAATATATTTAAAACCAATTTTATACTTATTAAATTAATAGATAAATTAATTAAATATTTTGATTATATAAAATTATTAAATTAGATGATTTAATTCAAAATTAAGCTGAAATAGTTTAAATGGTTAAAACTTACCATTCATGACGGTAAAACAAAGGTTCAATTCCTTTTTTCAGCTATAATTAAATTATTATAAAAACAAAAAATTATATCAAATTTATAATAATAACATGATAAAAATAAATTACGATAATATATAATAATTTGCTTAATTAAAATTAATTATAAATTTAATTTATTGAATTAGTTTAAATTTTCTTCTAATAAAATTAAAGTCTAATCTTATTAAAAATTAATTAGTTAGCTCAGAGATTTACTTTTGTTTATAAAAAGCAGAGTAAATTAAAAATGTGCTCGATTTTCATCTAAAAAAAATCACTCGAAATTTTTCTATTATTTTATTTTAGGAAATTAAGACAATAATTTTAAATTTTAATCTATAATCTTTTTAATCTTCCAAAAAGGATAGTTTTGAATTTAAAATTAAAAGTAAAAGTATAGATGACAATTTAGTACAAACATCAAAGTAATTTAAAGGAATTATTAAGGATAACTAGCAAATTTATTAAAAAGGAGGTCCAAACCAAAAGCCACAAACTCATTAATAAAAATTAATAGTAAACAAATTGTGGCGATCCTAAGGGAAACCTTAAATATTAATACTTCCTGAAGCAAAACATTGTATTAAGGAAAGGAAAGGAAATCAACCGAGACTCCGAAAGTAATGGTGAGTGAAATCGGATTAGCCTAAGAAAAATAAATATTTGAAAGAATATAAAATTAATTATAAAGAATGAAATTGGAATATCGTTAATTATAATATAATATTTATATAATAATTATTTAATGTTAATTAAATTAATTACCAAAGAAGGTATTAAGTCCTGTAAAATATAAAAAATTTTTCTTACCAAATAAGTACGATGAGAGAAAACTTGTCGGAATATAGGGGAACCATCCTCTAAGGCTAAGTATAATAAATTTAGCGATAGTGAAAAGTACTGTAAAGGAAAAGTTGAAATAGTTCGTTGTATAACGAAA
>JGI12631J13338_1000089_pt1 | contig 30745 bp, 34 predicted proteins | sample BlaSpr_A8_Ref_O1_FD_13338 | JGI IMG/M metagenome (IMG submission 13338) | reverse complement strand
GCGATCTCGGTGATGCGCTCAAGACCCCGGGCCGTTTCGACCAGCGCCACGATCGGCACGTTGGGCAGTCGTTTCGCGGTCTCGGTGACGTGGTCCACCGATTCGACCATCGCCAGCATCAACCCGCCGACCCGAGTATCGGCCAGCGCGGCTAAATCGTCGGCCCACCAAGGGGTGCCGAAACCGTTGATACGAACCCAGTCGGTGTTTTCGGCGCCGAGCCAACGCACGACGTTGTCGCGGGCAGCGTCCTTGTCTTTGGGCGCGACGGCATCCTCAATGTCCAGAACGACGATGTCGGCGCGAGAGTGCGCAGCGGCCTGGAACCGGTCGGCATGCGCGCCGTTCACCAACAACCAACTCCGGGCGAGAACCGGATCGATGCGGGAACCGACGTCAGCGGGATCCGCCGTCTGGCTGTTGACCTGGTCATACATTGATTGATTTGTTGTCATGATTGATTTGTTGTCATCTTCATTCCGTTGCTGTCGAGCGTGTCGCTCCTAACCGTAAGGCAGCGCTATTTTGCCGCCGATGTCGCGTCGAACTCAAGCGGGTGCGCGCACCTCAGGGTGCTGGCGCCTCGCCTGCCCTCGGGCGACGGCGCGCCGCGCCCCAAAGCCCGACGCCGATGCCGACGACAGCGCCCCCAAGGCCGATCATCTGTTGTGAGCGCTTCAGCTCGTGATGGACGCTCAACCCGCCGAGCAGATCAGCCGCGTCGGCGCCACCGGAAGCCAGGAACCAGCCGCGGGTGTTTTTGCCGCGCAATCCTGCCGTCGCGAGCAGCCCACCGATCAATGCATCGCGATAGCCCATCGACCGCAATAGCAGCCGCGCCGTCGGCGTCGGCTCGTCAGGATCGCCCCAGAGCCGATTTGCGCCCAGCGGGTCGACGAGAAAATGGATACCCGAGGCGAGTCGGATGCTGCCCGCGACGAGCGCGGCACGGTCGATCGGCATGGTCGCAGCCTAGGAGGTGATCGCCCTAGGGTTCAATAAGACAATTGCCCGTTACTTGGCTGGGCACGCGGCCGCGATCTGTATCGAAGCCGGCCACAATCCCATCGTCAACCCGAAGCCGGCGACGTCCGCGCCCACCGGCAAGACCGGTTCTAGTCGCGTCTGAATCTGCTGAGTCTGCTCAGGATGATCCAGCGCCCACACCAGGCCAATGGCCAAATATGGGAGCGCCAGCCAAATCGCCAACTCGATCAGTGCCCCGATGCTGACCGGATATTCCAGCACGCGCCGGAGCAGCGCCATCGCCCTTTCGACCCGGCCCGAAGCACGATCCTGGGAATCTGTCACTTCTGCCACCTCAGATCAACGGGCTGCGAAGCACCGCAGGGTTTCTGACGGCTCGGATGCACTGGCGCCGAGCTTTTTGCGGTTCTCACATCCGCCTCTTGAAAGTGCAAAGATTAGGTGCGATCTACGCCTAATATGTCGAAATGACCGCCAGGGACCAGAGGCTGACCTAGACGCAATCCCATGAAGGACGGCCGATGCTCATCAAGCTCCGCCAGGTGCTTAGCTACCAGTTGACCATCGCCGAACTGATGGGCATCGCAGTCATACTCGGCACTCCTTATCTCATTGTCGGACTCATTTGGTCGTGTACCCACGCTCAGCACCTACAGCAGATGCACGGTGCCGACCTGGCGGTCTCATTCCTGGGCTCAATAGTCTCCTGGCCGGTTCTGCTGGTTTCCAACGTCTGCATGACCTGAGAGCATCAGGCATCGCGGAGTCGTTGACATCGGCGCGCGCGGGAGTACCGTATTCCACATAGTTGAAAACGGCATTTTCGCAATTGGTCTTGGCGCGGTGCCGAGATGGAGGAGTCGTGACTGACGAGCAGCCGCAGGCGTGGAAGAACCCGCTGGCGTGGCTGCCGCACTCGATTGCTGAGGCCGCCTTGTCAGCCGAACCGTCTGCTGCCCAAGGCGACGTGGATCTTGTTGCTGCCTGGGCGCATCTTCAGGAACGCCTGAGCGAAGCCGAGCGGCTGGTGGTGTCCACACCGGTCAACAAGAACCGGATCGACTATGCGGCAGGTATGCGCCATCTGATGGTGTTGCTGGCGGCCGGCATCGATACGGCGCTGAGGGTGGATCCCGACCCCGTCCTTGCGGTCAACCGCGCCAGCATGGACGACATCGTCACCTGGGGTCTGGAGTGTCCGGACTGCGTGTATATGAATGCCAGCCTGCGCGCCGGGGAGACTTATCGGTTGTTCGGCAATCGGGGCACCGCTCGTTATGTCGGACTACAGACCATGGACGGGATAGCGGCCACCGCCAACTGCCTTGTCGACGATCTCGAGGTCGACCCGGACGGGAACTTTGAAACGATCTTGTCCGCCGACACGCAGGACGGCAACTGGCTCCAACTCGCAGGCGATCATCCTACTCTGACAGTCCGAAACTTCTTCTACGACTGGGATATTGAAACGCCGGCGTCGCTTTCAATTGAGCGCGTCGGTGCCGCTGTCACGCCCACTGGCCACCGCGTCGATATGGACGTCTCGGTTTCGCGTCAACTGCATGCGCTCGGTGAGTTCGTTTATGACAACCTGAAGTTCTTCCTCGACTTCGGCGCGATGCCGCAAGCCAACAGTTTCGTGCCACCGATGGACATGACGGAAATGGGCGCCGCAGCCGAAAATCGGCCTGTCATAGGCCGATTCGAACTCGAATCCGACGAGGCGTTGATTTTGGAGCTGGTCCCTCCCAAAGGGGTCTATTGGAGCATCTCGCTGGGCAACCCATGGCTGGAGACCATCCACTATGGACGCCATCAGTCCAGCTTGAACGGACACCAAGCAGTGGTTGACTCAGATGGCGTGGCGCGCTTCGTTATCGCCGCGCGCGACCCGGGAGTGGCGAACTGGCTCGACAATGCGGGGCACAGCAACGGCGCAATGCTGCTGCGGTGCGTGCGCACGGAGTCCGCGCCTGTTCCTGCTTCGCGAGTTGTTCCGTTCGACCAAGTGAGATCGGTATTGCCCGCCGAGACTGTCATGACCACTCCGGACGATCGCGCCAAGGTGATTGCGGCACGCCACCGTGCCGTACACGAAAGGTTTTACCGATGACATTCTCCGCCGACGAACTCGAGGACGGCGCGCATGCAGCAACTGGACTGGACGACTTCGGATCCTCTTACTACCGTGAGGGTCTCGATCGTACCGTTCACGCGCTGAACACCGAAGCCGAACTCAACGACCTCGGCCGAGTCATGCAGCATGCGACAATCAGCAATGCATTGATCCAGCGACTTAGGATCATCGACGCATACAAGGCGCACCCCGAGATCGCTGATGAGGTCGTCAAAGGTCCAATTGTCATCCTTGGACTACCGCGAACCGGAACTACCGCACTGGGGCAGTTGATTTCGGCCGATCCGCAATTCAGATTCCTGCGGACCTGGGAGTCTCAGGCGCCGACTCCGCCGCCGGAGACGGCTACGCAGCACAGCGATCCGCGCATCGCGCAGGCCGCTGAGGGCATCGCGATGATCGAGCAGATGTTTCCCGACTTCCTCGCGACAACCAACGCCGAGCCCGAAGGGGCGACCGAATGCCAAGATCTCATGGGCATGAGCTTCCGGACTTTCCACTTCGACGGTGTCGTTCGAGTTCCCGGGTACGTGGACTGGTTGATGGGTTGCGATATGTCCCCGACTTACACGTTCCACCGGGACGTGCTCAAGTTGCTGCAGTGGCATTGCAAACCCAATCTTTGGCAGCTGCGCACGCCGGTGCACATGTTTGCACTGGACGCATTCGTCGAGGTGTACCCGAGTGCCAAATTCCTTTGGAGTCATCGTGATCCAGCGAAGGTGTTGGGTTCGGTGTGCAGCCTCATCGCCTACATCCGCAGTTGGAGCAGCGACCACCAAGACCTAGTGGAACTTGGCGCCGAACAGCTGTCCTGGTGGGTCGAGGGGATTCGACGGGCGACGGACTTCCGCAGGAGGTTCGGCAACGACCGCTTCGTGGACGTCTCCTTCGCCGAGCTACAGACCGACCCAGTGAACACTGTCGGCAGAAGCTACGCGCAGCTAGGGCTCACGTTCGGCGATGCGGCGCGAGCCAGCGTCCAAAAGTGGGCGGACGGTCACAAGCCGGGTCACCGTGGCACGCACATTTACGACCTCGCCGACTACGGACTAACACCCGAACAAGTCCGTGCGGCGTTCAGCGATTACCTGGCCACCTACGATGCCTCGGGTTGAGAAAGCATTATCGTTGGTGCAAATGGACAGCGCTCACAGGGGCCGCCCCAAGCTCGAACCGGATCCGCAGGTCCGGGCGGAGATTCTGGCTGCCGCACTTGCCATCGTGGATGAGGAAGGCGTCCGCGCGTTGGGCGTCTCCCGGGTTCTCGCCCGGACGCAGTTGAGCACACGAGCGTTCTACCGGAATTTCGACTCTAAAGAGCAGTTGGTCAAAGCGATGTTCCTGGAAATAGCGCGCGCCGAGATGGAGCGGCTGCAACAGAGAATGGCTGCCGAGGACCCCGTGCGCGCCGTCGCGGCGTGGATAGACGGGCGCCTGGACTTGGCCTTTGACCCGCAGAAAAAGGCCGAGTTGCGTCAGCTCTCGCTCGAGGCGCACTCACAGATCTTTGCCTCAGTCGAACTTGTCGTACCCGCCTACAGCGAGATTCTGCGCCCGCTGATCGATCAGATCGAACGCGGGATGCGTCTAGGGCTGTTCGCCGAGGGCGATCCGGTCGAGGATGCAATGTCGATACACGGCATCGCGTGGGCGAACATCGAACGCCAGTGGGCGACCAATGCGTGTGATCTCAGCGACGCGCGGAAGCGGGTTCTGCGCTTCTGCCTGCGCGGCCTGGGCGTCGCCGCCGAGGCGATCGATGAGGTCGTCTCNTGCGCTGTGGCACGCCGATCGAAACCNGATTGAAATTCTCAGCCGCACAAGCAATCTGNTAATCACAGCCAACTGTGAGAGGAAGAACGTGGATCTGGGGCTGGCTGGATCGGCTGCCGTGGTCACCGGNGGTAGCAAGGGAATGGGTCTGGCTATCGCGCAGACCCTGGCTGCCGAGGGCGCGCATGTCGCGGTGATGGCCCGAAGCCGGGTATCACTCGACGACGCGGTTGAGTCGCTACGTGCCGCAGGAGCGACTGACGCGGTGGGCATCAGCGTCGATATGGCTGACGCTGATTCGATTAGTGCAGCCTTCGAGACTGTGCGCGAACGATGGGGCCGACTCAACAGTCTGGTGCACACGATCGGCCCGGGCGACGGNTACTTCGAGGAAATGACCGACGCGGACTGGGACAACGCGTTCACGCTCGGCACTATGTCCGGAGTGCGCTCGATAAGGGCTGCNCTACCAATGTTGCGCACAGCCGAGTGGGCACGGATTGTGACACTATCGGCGCACTCCATCCAGCGCCAGAATCCACGAATCGTCGCATACACGGCGGCCAAAGCCGCACTGACCAGCGTAACCAAGAATCTGTCGAAAAGCCTTGCCAGGGAAGGTATTCTGGTCAACTGCGTGTGCCCCGGAACCATCGTTACCGCAAGCTTCACCGAGCAACTCCGCGACATCCTCGCCGCCGATGGACTGGATTCCACCGATCCCGTCGACGTGATGACCTGGATCGACAACAACTTCCATCAACCGTGCGATCTGGGCCGAGCCGGATTGCCGGAGGAGATCGCCTCGATCACCGCGTATCTGGTGTCCCGGCGGAACGGCTACGTCACCGGCGCGACGGTCAACGTCGACGGCGGCAGTGACTTCATCTGACGTCCGACGAAGTCCTCCTTGGAAAAGGCGGTTTTCGAATTAGCTGACGTTCTCGCTGTTCACCGTGCCCCGCGGTTGCCGAAACCATTAGCCTTATGCCTGGGCGCGCCCCCGCGTACTCACGCGATTGGCGGATGAGGAGTCGGCGATGGGTGACACGACAGAGGGCTCGCTGGAGGGCTCGCAGTTCGGGCCGTATTTGCTGCGGCGGTTGGTGGGTCGCGGCGGCATGGGCGACGTCTATGAAGCCGAGGACACGGTGCGGGAGCGGATCGTGGCGCTGAAGCTGATGTCGCAGACGCTGTCCAACGATCCCGTCTTCCGCGCGCGCATGCAGCGCGAGGCCCGCACCGCGGGGCGGCTGCAGGAACCGCACGTTGTGCCTATTCACGACTTCGGCGAGATCGACGGGCAGCTTTACGTGGATATGCGCCTGATCGACGGCGCGAACGTAGCCACCATATTGGGCCGCTATGGCCCGCTGTCCCCGCCGCGCGCGGTGGCGATTGTGCGCCAGATCGGCTCAGCGCTCGATGCCGCACACACAGTCGGGGTGCTGCATCGCGACGTAAAGCCGGAGAACATTTTGGTCAGCGGGGATGACTTCGCCTATCTCGTGGATTTCGGGATTGCCAGCGCCACCACCGACGAGAAGCTGACGCAGATCGGTACCACGGTGGGCACCTTCAAATACATGGCCCCAGAGCGGTTCACCGACTCCGAGGTAACGTATCGGGCCGACATCTATGCATTGACCTGCGTGTTGTATGAGTGTTTGACCGGATTCCCGCCCTACCAGGGCGACCAGGTCAGCGTGATGAGCGCACACCTGAACCAGGCGATCCCACGGGCCAGCATCGTGCGGCCAGGCGTTCCGGTCGCCTTCGACCAGGTGATCGCGCGCGGCATGGCCAAGAATCCCGCGGACCGGTACGCCACCTGCGGTGATCTATCGGCGGCCGCCTATGCAGCGCTGGCCACAACCGACCAGGATCGTGCCACCGACATTTTGCAGCGCAGCCAGGTAACGAGGCCGCCGGCGGCGTTTGCCGGACAGCCACCCGGCGGTTTTGTGTCCGCGCCGGGTGCGCTGGCCGGCCACGCCGCACGACAGACCCCGGTTTGGCCATCGGCTCTCGGGTCACCAGGTGCTCCGGCCGTACCGCAGTCGACGGGATGGGCTGGCGCTCCATGGGGTCAACCGTCGCCTCAGCCGCCCCGGGACGGGCGTAAGCCCTGGCTGTGGGTTGGGGTTGCCGCCACCGTCGTGGTGGCCGTCGTGGGTCTGGTCCTCGCTGTTGCCCAGCCATGGCGGTCGTCCTCCCCGTCGTCCCCGCCCCCGCCGCCACCGCCGCCACCAGACGCGGTTGAGCTCCGGGTCCTCGATGACGGTGTGTATGTCGGCAGCTCGGTGGCACCGACAACGATCGACATTTTCAACGAACCCATCTGCCCGCCATGCGGCAGTTTCATCAGGTCAAATGACAGCGATATCGACACCGCAGTGAACAACAAGAAGCTCGCGGTGCGCTATCACCTGCTCAACTTCCTCGACGACAAGTCGAAGAGCAAGAACTACTCGACTCGCGCGCTGGCGGCCACGTACTGCGTCGCAGCGCAGAACAACCCGAAGCTCTACACCGACTTCTACTCTGGCCTGTTCGCCAGCAATTTTCAGCCTCAAGAGGGCGCCCCGGAGGATCGCACCGACGGCGAACTGGCCCAACTCGGCAAAACCGTCGGCGTCGACCCGACAGTGATCACCTGCATTAGGGAAGGAGACGATGTCGGCACCGCCAAGGCGAAGGCCGAAGCTGCGGGCGCGACGCTGGCCGCGCTCAATGCCAATGGCACGCCGTTCGTGTGGGACGGCAGCAAGGTCGTGAACTTTCAGGATCCGGGCTGGCTCACGGGCCTGATCCACTAATCATTGTCTAGAGCGCCAGCACTGCCTTCACTCCGTCTTCGCTCGCGGCTTGCCTTGTTTAAGGGGAGGAGCGACCTCGCCGAGCCAACGACAGCAGCTTGATGAGTGCGACGGCGATGACTCCGACGACTAATCCAATCACCGCAGACACCCCGGTGTTGACCAACCACGCGAGCACGCCACCGACGGACTCGACAGCGCGGCGACCCCGATCCGCCAGGTGCTGAACCAAGCGCTCCGGAGTGTGCCAGCCCATGCGGTCGCTCCCCGCCAGCAAAATGTGGCCACCGACCCAGAGCATCGCCACCATCCCGACCGCTGAGAGCACCGAGAGCAGTTTGGGCATGATAACGACCAGACCCCGGCCGAACTGCTGCGCGATTCGGGATGAGGTCGTAGTCAGGTGCAGGCCGACGTCGTCCATCTTGACGATGACGGCGACGACGCCGTACACCGCAACGGTGAGCACCAGGGCAACGACTACGAGGATGATGAGCCGTGGCACGAACGCCTGGTCGGCCACCGCATAAAGGGCGATGACCATGATCTCGGCGGACAGGATCAAGTCGGTCCGGATCGCGCCGGTCACCATCTCGTCCTCGGCGACCGGCGCCGCGTGGGCATCATGACCGTGGAAACTGCCCCACACCTTATCGGCGCCTTCGTAGCACAGGTAGGTGGCGCCCAGCATCAGGATCGGGGTCAGCAGCCGCGGCGCGAACTGGCTGAGCAGCATTGCGGCGGGCAGGATTAACAGGAGCTTGTTGCGCAGGGATCCAATCGCGATGCGTTTGATGATGGGCAGCTCACGCTCGGCCGCCACCCCATGGACGTATTGCGGTGTCACCGCTGTGTCGTCAATGACGACTCCCGCAGCCTTGGCGGTCGTTGCAGCAGCAAGTCGTGCGAGAACCGCGACGTCGTCGAGGAGTCCGAAAAGGCCCGCACTCATCGCGTCTCCGCCATGGCGTTGGAGGGTACCGCTAGTACTTGTTGTCGTCACTCCGCCGCTTGACGGGTCATGGGCGGCCCGGGGGCTTGGTCACGAATCCTTTCACGATGGCTACCATGATCCTCATGGCCGAGCCGGTCCCGGCTGCCGATGGCAGCGGCGAGACCGTTGCTGCGCCTAATTCCGCAGCTCCGGATGCAATTGGTCCCGCGTGGTCGCGCGAAGATGACGTTGACGATCAACAAGACACCCAGAGAGCAGCGGCGGCCGAGCGCGAGTCATGGCACGCTACGTGGCGCAAGGCTGGTGCCCTTCTCGCGAGTGGTCTCGCGCTGGCAGCGGCGATCGTTGTGGGGTTTTGGGTGTTAGGCCCGCATAGCAAGGTTGTGCAGCAGTCGCCTACCGGGCAGCCAGCGCCGAAGGACGGCGCGACGCCTCCGACCGCNCCGGCGACGGCTTCAGCGCCGGCCGCCGCCCCATCATCAATTGCCTCCACACCCGATCAGGACAACAAGTACGTACAGGCGCTAAATGACCGGGGCATCTCGTTCGCCAACCCCGACGCGGCCATCCACAACGGCAAGCTGGTATGCGACGACATCCGGCAGGGTATGACGGTGCCGCAGATAATCGCGGCGTTTCGCGCGAGTAATCCCGCACTCGGTAACGATGCCAACACGTATGTGACCATCTCCGTTCACACGTACTGCCCGCAAAACAACGATCTGGTTGGCGGAGGGTAACGCGGGATAGGTCCACGCGCGTCTGGGCGGCGCAATCGACCGTCCTTCAACCTAGGGTTGGTTCGCCGTCGGTGGTGACCTCGAATGTGTTGAGGAAGTTGCAAACGAGTTGGTAGAAGCCGACGGTGATGACGAGGTCGGCGAGCTGAGCGACGGAGAGGACCTCTAGCGCGCGTCCACGTTCGCTTCCGCGCAGCGTGTGGTCGTTCAGAAGGCGGTCAGTCCAGGCGATGATTTCCGCTTCGTCGTGGGGCAGTCCGTCGGTAGCACCAGTGGCCGCAGCCGTTATGGCTTGGGCGGACAGACCGGCGTATCCCGCGATGATCTTGTGTTGGTGGACCTCGTAGTCGGCGTCATAGCGGTATCCGACCCGCAGGATTGCCAGTTCTCGCAGATGCGGCGGTAGCGAATTGGCTTGGAAAATCGCGTCGGCCATCACGAAGAACCCCGGCGCCAGACCGGGTGAGTGCATGACCATCTTGTAGACGTTGACCGGGGCGTGCGTGGCGAGAGTGTCCTTGAGGTGCTGGGGCAATGCGTCGATATCGGGGTAGGCAGGGAATTCCATGACCCTCAATTCCTCCCGCGGATCGGATCGCTGCCGTCCCAGTCCGCGGCGACCTCGCGGATGTACTGGAAGAATTGTCCTTTGGGACCGCTGATATCGGAGATCTCGATGACGGTGCCCTGTTCGTGCTCGGTGTCGAGGTAGGCGAATCTGCCTTGCTCGCCGCCGATGCTTCCCTCTTGCCCGACCGCGTAACCCGCGGCGACCGCGTCGTCGTAGAGCTCCTGGAAGTCGTTGCTCCAGTACGCGATGTGCTGCATTCCTTCCCGCCCGGAGTCGAGGAAGTCCTTGTACATCGAGGGAGCGTCGTTGCGCTGTTGGATCAGCTCGATCTGGATGTCGCCAGAGTTAGCCAGGGCGACACTCATTTCCATGGCGGAGTCGGCGCCGCGGTAGCGGAAATAATCCGTCTGCACACGGTCGACATAGAACCAGGGGCCGACGCCGTGTTCGATCCAGTTGTCCATGGCGGCGTCGATATCGCGCACGACGTAGCCGATCTGGGCGATCTTGCCGAATTTCCGGCTCATGACAGTATTTCCATTCACATCTCCCGGTTAGAGCTAATCGCGGCCGTCGCCGCGCGCAGAGTCGCCCGGCCTCCCGGGTCTTCGGCTGTGGAGGGCACAACCGCGACGCAGTCGGCGCCGGCTTCGCGGTAGGCGCGCAGCCGTGTCGCGATTCGATCGGCGCTGCCCAACGCACACACATGGTCGAGCAGTTCGACGGGGACGGCGCGCGCCAGGTCGCGGCGAGTTGCGCCGGTACGGGCCCTACGGACGAGGTCGTCGAAACCCAACGCGCTGAACATTTCGCCGTAACCGGGCGGGCTGAGATACACGGCCAACTGAGCTGCCAGTTGGGCGCGCGCGGCGGCACCGGGGTTCAGCGCAGCCGGCACCCACACCGTGAGGCGCGGCGCCGCACGGCCGGCCACCGCGGCCGCGGCGTCGATGGCCGCACGAATCTCCGCTAAACGGGCAGGCGAAGCAAGATTGAGCACCACCTCGTCGGCGTGTTGCGCCGACACCCGAATCATTCCAGGTCCGAACGCCCCCAACGCAATTCGCGTATCGGGCTGCGCCGTGCGCAGTCGAAAGCCGTGACTGCTGACGTGTTGGCCGACGTANTCGACGCGNGCACCGGTCAATATCGACCGCAGGCATTCGATGGTTTCGCGCATGACCGGCACGTGGTGCGCCCATCGACGGTCGTGCCAGCCGGTCACGATCGCCGGGCTCGAGGCTCCCAATGCGATGTCAACCCGGCTGCCGGTGAGGGAGGCGACCGAACTTACACCCAGCGCCAGTGCCACCGGGCTGCGGACGCCGACGGCCAGCGGTCCGATCTTCAGGGTCATTCCGGGCGCGCGCAGCCCGACCGCGGTCGCGAGCGCGAACGCATCGTAGGTGGCCATTTCGCCAATCCACACCGCATCGAAGCCGGTGTCCGAGGCCGCCAGCGCGACATCCATTGCCTCGACGTCGGGCCGGTCAAGCCAGAACGGTAGAGCGACTTCGATACCGGTCACAGCATCGACGCGTCGGCAGGCAGGTCGAGCAGAATTCGGCCGGGCAGCTCGCGTGATGCCTCGTTGACCTGGAAGTGGGCAGTGGCTGTGTATGCATCGCGGAACCGGCGCTGCAGAGGTGCGCCGTCGTAGATGGCGCTGCCCCCAGCCAGGTCATACATGTTGCGCACAACGTCGGCCGAGGTCCGTACCGCGTGAGTGGCCGCCAGACGTAGCCGGTTGCGCATCGCCAGCGGCACTGCGTCGGCACCGTGGCTGGCCTGCCAGGCCGCATCGATCGCCTCGTAGTACAGCGCGCGAGCGGCGCCCAGCGCCGCCTCGGCCGTTGCCACCGCCGCTTGGGTCGCCGGACGTTCAGCCAAGGTGCGCGTCGACCCCAGCCCTTTCTTGCCGCCGGCCAGTTCCACGAGGTCGTCGATCGCGGCGCGCGCATTGCCTAACGCGGCTGCGCCGATCGACAACGCGAAGAATCCGAACACCGGAAAGCGATACAGCGGCCGGTCCACGGTCGGTCCGTCGAACAGCGAGAAGACGCGATCGGCGGGCACGAAGACGTCATCGGCAACGGTGTCGTGGCTGCCCGTGCCGCGCAGGCCCAGCGTGTGCCAGGTGTCGAGGACTTGGAGGTCGTCCTTGTGCAGGGCGACGACGGATGGCGCGCGCCGCTCGTCGACGAAGCAGCCGGCGAACATCATGTCAGCGTGGGTAATCCCGCTGCAGAACGGCCAGCGCCCGGACACCACAACACCGCCATCGACCGACCTCGCCGTGCCGCGCGGCGCCCACACCCCCGCCGCGACCCCCCGCCCGCCGCCGAACATCTCGTCGCGGCTGGATGCAGGCAGGTAACCGACCAGCAGGCTACTCGTAATCGCGATCGACACGCACCATCCCGCCGATGCGTCGCCTCGCGCCACGGCTTCGGCGCACCGCAGTGCCAGTCCGGGCGCCAACTCCGGGGCCTGAACCTCACGCGGCATACCGGCACGCAGGAGCCCGGCCTCGCGCAGCTGGGCGACCAGCTCGTCTGGAAGTCGGCGCTCGCGGTCGATCTCCGCCGACATCTCCCGGGCCGAAAGCGCGATCTTCTCGGCGAGGACCTCGATCTCGACGTCGCTCTTGGTTCTGCTGCGCGGCGTGGCGCTCAGGTCCGGCTGATTCATCGGGGCTCCTGGTGACGGTGACGGTTCAATTACGTTACCACCTATGGTTCAGCAATTGAACCGGGTACAGTTGTTGAACTATGGCCGCTCCCGATCTGTCTCACCGCTTCGAGGCGGAGTCGGTCGGCCGGGCACTCGAGCTGGTCGGCGAGCGCTGGACGCTGCTTATCCTGCGCGAGGCATTCTTCGGGGTACAGCGCTTCGGTCAGCTCGCTCGTAACCTCGGCATTCCGCGGCCCACCCTCTCGTCGCGGCTGCGGATGCTCGTCAATGCGGGCCTGCTTGACCGGGTGCCATACTCGCGGGATCCCGAGCGCCACGAGTACCGACTCACCGACGCAGGCCGCGATCTCTTCGGAGCGATCGTGGTCCTCATGCAGTGGGGGGACCAGCACTTGCCGCACCCGGACGGGCCACCGATTGTGCTGCGCCACAACACCTGCGGCGAGTTCGCCGATCCACGCCTGATCTGCGCCCACTGCGGCGAAGAGATCACCGCGCGAAATGTCACACCCGAACCCGGACCGGGCTTCCGCGCCAAGCCGGCATCGTGAACTTGAGCCGCCCGATGATGCCACCCAGATCCCCCAACCCGTCGCCGTTCGAGTCGGCGAAACTGCGCGGATAGATCTGGTAGACGACAGCAGACTTCCACCAAGCAGGTTCGCGTCGGCCGCCTGGGTTCACTTCCGATTGCCAACGACGTCGCGGTACACCGTTACGTACTTGTCGACCATGGTGGCGACCGTGAACCGGTCGGCGGCGCGCTCGGCGATCTTGGGTCGGTCGAGCTCGCCAGCCGCAGCGACCGCGGCCACCGCCGAATCGATGTCGTTGACCAGATAGCCAGTGACCCCGTACTCGATCAGCTCGCGCATCGAGCCTCTTGAGTTGGCGACCACCGGCGTGCCACAGGCCATCGCCTCGACGACGCTATAGCCGAACGGCTCGTCGAAGTCGATCAGATGGAGAAGGGCGTGCGCGCCTCCCAGTACCTCGGCGCGTACCGACGCGTCGATGGGGCCGAGGTAGCGCACCTGCTTGCCGTCGACGTGCGGCGCAACCTCGTCGCGGAAGTACTCCTCGTCCTGGATGATCCCGGCGATGTCGAGCCGGCGGCCACATCGGCGGGCGACCTCGATCGCTTGGGCGGTGCCCTTGTCGGGGTGGATCCGTCCGAAGAACAGCAGGTGCTCGCCGGGGCTTGGATGGATCGGGAACCCGCCGACATCGATGCCGTGGTGGATGGTGGCGGCGTAGTGCAGATTCGGGTGCCGATCGGCGTCGCTTATCGACACGTACGCCGTGGTGCTGTCGTAGCGCTCGTAGACAGGAATGATCCGATCGGAGGAGAACCCGTGGATCGTGGTGATTACCGGNGTGGTGATGAGATCGCTGTACGTGAGCGGCAGGAAGTCGAACCCGTTGTGGATGATGTCGAACTCGCCAGCGCGCTCGAACACCGAGGCGATGTGTAGGCACTCTGCGACCTTGGCGTCGATCGTCGCATCCTCAGACCAACCACACCGCGCGGTTGCGTGCAGGCTGGCCGTGGTGATCGAGTCTGCGGTGGCGAACAGCGTGACGTGGTGGCCAGCCGCCACCAGCCCCTCGGTGAGCAACGAGGCGAACTGCTCCCACGGCCCGTAGTGACGAGGTGGTGTCCTCCACGCGATCGGCGCCAGCACGGCGATCCGGATCGGGCCGCCGGCCTCGCGGTGGAGGGAAATGTGGATGTGCTCAGGCTACCCGGGCCCGGCCCTGTTTGGCTGTGGCGCCGCCGGCCGAATCAGACCCCCCGTTACGGCAACTCCGACGGGTCGTAGCGGACGACGTTCTCCACCACGATGCCGTCCCGAGTGCGGACCCGATCGAGCCCGCGGAACTCGAACGGTCCGGCCGGGCCGGTGCCCTGGCCGACGTAGTGCAGGAAAACCAGCTCCTCGTCGGCCGCATTCGCGGGGACGGTCGCGCTGTCCACGAGCTCCAGTCGGATATCCGGGTAGGCGGCGAGCAGGTCCGCCATCTTGGCGGCGTAGGCCGGTAGCCCCCGCACCGGCTCGTGGTCGCCGGGCCAGTAGCCCACGATGTCCTCGGCCAGGACGTCCTGTCCCTGCGACATGTCGGGTGCCGCCCAGAAATCGGCCCACCCCTGGACGTTGAACGTGGGCCGGGTCTCCGTGTCGGTCATGACTATCTCCTTGGTATGCGCGCTCGGAGTCGAGCGCGTCGCAGCCAGCGTGCGTCGAGGCGGTGCGGCAACACAATTACCTCCGAGGTAATCGCGACACTGCGCTGACGTGGTTACCGTGGTCACGTGGGCGAGCCGACAGTGGGTGTCCTACTACGCGAATGGCGGGCCCGCCGACGGGTCAGCCAGCTCGACCTGTCATTGAGTGTGGGGGTCTCGGCCAGGCATCTGAGCTTCGTCGAATCGGGCCGCTCCCGTCCCAGCGCTGAATTGCTGCTCGCCCTGGCCGACGGCCTCGACATTCCGCTGCGCGAATGCAACACGCTGCTGCTCGCCGCCGGGCACGCTCCGCGCTACCCGTCGCGTCCGCTGGACGACGCCGCGCTCGGGCCGGCCCGCGACGCCGTGCAGCGCCTGCTCGCCGCACATGACCCGTACCCGGGAATCCTCATCGACCGATGCTGGAACATCGTCGCGACCAACTCCGCGGCCGCCGCGCTGACCGCCGGGATGCCGGAGAGTCTGCTCGGTCCGCCGGCGAACGTCTACCGGCTGTGCCTGCACCCCGACGGGCTCGCGGCGCGCACCCTGAATTTCGGCGAGTGGGCCCGCTACCTGCTGCATCAGCTGCGGCGCACCGTCGCGCTTACCGGCGACCCGGCGCTGCGGTCCCTTGACGCGGAAGTACGGGACTACCGGGGCATCGCCGACCTGACCACCGGACAGCGCGCGCCCAACGACAACCCACCGCTCCTCGTTCCGTTGGTGCTCGATATCGGTGGCGGACAACGTCTTTCGCTGTTCACCACATTGACGACCTTCGGGACGCCTCGCGATGTCACCCTCGACGAACTCGCCGTCGAGTTGTTCTATCCGGCCGACGAATCCAGCGCCGCACTGCTCCGCGACGCCGCGATGGGGCGGTCGTAATGACCGCCATGGCATCCCGGTGTGCGCTGAACTGGGAGTTCATGGCATGGCTGGGCGGGCCCGTGGGTTAGGCACGGCTGGCCAGAGCGGGTTGGGTGTCGTGCTGCTGGCGGCGCAGGGCGGCGACTTCACCAGGAAGGGGCTTAGCGGGGAGGCGCGGGTTGGTGACGGTGACGCCGCTGATGACGGCGCCGATGAAGAACAACACCGTGCCGACCTGTAGTAGCCGGCCGAAGCTGGCATCGGTGAGGGTGCCGGCCGCGATCAGTCCCACGCAGGCCACCGCGATCAGCGCAGAAAGCCGGCCCACGGCGTTTTGGATTGCTGCGGCTATTCCGCTGTGCACGGACTCGACGGCGGACAAATTGAGCGCGGTCAGCGGTGTGATTGTGAGGACAAGACCGGTGGCCAGCACGGTCATCCCGGGCAACAGGTCGGTGACGATGTTGAATCCGTGTGCGGCGGGGCGGATGAGCAGCAGCCCCATTCCGGCCAGCACCGGTCCCGCCATCAGAAAAATCCGGGGTCCGATCCGTGCGGCCATGGCGCCGACGCGGCGGGCGAACAGAAACGACATGACGGGGCTGGGCAAGGTGGCCAAACCCGCGACGGTAGCCGAGTAGCCGGCGACCTCTTGGGTGTACAGGGCGATGGCCAGCGAGCCCAGCGTGAGGCCTCCGTAGACGAACGCGGTGGCCAGATTGGCGCCGGCGAAGTTGCGGTTCGCGAACAGGCGCAGCGGCAGCATGGGGTGCGGGGCGCGGTGCTCCCATGCCACGAACCCCAGCAGTGCCGCGACCCCCAGGACCAGCGATGCGGTGACCAGGGGGTCGCCCCATCCGTGCTGCTGGGATTCGATGAGTGCATACACCGTGGCGGCCAGCCCGACCGCCGACAACGCGGCGCCGGCGACGTCGACGCGGGCGTGTTCGGCGGCGCTGGGCATCGGGCACAGCCAAAACGTCAAGGCGAAGCCGATGACCATCGGGATCGCCGACAACACATAGATCCATCGCCAGGTGAGGAAGTCCACGGCCAGTCCCCCGAGCAGCGGTCCCAGCGCAAAGGCGGTGGCGGTCCAGGCGGTCCAGGTCCCGATCGCTGCGGGCCGGTCTGCGCGGTCGACCGCGGAGTTGATCAGCGCCAGCGAGCCGGGCACCAGAAACGCGCCGCCCAATCCTTGGATGACGCGCCCGGTGATCAGCATCGCCGGGGTGGCCGCGGTGGCCGCCAACACCGAGCCGGTACCAAAGGCCACCAGCCCGAAGCGCATCACCGGTACCCGCCCGAACAGATCCGAGATGGAACCCCCCGGCAAAATCGTCGCAGCCAGGGCCAGCAAGTAGCTGTCGACGACCCACTGCTGTAGGCACAGGCCGCCGCCGAGGTCGCGTTGTATGGCCGGCAGGGCCAAGTTCACCACGGTGCTGTCGAGGAAGGCGACCATCGACACCATGATCGCGACCAGCATGACCCGGCTAGTCGCGGGGGCGTTGCGTAGTTTCACGTGTCATCCTGCCGGGCTGGTAGTGGCGAGTCCGATCCCGGGGGAAAGTTGCGCCGTGGTCATCGAAGCCCCACAGGGTTAGAACCAGCACGGGCGTAACGGCGGTGGCGTTCATCAACGGGATATATGTCACTCGGTTACATGTGCCGCAGGAACGACCGTCAGCACGCCGCCTTATGCATATGCCTGACGTTTAGAGCAGCTCGAACACCGGCACCGTCAACGCACAGCTTGACCGAACATCACTGAGGGTGGGTCGCCAAATAGCCGGCGACGGGGATCGGTTCGGTTGCCGCGTAACCGATAGGCAAAAGCACGTCACCTGCGGTCGTTTGGTAGTAGGTATCCCACCGGTAGTAGCCGGCGAAAGCAGCCGGATCGCTTGCAAGCACCGCGGCGTAGTCGTTGACCGCCGAGACGTACTGGCTCGAGTTGTTGTACCGGAAGATGGCGTGGTCGTGATCGCCGGCGAAGCCGTTGTCGGCGAGGAAGCGACCGGCCGCCGTGATGCTGTCGTGGAGCGAGAGGATGTCGCCACCGTCGCCATATTTGGCGAACGTCGACGGTAGGAACTGCATGGGACCTTGCGCTCCGGCGGAGCTCACCCCGACGATGCGGCCGAGGCCGGTTTCGACAAAGTTGATCGCCGCCAGGTAGTTCCAGCCGACGCCGGTCGCCGCCTCCGCTTCGCGGTAGGAACCGAGCAACTCATCGGCAGGCGCCGGCGGGTCGATGCGCCACGCAGGCAGTGTGTCTTTGGCTCCTCCCCCGCTCAGCGCGGTGAGGTGCCGCCGCGCGTCGACATTGCGGTCGTAGATTTCGAGGAGCGACGGCGGGATTCCCGGTCGCACGATCGGGTCCCACTCGGGGTGCCGTCCGAGGGCGCGGTAGGCCGCTTGCTGACGGTGCGCCGCCGCCACCAACACGCCCTCCGACGAGGACGGGTCGCGCAGTGCCTGCTCGTCGGCGGCCAAGTCGCCGGCGAGGAGCGCGGGGTCCGCAGCCAGCACCGGTTGCGCAGGGAGCGTGGTCGCTATCGGAGACGGGGTAGCAGCCCACGTTGCGGAGGGCACGGCGGTCGACGTTGATGCGGTCCATAACCTGGTGGACTCCAGGCAGGCGACAAGCCCCAACGTGATCACGACGACGAACAGCGTCGTGCTGCAACGCATCACGGGGGATCGGCGCGCGGGACCGTGCGTCGACCGCATACGGTTCGTGCTACGCATCCTTCTCCTTCGTTGCAACGAAGTCCGCTATCGTCTCGACCTCACCGCTGCCGTGTGCGAGCCGACGTCCCCGACACCTCGGGCCTCCTCGCGATCGTTACTCTCGACCCCGACGCTACTCAGACGTCGGCCGCAGCGGTAGAAAGGTTGGGCAGGTATGCCGGATCCTGAAACCGACAAGTCCTCGCCGGTCTCGGCGCCAAGGTTCGAACCCGATGCGGGCTGGGTTCCCGCTGACGAGCGCGTGTTTGGCGTGGATCGGCGCACCATCGCGCCAACACTGGCGGTATTCGCGCTGGTCATCGTGATGTCGGTGGTGTTGCCCGTCGTCAACGCAAACGTGCCCTACGCCGACATCGTCAAAGCCGGTGATGTTGTGGAACTCCAAGGCGATGTGACATTCGTTCCAGAGACTGGCTGGGGTATCACATCCGGTGTCCGCGCTGGTAACGCCCCATTGTCCGGCGAGTATCCGGCGACCGCGACCGTCGAGGACAGGGCCGTGAAATTTACCGTCCACACGGCACCATTCGACGGAGACCCCAACAAACTGCTCGACCAGATCGAGACGACCTCCGATGCCGTCAACCACGGCCGTGGCGTCCAGGTGGCCGGCGCGCACACGACCATCGTCACCGATCAGGGCAAGCAGGGTGCGACAGCGCGGATCACAGGACCGCGCACCGCCGGCGTGGTCGCCGCCTTCGTATTCAATGGTCGCGGAGTTGAGGCTGTGGCGACCGGGCCGTCCGATACCGGCCCGGAGCCCACGGCCGCGGTTTTCCGAATGATCCGCAGCATCAGCCATCCCGCAGAGGGAAAGCAGTGACAACGACGCTGGCCGACCTCGATCGTGCGCGCGACATCGCACTCGACCTCTCCGGCTGGGGCCGGCGGTTCACCTTCTACCAGCCACGCAACTTCGCGTTCTGGGGATACCTGGTGCTAGTGGGGACCGGCATGTTTGTCTTCGCATCCAGCATCGCCCTCAAGTACGACGCCTACGGCCAGGCGATCGCGCTGGCAGTGACGTCATTCGCCATCTACGCCGCACTGTTCTGGTGGTTCACCCAGCACATCGATCACTACGCCAAACTCCCCGCCAAACTGATGGTCGTCGCTTTTCTGTGGGGCGGCTTCGCCGCCACCTGGGTGATGGCGGCTAACGCCAACGACTCGATCCTCGCCCTGTACGCAAAATCCTTCGGGCAGTCGTGGGCGCTGAACTGGGGTGCTGGGCTCTCGGCGCCGTTCACCGAAGAGACAGCGAAGGGTTCGGGGCTGCTGCTGCTCATCGCGTTGGCGCCACGGCAGGTACGAACCGCGTTCGACGGTTTGATCCTGGGCGCATTCATCGGCCTGGGATTCCAGATCATCGAGGACATCGCCTACGCTATGACGTCGGCTAGCTCCCAGTTCGGCGCGAATCAAATTGGGGCGTCGATAGACACCATCTTTCTCCGAATGGTCAGCGGCGTCGCCGCGCACATCGTATACAGCGCGATCTTCTGCGCCGGTCTGATATATCTGCTCGGCCGGCCCGCCGAACCCCGTCGTGTCGGGAGGGGTCTGCTACTGGTGGCCACACCGATACTGCTGCACGGCACATGGGACTCGCTGGCGGCCATCGGCAGCCGGAGTGCCCTGACGCTGGTGGGCCTGCTCATTACGGTGATCGTGATAGCGCTCGTCATCGCCGTGCGGGTTTACGAGTTGACCGTAAGGCGGGAACGGGACTTCGTGCGCGACGTCATGACCCCTGAGCAAGCCCGAAACGTAATCACCGCGGCCGAACTCGACGCGATGGCCGGAAACCGCAAGGCCCGCAAGGCTTACCGCAAGGCCAGCCGTAAACATCGCGAACGCAAACGCACCCGCTACGTCCTCAACGCCGCGTATGACCTCGCCGATGAACTGGCTGCCGCGCGCGGCGCGGATTCCGACCGGGTGCGCTTCGCCCGTGCCGAGGTCGGCAGAATCCGCGCGGGCGTCCCGTCATCATGGTGAGCTCATTCCTTCGTTCCTTTGGCTTGCGTGCCCTCAGCGGTGTGGTGCATACCGGGCGCAATGAGGGCCTTCATGATTCGGCCAGCTCGGAGTGCGTCGAAGGCAGCCAGCGCACCAGGTAGTGGACTGATTACCGTCGTGAGGTCTGCAACCGTGATTTGTTGGGTGGCCAATAGGTGGATCGCGCGATCGAATTCGTCGGTATAGATGTACGACCCCCGCACCGTAATCTCCTTGAGCAGGATCGTCGCCGAATCGAGGCCAGGGTCTGGCCCCGCCCCGACCACCACCAGAATGCCGCCGGGCCGTAGCAGTTTCAGCGCGGCAGAGGTGGCCGCGGCGCTGCCTGAGCACTCGAGCGCGACGTCGACCCCCAATCCGCGGGCGTCGCCTTGGGCTGCGTCGGCAGCGAGCGACACAGCACGGGAAGCGGTCGCGAACTGGGCCCGCTGTCCCGCCGGCTCCATCAGAAGGATCTGTGCGGGCGACCTGAGGTGAACGAGCCGGCAAGCAAGCTGCCCGATGGGGCCTCCGCCGGTCACCAACACCGTCCGACCGGCGAGCTCGCCGGCGAGCTCCACCGCCCGCAGTGCGGTGGCCGTGGGCTCGACCCAGGCCGCCTCAAGCGTTCCTAACTCGTCAGGGATTCGGCGCAAATGGCCGGGGAAGGCGGCCATCAGCGGTGCCAGCGCTCCATCGGCCTGCAGGCCCAGCGCCGTCTCCAAAGTGGCTTGGCGACAGAAGTTCGGCCGCCCGGACCGGCAGTACACACAAGACCCGTCCACGTTGCCGTTGGGGTTGACCGTAACCCTTTGGCCCGCTGCCCATTCCGCGACGTTGCCCCCGACTTCCACGACCCGGCCGGTGGGCTCGTGTCCGAGAATGCAGTCGCCCCGGTACACCTGCGGCAACTGAGAAGCGTGCAGATCGCTGCCGCAAATGCCGCACAGATCGACTTCGACCAGTATCTGATCAGGCCGCAGCCTCGGGCGTGGCCGGTCCTGCAGCGCAATCCGCCCCTGTTTGGTAAGCACCACTGCGGGCATCGTCATCTTCAGCGAGCTCCGTGTCGTTTCGTTACGGCGTAAACGAATACGGTCCGAAGCGGCCCCAGGCGACGACGGCGGCGAGGACGAGTAGCACCGCATTCACAGCCACTTGTGGCGCTTCTTTGCGTCGAGCGTGCACCACGGCTGCGCCGGCCATCACCAGTATGAGCCCGACTGCAGCCAGCGGTACCAGTGTCGGGGCGATGTGAACTGCGGCCGGCAGGACTAGCCCGATGGCACCGAGAATCTCGGCCAGTCCGATCAATCGGATGCCGGTCGGGCTGAAGTCTTGCGCCCAGCCCTGGCCAGACGTGACCAGCTTGTCTTTGGGCACAAACTGTTTCATCAGTCCGCTTCCGGCGAAGACAGTCGCTAGAACTATCGCGATAATCCATAGCGCCAAATTCATGACGACCTCCTTAGTGACGAGAATGGGTGGGTTGGTTGGGATGCAAACAATTTCGTATGCCTCGACGATCGCCGGCCGATGTCGGGCCGGCTCGTGCTGCGCTTCCGACGGCGCTAAGCCTTCGCGATCGTCGACGTCTCACGGTTCGCTGAATGCCGCGCTAAGGCTGGCGACTTCGTCGTCCTGCAATGACAATGACCCAGCGCCAAGGTTTTCTGCGAGGTGGTTGCGGCTGGTGGTCCCCGGGATCAGCAGCACGTTGTCCGCAATGGCCAGTAGCCAGGCGAGGGCAACCTGGGCCGGTGTGACGCCGTGGCCGACGGCGATGCCAGTGACGACCGGATTGGTGCGGATCGCGTCGTGCTGCTTCTTCGGCCAGCCCAGCGGACAAAACGGAACGAATGCGATGCGTCGCGCGGTGCACTCGTCAAGAACCGCAGCCGAAGACCGATCCGCGAGGTTGTAAGCGTTCTGAACGCAGACGATGTCGGTGACCTCCTGCGCCCGCAGGAGGTGTCGTAGGGTTACGTTGCTGATCCCGATTCCTGCGATCAAGCCTTCGTCCCGCGCGGCCACCAAAGCTCCGAGCTGGTCGACAAACCGCTCGTCAGGCACGGCGTTGTCCATCACGCGCAGGTTTACCGCGGTGAGTTGCTCGACACCCAGCGTCGCAAGATTGTCTTCGATGCCCGCGCGGAGCTGATCGGGGTCGTCATAGGGCAGGACCCCGCCGACACCGTCCCGGCGCGCGGCGACCTTGCTTACCAAAGCCAGCTTGTCGGGGTAAGGGAAGAGCGCTTCCCGGATCAGCTGGTTTACCACCCCGGGCCCGTAATATTGCGCGGTGTCGATGTGATCTACCCCTGCGTCCACCGCGGCGCGTAAAACTGCGATTGCTTCATCACGGTCCCGCGGTGGGCCGAAGACGCCGTCTCCGGCCAGCTGCATCGCGCCGTACCCAACGCGCCAAACCGATTTGTCGCCAACCTGATACCGCATATGCGTCGGGCCGCCCGGATCCTGAGCTGCATCGAGCCTTTGCCGCGGCGTCGTCATTGTCGCTGCTCGCGAACTGGACCACTCCGCATTGAACGGTCAGGCATAAATGGGCGCCACGTCAAAGTAGACGCGGTAGTTGTCGATCTTGCCAGCGGCGTCTCTATGGAAGATCGTGACGCACGGAACGCTGACCTGTTGCCCATCCTTGCGGTCGTAGCCGACTTTGAACTCGACGATCGCGTCGTCGCCGACGTTCCATTCGTTGACGATTTGGTGACGCAGGCCCGCGATCGTGTCGTAGAAAGCGGTTATCCCGGTGCGGATCTGGTCGATACCGACCAACGGTTGGCCGTTCCCGAATACAACGCGGCTGTCCGGGGCGAAGAGCGAGAGTATCGCGGTGAGATCCATCGTGTCGACCGTGGCGAATAGGTCGCGCGTGTCGGGGCGGATTGTCGCACTCATGATGATGCCTTCCTGGTTCCAGGCCCGATCGTGGCTCAGAATACATGATACATCATCTATATCTCAGGAGACCGCGCGCTTATTCCGGACAGCCTCATATCGAGAACCCTACGAATGTGTGGATCTGGTTCTAACGGGGCAGCGTCAGCGCGTCGAGCAGCGGATGATGCTTCATTCTGTGTAGCTGGTAGCCGCTCACCACGGAGCCGGCGGCAAGGAGCTGTTGAAGTTCATACGGATGTGGACATGTTCCAACGCTGCAGTAAGGGGTGCGAGCAACTCGTCGGGCAGCGGGTCGAAGAACAGACGCCGGACCAAGGCCACATGACCGGGAGCGGCGTCGTCGATCGCTTGACGACCCGCTTTTGTCAAAATCGCATCTGTTGCCCTGCCGTCATCCTCTGACGGAACCCGTGCAGCGAGGCCGCGTTCGCACAACCGCCGCAGCTGGTGCGACGCGCGACTCCGTTCCCAACCGATCAGGGCCGCGAGGTCAGACACCTGCAGGCGCCCGCCAGGTGCCGAAGTCAACGCATTCAGAACGTGGTAGTCGGCAAGCGACAAATCGCTGTCGCTCTGAAGCTGCCGATTCATCTCATAGTTCATGCGCATCTGCACGCGCATGAACGCACGCCACGCTTGCAGCTGGGCAGCCGACAGCCAAGGCTCTTGATCGGTCTTTCGGCGCTGACTACGTGACACTTCGGCTAGTTCCTTCTCTGGCTATCTGCCCAGGATATCGCGATGCACCCGCCAACCGCGTCGACGCGTCGTCAGCGACCATGGATACCAGTGCTTCTAGGTCACTGCTTACCACGTTTGGTAGAGGCGCAACCAGGTCGTTCGTTGAGACCGCAGTACTTGATACATCACGTATGCTTACGCTGAACTAATGCCGGCTAGCTCGGAGGATGGGGCATGACCGAGACCGTCAGTGGCTTGATGGAAGCCAACCTGCTCGGGGTATTCAACGAGCGGAATGCCGAACGGATGGCCTCGGTGATTGAGAGCACTTATGCCCCGGATGTTCGCTGGACCGACGACGAGGGGATCACTGTTGGCCGTGAAGCGTTGGCGGCCACGGCAAGAGCGTTGCAGTCGCAAATGGATGGACTAGTCTTCACCAAAGCCAGCCCGGTCTACCAAACCCGCGGACTCGGATACTTGGCGTGGAAGCTCGGACCCGAAAACGGCGAGCCTGTTGCCAGTGGATTCGACGTGGCCATCGTGCGGCACGACCTTATCTCCGAGCTCTATACGGTCATCACTTCGTCGACCGACGGGCAACCCGATGCGCACTGATCCGGGAAAAACTCTCCAACCGGCCGACATCTCGCAACGTACAGCTGCCAGTTACGACACGAGTGATACCCCGTCACAGCTGCTGGAGGCGTTCGTCCACTACCTTCGCGCGCGGCCAACCAAAGTCGAGCACGAAGGCACGGGGTTGGATGACGGCTCGTTCCGGCTCGAAGCGGTGACACGCGTTGCGAGTGCGCTGGGGGATGTCCCAGCCATCACGCTTGAACCACTTGCCAGCCGGCCCGATCGCACCGTCCTCTACTTTCACGGCGGTGGCTACGTCAGCGGCTCTCCGCCGGATCGTTATCTCCCCTTGGCTGCCGCAGTGGCTTTGGCTGCCAACGCACGCGTGCATGTGGTCGACTATCGGCTCGCCCCGAAAACCCGCTTCCCGGGCGCCTTTGACGATTGCTTGAGCGCCTATGACTGGCTCGTGGCGCATAGCAGTGTGGACCCGCAAATGCTGGCCGTGCTCGGCGACTCGGCTGGCGGCAACCTTGCCGTCGCCGTCACCGCGGCGGCCAGAGATCAGGGCTTGCCGCTTCCTGCCTGCGTCGCCGTGATCTCACCGTTGGCCGACCNGACTCTGACCGGCTCCTCAATGGAGGAACGTAAACACTTGGACCCCTTGGTCACTCGTGAAATGCTCGCGTCGACGGTAACCGAGTACCTGGCCGGCGCCGACTCCCGCGATCCCCGGTGCTCTGCGATCTTCGCCAACATGAAAGGCCTTCCCCCGATTCTCATTCAGGTCGGCGAGAACGAAATCCTCTACGACGACGCTATCCGCATCCGAGATGCTGCCACCACCGCAAATGTCAGCGTGACGTTCGAATCCTGGCGACATGGAATCCACGTCTGGCCGGCGTTTATTTCCGCCGGGTTGCCCGAATCCGCCGCCGCCATCGAACGTCTGGTGACCTTTTTCAAAGCGCACTTCGCGCATTGAACGTCACAGCGATTGAGACTGGGTCGCGCCGATACGCATGACTTATCATGTAATATCACAAATAAGATGAATGCACGTGAAGTGTGTCAATCAGGCCGGGTGATCCTGAAAACCCAGTGACAGTTCAGAACATGCGCTCAACGAGGAGATCCGGTGGCTGATCGATGGGTGATCCACGGTACGGAGTTCGAGAATTGCCCCTGCGCCTGGGGCTGCCCGTGCCAGTTCGGTGCGCAACCAACTTATGGGCGCTGCGAGGCGTTGATGGGCGGCCACATCGAGGAGGGAAACTTCAACGACACGAATCTCGACGGCCTGGACTGGGCGATGCTCCTCTCCTGGCCGGGTCCGGTCCCCGAGGGCAACGGCACGCAGCAGGCCATCATCGACGAACGCGCGGATCCGACTCAGCGAGAAGCACTGCGCAAGATCCTTCACGGCGAGTCGACCAACCCCGGAGCGACAGTTTTCTTCGTGTACAACAGCACGATGTCGACCGTGCTGGACACGCTGTACGCACCCATCGAACTGTCGATCGATGTCGATCAGCGAACGGCCAGCATGACGATCGAAGGGCTAGTCGAGTCACGCGGGGAGCCGCTCGCCCATCCGGCGAACCCGGGATTGCCGACCAGGATACAGCTCAGTACGCCGGAGGGGCCGCGCTATCTCTATGCCGAGATGGGCAACGGCAACACCACAGCCCGGGCGGGAATCGAGCTTGACTTCAAGGACAGCTACTGCCAGTTCAACGTTATGCACCTGAACCAGGACGGACTGATCCGCTGACCACATCTTGGGTCTGGCGCCACCGAGACCGTCTGGCCGTACTGGCCGGCCTGGGTGGTATCACAGTCGCCGCCTGGGTTTACGTCGTGGTGACAGCGCGCCGAATGGCGACCGGGCCAGCGGGCATGAGCGGTCAATCGATGGCGCCGACGATGGACGCCATGACCGGGATGCAGCCCTGGACGCCAACGGAGTTCGGCCTGAGACTGGCGATGTGGGCCGTGATGATGGTCGCCATGATGGTTCCCACCGCGGCGCCAATGACCCTGATGTACGCCGCAGTCGCCCGGAAGGCCGCGGCCCAGCACAACCCGCTGGCCCCGACGTTCGTATTCGTTGCCGGTTACATCGCGATGTGGACGCTCTTTGGTCTCGTGGCCACCATCGCTCAGCATGCTCTTGATCAGGCCGCGTTGCTGTCCCCGATGATGGTGTCCAGCAGCGCCATGTTCGGGGCGGCGCTGCTGATCGCTGCTGGCATCTACCAGTTCACCCCACTCAAGAATGCCTGTCTGAGGAACTGCCGGGCCCCAGCGCGCTTCCTGTCCCGCTACTGGCGCACCGGCAACGTCGGCGCATTCCGCATGGGACTGAGGCTCGGCGCGTACTGCGTGGGTTGCTGCTGGATCCTGATGGGGCTGCTGTTCGTCGGCGGCGTGATGAATCTCCTGTGGATCGCGGCGATCGCCATCTTCGTCCTGCTGGAGAAGACGATGCCATTCGGCGACGTGAGTGGAAGATTCGCGGGCGCCGCGATGATCCTGGCCGGCGCGTTGAGTTTGGCCCTGTAACCCGTGCGCTTAGTACGGACAGGGCCGGCTGATCTTCCGGCCGACGCCCTGACTCGCCGACTCGGGCGACAGCTAGGCTGCATCCCGCATCAGTCGAGGATCCTTCGTGCGACGTTGGTGCTGACGAGGTCGAGGAGTTCATCACCACGGCCTGCCAGGATGGTTCGGATTGCGTAAAACTCCCCTCGTCTTTGTCGGAAGTAGCCGCTTCATCATGGCGGCGGCGCTGCTGGCCGTCATTGGTCGTCCCAACAACGTTGGTAAGCCAACAGTGTGCCGACGAACACTAGGGCACTCAGACGACTCAGACGCCTTCAGGGGACGCGCGCGCAGTCTGCACGGTCGCCATGTGTTCGGCTGGGGCGGAAAGGTAGCGGCTGGCGGCACAAGACGGTTTACCCGGGCATGCAGGAGTGATCTGCTGACCCATTGCATTCATGTGTCGATAGTGTTTTGCGCACAGGCCGAGACGAGAGGAGCAGAAGCGTGCCCCGATTTCGCGATGGGCGCGACCGTTCTGACAAGCGTGGCCGATGTCGCGGTCGGGTTGATGCTGATGACGATGCTCCGCGAAGGTGCTGCCGATGCAATTGGTGACGCCGCCTTTCGTTGCACGGGAGGCCGTGGTTGGCATGGCGGTCTATAGCGCCCGAGCGATGCTGCACGGCAAGGGCCACGATGTCTGGGAGATGGTCGAAGAGAATATTTCTCAAGGAAAGAAAGCCCGTGTCCAAACTTGACCCGCGCCAGACGCTGATTACGCTCCCGAACGAGATCCCTTGGCAGGTCCCGGATGTGGCGCCACCGGACAGCGTGGCGGAGGCCGTCCTAGTGGGCGCCGAGGAGCAAGAGGGTACCTACCTGGTGCTGATGAAGTGGTTTCCCGGCTGGATGAGCGCGCCGCACACCTATGTGACGGACCGCTTGTGCGTCGTCATTTCCGGGGTGTGGTGGTGTAACAGCGGGCCGGATTTCGACCCGGGCAATGCGGTCCCGGTTTACCCGGGTGGTTTCGTGCGCCGGGTGGCAGGAACGCCGCACTACGACGGAGCGCTGGCCGGGGCCCCCGAACCCGCGGTCATCGCGGTGATCGGAACGGGGCCGGTCAGACAGGCCTGGGTGGACCCGGCGCAGCCGCCGCTGCGGCGAATATGAGCAGATGAGAGGAAGCGTTTGGCGACCGGCCTGCCGGGGATCAAGAACCGTTGTTGCGACCTCCGCCTGAGCGTAGCGTTGATCTGCCGTTAGTCCGGCCCGCCCGCTGACGAGAGAAGGTCCGACATGACTAGCGTTCGGCAAGCAACCCTAGACCTGTTTCGCACGCACGGGCTGACCACATGGTTCGGTAATCCCGGCTCGTCGGAACTGACCCTCCTGGAGGATTTTCCCGAAGATTTCCGCTATGTGCTGGGACTGCAGGAGATGGTGCCGGTGGGGATGGCCGACGCCTATGCCCAGATCACCCGACGACCCGCTGTGGTCAACGTTCACACCGCTCCAGGTATGGGCAACGCCCAGGGCGCGCTTTACAACGCATTCGTGAACAAGACCCCGTTGATTGTCACCGCAGGAAATCAGCGCCGGTTCATGCAAAACCAGTACTGTCTGCTGACCAACATCGACCCGACGACGGTGCCCAAGCCGTTCGTGAAGTGGGCGGCCGAACCGGCAATCGCGAGCGAGGCACCCGCTGTACTCGCTCATGCCATCCACTTGGCGACAACCCCGCCGATGGGGCCGGTGTTCGTGTCGTTGCCGATGGACGACATGCAGGCCGAACTCGACGACACCCAGGCCGCGGACGTTGCCGTGGTGCGCGACCGCAAAGTTAGCCACGCGGTCGGCTTTCCGGCAGATCTCGCCGAGCAGATCTGTGCGCGCATCGAGGCCGCAACCTCACCGGCTTTGATCGTGGGTGGCGATGTGGACCGCTACGACGCCTGGGATGCCGTGATCGGGTTGGCCGAACGCACCCAGTCTGTCGTCTGGACGGCCCCAATTACCGGGTGGAGTGGATTCCCCGAGAATCACCCGTTGTATCAGGGCCTGCTGCCGCCCGGTGCGGGCTGGGTCTCCCAAGCGTTAACGGGCCGCGACTTGGTGGTGGTGATCGGGGCACCGGTGTTCCGGTACTACCCGCGAGTCCCCGGACCCTATCTGCCCCAAGGCACAAGCCTGATTCACATCACCAACGATCCCGACGAAGCCGCCCGCGCCCCTGTGGGGGACGCGATCATCGCCGACGTGCGCAGCGCCGCCCAGGCCCTGCTCGCTGCGGCCAAACCAACCCAGCGGTCCGCTCCACCGCCACGCGCCCCGATCCCCGCTGTCGAGCACGCGGAAACACCACTCAAACCCGAATCACTGTGGGCGGCCGTCGGTCATGCCGCACCCGCAGACACGCTCTGGGTCAGCGAGGCCGGCAGCAACGAGATCGCGATCACCACCGCTATTCGGCCCGGCAACCCGCTCTCGCACTTAACAGCCGCCGGCGAAGGACTGGGCTTTGGGCTCCCCGCGGCTGTAGGCGCTCAACTCGCCGCGCCGGATCGCCCCGTGGTGGCGTTAATGGGCGACGGTTCCATGCATTACGCGATCACCGCGCTGTGGACGGCAGCGCATTACCACGTCCCGCTGACCATCGTGGTCGCCTCCAACGCCGAATACGGCGTCCTCAAAGAGTTCGGCAAGTGGGAGAAAACGGCGGGTGTTCCCGGTCTGGACCTGCCCGGTCTGGATGTTGTAGGTACCGCCGCCAGCTACGGCGTGGACGCCCACGAAGCACACACCACTGATGAGGTCATCAAGCTGGTGGAATCGGGTATTGCCGATCGCGAACGACCGACCCTCATCAACGCGCGCACCACACCTGTCGACGTCTAAGTCATTGGCATCGTGTGGGATTGAACGCCAGGTCGCCTAATCGACAATCAGAGCTCGTGTTGTCCCTTCCGGGCTGAAGTCGCACGGTGCTCGAACCCGCGAGCAACGGGTTGCCGAACCGTGAATCCCAATTATTCTCAATAATTGCGAATGTGCTTGGGCACCAAGTACTTGAGAGGTCCGTTCCTCTCGCCGGAGTCGGACGTTGCCGGCTGATTCTCGGTCGTTATCGACGAGTGAGCGATGACCTTCGAGCACCTCGGATGCTGAAACTTGCGGTGTGAGTTGACAGGTGCAGGTTAGAAACCTGAGCAGGTGTAGGCCGACGGATTTACAGTCCGTAAATCTGCGCATTAGTTGGATTGGAGAAACCATGGCTGTCATAGCCGAACGCACGAGGAGCTGTTCGCGGCGGTGGTCAGTCATTCCTAGCCCCGTTCGACTCGCCTGGCGTTCACTGTCAGACGGGAGGACCGGATTGGACGAAGGAGATTGGTGCAATGAGTAATAGACAACTGGTGCTAAACCGACTGGCTCCGGGGGCCACGATCCTCATCCTGGTCTACCTG
>JGI12631J13338_1000087_pt1 | contig 31064 bp, 27 predicted proteins | sample BlaSpr_A8_Ref_O1_FD_13338 | JGI IMG/M metagenome (IMG submission 13338) | reverse complement strand
CCTCCTCGCCGGGCTGCGGACGCCAAGTCGTCCGAGCCGAACCGCAAGCCCGCGCCCGAACCGCCTCCGCCAGCAGCGCCTCCGCCGGCGGCGCCCGATCCGGCGCCTGCCCCGGGTGAGCTCAACGCGGCTGCGGTACGAACCATGTGGCCGACAGTGCGCGACAAAGTACGTCAGCGCAGCCGCACCACCGAGGTGATGTTGGCGGGCGCAACCGTTCGCGCCGTAGAGGACAACACGTTGGTGCTGAGCCACGAATCGGCGCCGCTTGCCAAGCGGCTGTCCGAACAGCGCAACTCAGATGTCATCGCCGAAGCACTCAAAGACGCCTTGGGGGTGAACTGGCGGGTGCGCTGTGAGGCCGGCGCCCCGGCGCCCGCCGAGGCCAACCCTTTGCCCGTTAAGGAGGAGGAAGCGCCGGTCCCTGAAGTGGATTCCGCTCAGCGCGACGAAGAGGAACACATGCTCGCTGAAGCCGGCCGCGGCGACCCATCTGTGCCACGGCGCGACCCGGAAGAGGCTGCACTCGAACTGCTGCAGAACGAACTAGGTGCCCGTCGTATCGACGGCGGCTGAGGAGCGGGCCAATCGGGCCAATCAGACTAGGGCGTCCACCAAGGCCGCAATGGCAGGCTGTCGTCGCCACTTGCGTCAACGTTGGCCGCCAGCACGTGGTGCAGCTGAAGATTGTTCTTTTCGAAGCCAACCCGTGACGCTGCCATATACAGGCCCCACACCTTTGCGGTCGCCAAGCCGACCTCGGCGACTGCGTCGTCCCAGTTTTCGACGAGGTTGCGGCACCAATCGCGCAGCGTCATCGCGTAGTGATGGCGGATATTCTCCGCGTGGAGCACTTCGAAACCAGCGTCCTGGATCGCCATGACAATGCGTCCCGAGCCGGTCAGCTCACCGTCTGGGAAGACGTAGCGGTCAGTGAATCCGCCCGCAAACGACGTCTGCTTATTGTCCTGGCGGGTGATGCAGTGGTTGAGCAACAGACCGCCGGTGCGCAACCTCGACTTAAGGAAGCCGAAGTAAGCGGGGTAATTCTTGACGCCGATGTGCTCGGTCAGCCCGATCGAAGAGACGGCGTCGAACTCCGTCTCGCGCACGTCGCGGTAGTCGGAGTGACGCACCTCGGCCAGGTCCGTCAGCCCCTCGTCCTCGATCGCTTTTTGCGCCCACTTCGCCTGCTCGGCCGACAGTGTGGCACCGATAGCGTGGACACCCTGGCCGGCGGCGTAGCGCACCATGCCGCCCCACCCGCAGCCGACGTCGAGCAGTCGGTCGCCCGGCTGCAGCCGGAGCTTCTCGAAAATCAGCCGGTACTTGTAATCCTGGGCCTCTTCCAGCGTCGCGTCGGCGTCCGGATAGACCGCGCAGGTGTAGGTCATCGACGGCCCGAGCACCCGTTCGTAGAAGGTGTTGGAGACGTCGTAGTGGTGGTGAATGGCGTCGGCGTCGCGAGTCTTGCTGTGCATCAAGCCGTCAGCGACCCGCCGCCACCGCGGCGGTGTCTCCTGCGGCGGCGGCGCGATCGGCAACATGTGCTCGAGACCGATCGAGCGGACGACATTGGCCAGCACCCGCGCCGATGGCCGTCTGAAGTGGACCCTGTCGGTGAGCGTCTTGAGCAGCTCGTAAGGATCGCCAGGATGTACGCCGTACAACTGCAGGTCACCCGACACGTAGGCGCGGGCTAGACCGAGTTCGCCGGGCGCCGTGGCCAGGTACGTGGCGCCGCGGGGCGATCGAAGATCGAGCCCCAGTTCGGCATCATCGGTTCCGGCTGTGCTGCCGTCGTACGCGGTGAACTTGAGCGGGTGCCGCCCGGTTGCGGTGAAGATTGCCAGAACCTCGGCCATGCTGAGTTTGCCCGTAGTGCGTTGCGGCTCTCTTGTTGCGGTCATCTCCGTTGAACCGCCTTTGCGTAGAGGTCAAGAAGACGCAAATCGGGATCGTAAGTCTTCTTCACTGTGTTGTAGGCCTCACCGCCGTAGAGGTCGTCGAACTCTTCCCGGGTGTAGAAGGAGTCGGAGTAAAGCGACTTGTGCCCGTTTAGCCCACTCGCTTTCGCCTCGATCGCCCTATTGGTCATACCCTCCGTGGCGCCAACCGGCACCGAGGACCAGAACCCGACGTTGACGTAGGTGTGGTCTGGCCGGATCGGATACAGCGGCCAGCCGTCGTGATCGCGAAGCCGCAATGGGCACAACCAGATCGGTGTAATGGGCACGGTGTCCAGGAACCACTCCAAGAAGTCGCGCGTCCGTTCGATCGGCACCTCGATGTCCTGCACCACCCGCTCACGTGGCGGGCGGCCATTGCGCGCCTCGATCCGATCGGCGATGCTGAAGCGCCGGTCGATGGCCACGAGCTTGGAGTAGACGCTGCTGCGCAGGTACCGGCGTGGCCACCAGCGCCGCAGCCGCGGGTTCTGGACGCCAAACACGCGTGAGCACCAAAACCAATCGGTGTCCCAGCGCCAGAAGTAGTCGTGAATCGTCAGCCGGTCGTCTTTGACACCTTCGGCGCTTTCAGCGCCTTTCAAGCCGGCTGACTCGTGCTGGATCGACCGGTAGTAGATGCTTTTTCCGGTGTAGTCACTGACCGGTCCCGGGGTGGTGGTCCGCCTTCCGACGCATAGGTAGCTTTCGTCGGCGCTGAACACCACCCCGTCGAGATAGTCGACCGGAGTGCCGCCGCGTCCGCCGGTATCGACGATGCGTTCCATCGCCGCGACCATCTCGCTCAACGAGTGGAATCTGATGTGCCGCAGCGCCACGAACGGAGCGACAGGCTCCAGCTCGATCCGGATTCTTGTCGAATACCCCAGTGTCCCGTAAGAATTGGGGAAAGCGCGAAACAAGTCGGAGTGCTGGGTGCGGGATGCGGTGAGCAATTCACCAGCGCCGGTGAGGATATCCATCTCCAGCACCGATTCATGTGGCAGGCCGTTGCGGAACGACGCCGACTCGATACCCAAGCCGCTGACCGCTCCGCCGAGGGTGATGGTCTTCAATTGCGGGACCACCAGGGGCGAAAGGCCGTAAGGCAGGGTTGTGGCTACCAGCTCCTCGTATGTGCACATGCCGGCCACGTCGGCGGTGCGGGTTTCGGGATCGACACCGAGAACGCCGGTCAGCCCTGAGGTATCCAGCCCGCGCGCATCGCTTTTGGTGCGGGCGCGGAACAGATTTGAGGTGGGCTTGGCCAGCCGAACCGCGGACGTTGCCGGGATGGACCGATAACTCCCCATCAGCCGCTCAACGCCCGACGCGTGAGCCGACAGTGCAGACTCGGGAACAGGCATCACATATACCCTAGTCTTCGGAAACAGCCCGTGCACCCGCACGGGCGGGATCACAAAAGGAGTTGCGCCTGATGGGACAGGTAAGCGCAGCCAGCACGGTCTTGATCAATGTTGAGCCGGCGGCCACACTAGCCGCGGTGGCGGATTATCAAACGGTCCGGCCGAAAATCCTGTCTCCGCAGTACAGCGAGTACCAGGTGCTGCAGGGCGGGCAGGGTCCGGGCACAGTCGCCAAGTGGAAGCTACAGGCCACCAAATCGCGTGTTCGCGACGTGCAGGTCGACGTTGATATCGCCGGCCACACCGTCATCGAGAAGGACGCCAACTCTTCGATGATCACCAACTGGACGGTGGCTCCTGCTGGACCCGGGTCCAGCGTCACCGTGAAGACCACCTGGACGGGCGCGGGCGGCGTCAAGGGCTTCTTCGAAAAGACCTTTGCGCCAATGGGACTGAAGAAGATTCAGGCCGAGGTTCTGGCGAACCTGAAGAGCGAACTGGAGAGCTAGCGCGCCTGGCCCTGAGTGGCCAGGAAGCCCGCGACGCCGCGGACCAGTGCGTCGGCGTATTTCTGTCTGCCGTCGGGGGACTCGAGCAGCGCTGAGTCAGCGGGGTTCTTCATGTTGCCGCACTCGACCAGGATGGACGGGTACTGTGCCAGGTTCAGGCCGGCCAGATCCGAACGCCCGTACAAGCCGTCCTGGCCGATATAGTTGGCGGGCGGAATGCCCGAGGCCTGCATCTGATCGCGCATGATTCGGGCGTACTGTACCGACGGTCCGGCCTGGGCCGCATTCAGCGGCGGGGCTGAGTAGTTGACGTGGAATCCCCGCCCGGATGCCGGGCCACCATCGGCGTGGATACTTAGGATCGCGTTGGGGTGCAACGCATTGGCCATGTTGGCGCGCTCATCGACGCACGGTCCCAGTGCATTGTCGTTGCCGCGTGACATGGCGGTCCGGACTCCCAGAGCGTTCAGCTCAGCGCGGACCCGCAGTGCGGTGTCCCAGGTGAACGTGTGCTCTTGGTAGCCGGCGTTGGTCGACGTCCCGCTGGCCTGGCAGTCCTTGGTGCCGCCGCGACCGGTGGGCACCTGGCGGCCGATGGATGCGTCATTGGCGCCGTTGTGGCCGGGGTCGATGAAAACGACCATGCCGGCGATATTCGAGGGCGTTGCGGCTGCGGTCGGGGTGATTGCTACCCAAGCAGCGACAAGTACGCCGACGGCCATTCTGATGCCGACACGTCTGCTAACTCGTAGGTTCACGGCGCAAAGGTAACGTCACGCGGACTACGCTGAGTGTTTCGAATCGCCCAACACCGCAGGCGAGACCAACTCGAGACCAAGATGCGAGGGGACTGTCATGCAACCCGGAGGCGATATGTCGGCGCTGCTCGCTCAAGCGCAGCAGATGCAGCAAAAACTACTGGCGGCCCAGCATCAGCTCGCGAACGCTGAGATTCACGGTCAAGCCGGCGGCGGTTTAGTCAAAGTCGTCGTCAAAGGCAGCGGCGAGGTGGTCGCGGTGCAGATCGATCCCAAGGTCGTCGACCCCGGAGACATCGAGACGTTGCAGGACTTGATCGTCGGCGCCATGGCCGACGCTTCCAGGCAAGTCACCGCAATGGCGCAGGAGCGGCTGGGGTCGCTGGCCGGTGGCATGGGCGCCCCACCGGCCCCGCCGGCCGCACCGGCCCCGCCAACTCAGCAGCCGGAACTCTGACTTTGCACCGACATGTTTGAGGGACCCGTCCAGGATCTGATCGACGAGCTCGGCAAGCTGCCGGGTATCGGGCCAAAGAGCGCGCAGCGCATCGCTTTCCACCTGTTGTCAGTCGAACCGCCGGACATCGACCGGCTGACCGCTGTGCTGGGGAAGGTGCGCGACGGCGTGCGGTTCTGTGCGGTGTGCGGCAACGTCTCCGACGAGGAGCGTTGCCGGATCTGCGCCGACCCGCGCCGGGACGGCACTCAGGTGTGTGTCGTCGAGGAGCCCAAGGATGTCCAGGCCGTCGAGCGCACCCGTGAATTTCGCGGCCGGTACCACGTGCTGGGCGGTGCGCTTGATCCGCTGTCTGGAGTCGGTCCCAATCAGCTGCGGATCCGCGAGCTGCTGAGCCGCATCGGTGAGCGGGTCGACGATGTCGACATCACCGAGGTGATCATCGCCACCGACCCCAATACCGAGGGTGAGGCCACCGCCACCTACCTGGTTCGGATGCTGCGCGATATCCCGGGCCTGACCGTGACGCGGATTGCGTCCGGGCTGCCGATGGGCGGTGACCTGGAGTTCGCCGACGAGCTGACCTTAGGCCGCGCGCTCACCGGCCGCCGGGCCATGGTCTAACGCTCTCATCCCGGCGCAGCCATGGCAGCCCTAGCGAGCCGCTAGTCGCTCGCGGCGCAACAACTCCACTTCGGTCAGCTCCAGCGGCGTCAGCTCACCCACCACCCTGCTCAGCAGCAGGTCAGCCAGCTGCGGGTTGCGGGCCAGACACGGTCCGTGCATGTAGGTGGCGACCACACTGCCCTGAACCGCGCCGTCAAAGCCATCACCGGTCCGGTTGCCCGCGCCCTTGACTACCGCGCCCAGCGGCGACGCGGCGGTCCCCAGAATGGTGCCCCCGCGGTGGTTTTCGAAGCCGGTGAGGCTTTCTGTCACGCCGGCCAGCAACGGCTTGGTCACCAGCTCACCGATGGCCCGCGTTTCTTGCGGTGCGGTGGTCGCATCCAGCAGGCCAACGCCGTCGACCCGTTCCCCCGACGATGTCTCGTACCAATGCCCGAGCACCTGGACAGCCGCACAGATCGCCAGCACCGGCGCACCCCGGGCAGCCGCGCGCTGCAGGCCCGGGTACCGCAGGAGGTGCCTGGTGGCCAGCCGCTGCGCGTAGTCCTCGGCACCGCCCAGCGTGTACAGGTCTAACGACTCAGGCACCGGATCGGCCAGCGTGATCTCGACGATCTCAGCGGCAATACCCCGCAAGAGCAGCCGTTGGCGCAGCACCACGGCGTTACCGCCGTCGCCGTAGGTGCCCATGACGTCGGGCAACACCAACCCGATGCGGACCTTCGACTCAGCCATGGCGTGCCAACCTCCGCTGCAGCTGAACGAACGCGGTGTAGTTGGCGACCACTTCCACTCGCCCGGGCGGGCAGGACGCGATGGCCGCCATAGTGTCGTGCACCAGGGTGTGCTCGACGCCTGCATAGCCGAGGCGCACCGCGAGGTCAGTCCCACGCTCGCCTGCAGCCACCACGGCAGCCTCCTCGAAGTGTTCGAAGCGCACATCCCACAGCCAAGACAGGTCCTCGCCGTCAGGCACCTGCCCGTTGACCGAGATGACCACCCCGGCCGCGTGCTTGTCCACCATTGATAGCGCTTCCTGCCAGCCGGCCGGATTCTTGGCCAGCAGGATTCGCGCGTCGTGTTCGCCGATACGGACGGTCCGGTAGCGTCCGTGTACTTCGTCGACCCGGGAAACTGCCGCGACGGCCAAAGCCGGATCGGCGCCCAGGGCGACGGCGGCGGCGACGGCCTGGGCGGCGTTGCCGCGATTCACCGAGCCGGGCAGCGCCAGCCGCATCGACAGGGTCAGCCCGTCGGGCCCGTAGAGGGTGTCGTCGTCGAACCACCAGTGCGGGCTGGGCCGCTTGAAGTCGGCGCCGGTGCTGTACCAGTGGCCCTTGTCGCGGACGATGACCTCGCCGCTGCGCGGACAGCTAACCGAGTCGCCGGACCACGCGCCGCCCGCGGCCACCCACACCACGTTCGCGCTGTCGTACGCCGCCGAGGTCATCAACACGTCGTCACAATTGGCGACCACGACCGCCTTCGGATGCCGGGCCAGGCCGGACCGCAGCGTGCGTTCGATCACGTTGATCTCGCCGACCCGGTCCAACTGGTCGCGCGACAGGTTGAGCAGGACGATGACGCAGGGTTTGACTGCGTCGGAAACGTGGGGCACGTGCATCTCGTCGACTTCCAGGGCCGCCAGCCCGGCCTGGCGGTCAGCGGCCAGCGCGGCTACCAAACCTGCGTCCATGTTGGCGCCCTCGGCGTTGGTGGCCACTGATCCTTTTGGGCCCAACGTCTCTAGCGCGGCCGCGGTCATCCGGGTGGTCGTCGACTTGCCGTTGGTCCCGGTGACGACGACGGTGCGCCGGCCCGCCCCGAGCTGTCGCAGAATCGAGCGGTCCAGCGTCATCGTGACTAGGCCACCGATCATCGCCCCGGCGCCGCGTCCGGTGACCCGCGACGCCCACCGCGCGCTCGCTCCTGCGGCGAGGGCCAGACGTGCGCGGGTGGTAACCACCCGCGCAGTTTAAGGGCGATCGCAAGCTCGGCGTTTTTGCCGGGCGCAGCGGGTCGCCGTCATCTGGTTCGGGGCGATCGCAAGCTCGGCGTTTTTTGCCGGGCGCAGCGGGTCGCCGTCATCGAGTTCAGTGCCGACACGATGCGCAGCGACCAGGTGATGTCGGTCTGACGTGCCATCCTCAGTTTCATGAACCCGATGCCCTGGGGTCGGCCGGCCAGCGAGCCGGACGCGGGTTGGGCCGTCATCGACGTCGAGACCTCGGGCTTTCGGCCGGGTCAGGCGCGCGTCATCAGTCTTGCGGTCCTCGGCCTCGATGCCGACGGCCGCGTGGAGCAATCCGTGGTCAGCCTGCTCAATCCCGGGGTGGACCCGGGTCCCACCCACATACATGGCCTGACCGCGGCCATGCTCGAAGATCAGCCGCAATTCGCCGACATGGTTGGTGACGTGGTCGAGGTGCTGCGCGGCCGCACCCTGGTGGCACACAATGTCGCGTTCGACTACGCCTTCCTGGCCGCGGAGGCCGAGATCGCCGGAGCCGAACTCCCCGTCGACAACGTCATGTGCACGGTTGAGCTGGCCCGGCGACTGAACCTCGGCATCCAGAATCTGCGATTGGAGACGCTCGCGGCGCACTGGGGCGTGACCCAGGAACGGCCGCACGACGCCTTCGACGACGCTGTGGTGTTGACCGGGGTGCTGGCAGCAGCCCTCGAGCGGGCGCGCGAACGCGACGTCTGGCTGCCCGTGCATCCGGTGACCCGGCGCCGGTGGCCCAACGGCCGGGTGACTCACGACGAGCTGCGACCGCTGAAGGTGCTGGCTTCCCGGATGCCCTGCCCGTATCTCAACCCGGGGCAATATGTCCGCGGCAGGCCGCTGGTCCAGGGCATGCGGGTGGCCTTGGCGGCCGAGGTGGCCCGGACGCATGAGGAGCTCGTCGAGCGGATCCTGCACGCCGGGTTGGCCTATAGCGACGCCGTCGACCGCCAGACCTCGCTGGTGATCTGCAACGACGAAGCCGCAGAGCAGGGCAAGGGCTACCTCGCCCGGCAAATGGGGGTTCCGGTTCTTTCCGACGCGCTGTTCATCGACTCTGTCCGGGCCGTCGTCGGCGGGACCAGCATCGAGGAATTCGCCGACGCCTCCGCGCTCGACGAGCAGCTCGCCTTGTTCTGACAGGGCTACGACGGCTTCGACCCAGGCGGAGGCTTTGTGGTCACAACAGCGCAGATCGGCGGCTAAGTTGAACGGCACCAGCAGGCAGGTGCTTGAGGGAGCCGCAAAAGGAGCAGGCCATGCTGAGCAGACGGGCGGTCACCGAGGCGGCGACGTTGCTGGGGGCTGCTCTTGTGCTGTCGGCGTGCGGCGACGGTGAAGGCTCGGCGAACAGCGCCGATCTTGTACGTGTGCCCGCGAATCTATGTGTGCTGCTCAGCGGGGCCGACATCAGCCAGGCGATCGGCAGGACATTCCCGGCACCCCAGCGCACCCAGACCGGTCTAGGCGAACAGGACTGCAACTCCGTCCCGACGTCAGGCAACACCATGAGCTTCAAGTTGTTTTGGGGCAACTGCGTCGATGGCAAACCCCCCAACATGGATTGCCTCAATTCGGTGTCCAACGCATTTGCGACCAACAAGCAACAGACCATCAGCGCGGTCCAGCCCATCTCAGGCCTGGGTGACCAGGCGTTCTGCCTTCCGGCCCCGTTCGCGAGCGTGGAAGTGCTCAAGCGCTGGATCTACCTCACGGTGGTGGCCGACGACTGTGCCCAGGCCCAGAAATTGGCAGGGACGCTGCTCGCGCAGCTGACCTAGGAGCCGCTCTAGCCACGCGAAGCCCGGTTGACCGCCGACACGACGGCACGCAGCGAGGCGGTGGTGATCGACGGGGCTATGCCCACGCCCCACACCGTCCGCCTCGGGACGTCAGCGCGATGACCCGCTTCGCCCGGCTGCGCCGCGCTTGCGATCATCGCGACCGAGGCCTCCACGTAGGCCGCGGCCTGAGCGTCGTCGCCGGCACTCATCGCGTGCTCGGAGTAATCCAGCACGGCCACCTCGAAGCCGACACCACCCAACGCTTCGACGAAAGCGGCAAGCGGACCATTGCCTGCGCCGCTGATCTCGGTCTCCACCCCGTCGATCTTGACGGTCGCGGTGATAGTGGTCGGGCCGCTGTCTTCCTCGGAGGCGTCGACCCGCTGCTTGATGCGCTCCAGCGGCAGGATGGGAGCGAGATACTCCTCGGAGAACGCGTCCCACATTTCCTTCGGCGAGACCTCACCGCCCTCACCCTCGGTGATCTTCTGGATTACCTGGGAAAACTCGATCTGCAGCCGTCGCGGCAGTGCCAGCCCGTGGTCGGCCTTCATGATGTAGGCCACCCCGCCTTTGCCGGACTGCGAGTTGACTCGGATCACGGCCTCGTAGGTGCGCCCGACGTCCTTGGGGTCGATCGGCAGATACGGCACCTGCCACAGCATGTCGTCGACGTCCTCGTCGGCCTCATCGGCAGCCACCTTCATCGCGTCCAGCCCCTTGTTGATGGCGTCCTGGTGACTACCGGAGAACGCGGTGTAGACCAGGTCGCCGCCGTAGGGGTGACGCTCGGGCACCGGCAGCTGGTTGCAGTACTCCACTGTGCGCCGGATCTCGTCGATGTTGGAGAAGTCGATCTGTGGGTCCACGCCCCGGGAGAACAGGTTCAGTCCCAGCGTCACCAGACACACGTTGCCGGTGCGCTCCCCGTTGCCGAACAGGCAGCCTTCGATCCGGTCGGCGCCGGCCTGATAGCCCAATTCTGCTGCGGCGACGGCGGTTCCGCGGTCGTTGTGCGGATGCAGACTCAGGATGACCGATCCCCGGTTGGCCAGGTTGCGGCTCATCCACTCGATGGAGTCGGCGTAGACGTTCGGGGTAGCCATCTCCACGGTAGCGGGCAGGTTGAAGATGATCGGGTTGTCCGGCGTCGGTTGGATGATCTTGCCGACGGCGTCGCACACCTGTTTGGCGTATTCCAGTTCGGTGCCCGTGTAGGACTCCGGCGAGTACTCGAAGCGCCACTGGGTACCCGGGTACTTGGCGGCCTCCTCAACGCACTTGCGAGCGCCGTCGGTCGCGATGGCCTGCACCGCGGCCCGGTCGGCGCGAAAGACTACGCGGCGCTGCAGGATTGACGTCGAGTTGTAGAAATGCACGATGACCCGCGAGGCACCCTCGCACGCCTCGAACGTGCGCTCGATCAGTTCCGGTCGGCACTGGGTCAGCACCTGGATGGTGACGTCGTCGGGAATGGCGCCGTCGGTGATGATGTCGCGAACGAAGTCGAAATCGGTCTGGCTGGCCGACGGGAACCCGACTTCAATCTCCTTGTAGCCCATATGGACCAGCAGGTCGAACATGCGGCGCTTGCGGGCCGGGCTCATCGGGTCGATCAGCGCTTGGTTGCCGTCGCGCAGATCCACCGCACACCACAGCGGCGCGCGGCTGATGACACGGTCGGGCCAACTACGGTCAGCCAGCCGGATGGCCTCGACTTCGTCGGCGAACGGCCGGTACCGGTTGACCGGCATCGACGAACCGCGCTGGGGGTTCCAAGTGGGCTGGTCGGGCCGGGGTGGGCCCGCGGGTTTTATGACGGTTCGCGCCGACACGTAGACGTCGGGGTTTGAAGATTCAGGAAAGTTGGTCACGGTAGTTGCTCCGGGATGTCAGAAGGAACCTCAGACCGGCGCATCGCGAACCCCCGCGACGGGAAGCCAGTCTGGATCAGACCCCGTCGCGGCGTCCGAGGAGGAGCACCCGCTGCACGGTCTGAACTCTACCGCGCTCGGGCGCCTCGGAGGAACCTGCGTAAAAACTGCGCCAAAATTGGACTAAAACCGCAGGCTGTGGCGCCCGGTATCGCGTCGATAAATAGAATGTGGCGACACGTATCCTGTTGTGAAGGTAAAGCGGGAAGCTCGAGCGGGGAAGGTGCGGGTAAGGGAATAGTGGCGCTCGTCGTACAGAAGTACGGCGGATCGTCGGTGGCCGACGCCGACCGGATCCGCCGCGTCGCAGAGCGCATCGTCGAGACCAAAAAGCGGGGAAACGACGTCGTCGTGGTGGTTTCGGCGATGGGCGACACCACCGACGACCTGCTGGACCTGGCGCAGCAGGTATGCCCGGTGCCGCCAGCCCGCGAGTTGGACATGCTGCTCACGGCGGGTGAGCGCATCTCCAACGCGTTGGTGGCCATGGCGATCGAATCGCTCGGTGCCCAGGCCAGGTCGTTCACCGGCTCGCAAGCCGGTGTCATCACCACTGGCACCCACGGCAACGCGAAGATCATCGACGTCACGCCAACCCGGTTGCAAGCCGCGCTCGACGAAGGCCGGATTGTGTTGGTCGCTGGATTCCAAGGTGTAAGCCAGGACACCCGGGACGTCACCACGCTAGGCCGCGGCGGCTCGGACACCACGGCGGTCGCGATGGCCGCGGCACTGGGCGCTGATATCTGCGAGATCTACACCGATGTGGACGGCATCTTCAGTGCGGACCCACGGATCGTGCACAACGCCCGCAAGCTCGACACGGTTACCTTCGAGGAGATGCTCGAGCTGGCGGCCTGCGGCGCCAAGGTGCTGATGCTGCGTTGTGTGGAATACGCCCGCCGCTACAACATGCCGGTGCACGTCCGCTCGTCGTATTCGGACAAACTAGGCACCGTCGTCATCGGATCGATCAAGGACAAACCCATGGAAGACCCCATCCTCACCGGAGTCGCGCACGACCGCAGCGAGGCCAAGGTAACCGTTGTCGGGCTGCCCGACACTCCGGGGAAAGCCGCCAGGGTGTTCCGGGCCATCGCCGACGCCGATGTGAACATCGACATGGTGTTGCAGAACATCTCCAAGGTGGAGGACGGCAAGACCGACATCACATTCACCTGCTCCCGCGACATCGGACCCACTGCGGTGGCCAAGCTGGACTCGCTCAAAGACGAGATCGGCTTTACCCAGCTGCTCTACGACGACCACATCGGCAAGGTGTCGCTGGTCGGGGCGGGGATGCGCAGCCATCCTGGGGTCACCGCGACCTTTTGTGAGGCGCTGGCCGGTGTTGGCGTCAACATCGATCTCATCTCCACCTCCGAGATCCGGATCTCGGTGCTGTGCCGCGACACCGAACTAGACAAGGCCGTCATTGCCTTACATGAGGCATTCGGGCTCGGCGGCGAGGAGCAGGTCACGGTGTATGCCGGGACGGGCCGCTAATGGGCAGCTCAGGTTTGTCAGTCGGGGTGGTGGGCGCCACCGGTCAGGTGGGCCAGGTAATGCGCCGGCTGCTCGACGAACGCGACTTCCCGGCCACCACGGTGCGGTTCTTCGCGTCCGCCCGCTCGCAGGGTCGCAAGCTGGCCTTCCGCGGCCAGGAGATAGAAGTCGAAGACGCCGAGACGGCGGACCCGACCGGCCTGGATATCGCGCTGTTCTCCGCCGGCAAGACGATGTCGCTGGTACAGGCGCCGCGGTTCGCAGCTGCCGGAGTGACGGTCATCGATAACTCGTCGGCCTGGCGCAAGGACGTCGATGTGCCGTTGGTGGTGTCGGAGGTGAACTTCACGCGTGACGCGCGTCACCGACCCAAGGGCATCATCGCCAACCCCAACTGCACCACGATGGTCGCGATGCCGGTGCTCAAGGTGCTGCACGAGGAAGCCCAGCTGGTGCGCCTGGTGGCCTCGACCTATCAAGCCGTATCCGGTACCGGGCTGGCAGGGGTGGCGGAGCTGGCCACGCAGGCGCGTGCGGTCATCGGTGACGCCGAGCAGTTGGTGCACAACGGCAGCGCGCTGCCGTTCCCGGAGCCCACGGCCTACGTCGCACCGATTGCGTTCAACGTGGTGCCGCTGGCCGGTTCGCTGGTGGACGACGGTTCCGGGGAGACCGACGAAGACCAGAAGCTGCGCCACGAGAGCCGCAAGATTCTCGGCATTCCCGACCTGCTGGTCAGCGGTACCTGCGTGCGGGTTCCGGTGTTCACCGGGCACTCGATGTCGATCAACGCCGAGTTCGCCCGGCCGCTATCGCCTGAGCGGGCCCGTGAACTGCTCGACGGCGCCCCTGGCGTAAAGCTAGTTGATGTGCCGACGCCGTTGGCCGCTGCCGGAGTCGATGAATCACTGGTCGGCCGGATCCGGCATGACCCGGGGGTTCCGGACGGGCGGGGCCTGGCGTTGTTTGTTTCGGGCGACAACCTGCGCAAGGGGGCGGCGCTGAACACTATCCAGATCGCCGAGCTGCTGGCCTCTGAATTGTGATCAGCATTGTGATCCGCGGGTGAGCTCCGCCCACAGCCGCGGGGTCACGCGGTGCTCGTGTTTGGTCGCGTTAGTGGCGTGTTTGCTGGTGCCACAATTCTTTTGGGGTTCGTTTGGGCCTGCACGTGCCGATCCGCCGGCCCCGATCCCCGAGCCGATCCTGCCGCCGCTGGCACCAGGTCAGGTGCTGCGGATCGGTCCGACGGCCGGCACCGGAACTCCCACCGGGGACTACGGCATCGGCGCAACCGACCTGTGTGAGTTCGTCGAGTTCCCCAGCCAGCTGCTGCAGGTCTGCGGCGACAGCTTTGCCGGCCAGGGTGTCGGGTTCGGCGGCTGGTACTCGCCGGTCGCGCTGCACGTCGATACGTCGTCGGTCGACGACCCCACCGGAGTGCGCTACACCGGCGTCACTGGGATCAACAAACCGCTGCTGGCCGACCCCACGCCGTCGGAGGACTCGCAGCTGCCCGCCGGAGTCGTGGAGATCAACCGGCGTAACTACCTGATGGTGACCACCACCCGCAACCTCGCACCGCAGAACTCAAGGCTGGTGACCGCAGAACCGGCGCACGCCAGCTGGCAAACTGTTCCCGAGTCCCGGCGCGACGCTGCCTACCAAGGCGGCTCACAGACGCAGATCAGCGGGTACTACGACCCGATCCCTGCGCCCGACTCACCGGGCGGGTGGGTGTACATCGTGGCCAACAGTTTCACCCGCAGCCATCCGGTGGTCCTGTACCGGGCCACACCGCAAGCATTCACCGACCGGTCCCGGTGGCAGGGCTGGAGTTCGGGCCCCGGGGGTGGTTGGAACAAGCCACCGACGCCCCTGTGGCCCGACAGTGTGGGCGAGATGAGCATCAGGCAGATCGACGGCAAGACGGTGCTGTCGTATTTCAACGCCAGCACAGGAAACATGGAGGTCCGAGTGGCCAACGACCCTACGTCGCTGGGTGACGCGCCAGTGACCACTCTGGTGCAACACGACGAGTGGCCCGACCCGGCCGAAAGCCTGCCGCCTCCGTACGACAATCGGCTCGCACAACCCTACGGCGGGTACATCTCGCCCGGTTCCACACTCGATGAACTGCGGATTTTCGTCAGCCAGTGGGACACCCGTGCGCGGGTAAGCGCGCCGTACCGGGTGATCCAGTTCGCCGTCAACCCGTTCAAACCCTGATCAGAGCCCTAAATCTCGCTCTCAGTCCGCAGTGGGTCCGCAGTATCCCCTAGGGACGAAAGCAAAAATGAAGAGATCTGATTGTCGCCCCCGCTTGGTCAGCAGGACGCTGTCTGGCGCGTAGTGGCAGTACCAGCCGCCACCTCGCCAAGTTCAGCTCAGTTTTGAGTCGGAGCCAGTTCAGTAACTCCTGATCCGCGTAGACCGCGAGCCACGCTGCACGATTCGATCAACGCCGGCCCATATGTGGTCGCGCCGCACTCGCATTCCCAGCGGATGTGCGGGCCGCAGGAGCACGGGATGGTGGTGACGATCATGTGTCCCGGCAGCAGCCAGTGACCATGCGTACAGCGTTGGGGCGGTCTGTCCATCCATTGCGCGCGCGAGCAGTGCGCCCGCTCGCTAACATCAAAATTCACACGCATCACACTTCCATCCGCTCTGTCGCTAAATCCAGGGCGGTGCGCGAATCGTTACTCTTCGTTGTCTTTCGTTAATCGTGTCGTTGTGCCGAAATCGTGTCGTTGTGCCGAAGCGTTCAGTACTGCCCAGCCACACCCGATGGCGCTTAAGCCTGCGGAGCGGCGCAGTTCGGGGCTGCGATCATGACCACATGAGCGCGCGCCATCAGCCGGGCGTCCAGGTCGACATTCCTGGACTGGGTCGGGTCAACGTCGGCATACCCGGCACACCGACCGCCGACGACCCGGAGTGGGACCGCGCCCCAGGATCTATCACGGGCGATCATATTTTCGATGCCCAACACCATCACTGAGCGCCGGCATCGGTGGTCACGGCAGACACTGCCTGCCGCGGTAGTGGTCATCGTCATGCTGTTAGGAGGATGTGCACTAGTGCTGCATAAACCACATTCCGCCGGTTCTTCCAACCCGTACGAGGATTCCGCACACCCCCTGACCGACGATCAGGCCATGGCGCAGGTTGTCGAACCGGCCAAACAGATCGTCGCCGTCGCCGACTTACAGGGCGTCAGCGGTGGATTCTCGTTCGCCTCCTGCAACGACCAAGGAGAGCCGCCGTACCAGGGCACCGTCACGATCGGCTTCCTATTGCACGGCGACCCGGATGCGTATTTTCAGCAAGTCCGGGCTGCGATGATTGCTCATGGCTGGAACGACGGCCCCCCGCCGGGACAGCGTTACCACGGCACAACGCTGAACAAAGACGGCGTGACCGTGAGTATGAGTTTCGTTCCGTCCGACCACAGTTACGGACAGATCATCCTGGACGGCGACTGCCGCAATACGACCGACCATCACCACGACGGCAAGACCAACGGCACCGATATCACCAACCTGTTAACTACGCGATAAAGGCCTCGGGCCGTCACCGACTCGGCGATCGTCGGTGGTGAACTTGACTGCGGGCGATCACCGCTGCCAACAGCGTCGTTGAGCTGCGACTATGTGCGCAGCCACCGGTGCTTGCGATTGCACACGCCGAGTTCTTGGTTCGCGTCTGCCCTTTCGAGCTCGATCAGTGCCCGGACCCGACGATTTAGCCAGGTAGGGGGGCTTTCAGCTCACAGCTGGGACTTAAGTAGCGCATAGCTGCAACTACTGTTATCCCGGGCATCATGCGTCTCATGAGTGAAACATCTGAAACCCCAACCGTGCGGTCCTCGACCGCAACAGCACCGGTGCCTGCGTCCACTGACCCAGCGCCATACATCCACAAGACCCCCAAGGTCTTCCTGCTCGCGGCGTGGGTTGCCATCGTCGCGGGGATCGTCTTCATCGTCGCGGTGATTTTCTTCGCCGGCTTCGGACTCGGCAGGCACGCCGGTCACGGTGGCTTCCACCATCATCACCACCACCACCACGGGATGATGATGCATCCGCACGGCCCGGGTGGCCCCGGTGGCCCGGGTGGCGGCGGACCTGCGGTAACCCCGCAGGGTGCTCCGTCGTCGCTGCATCCGAGCGCCGGCCCCGGGCAGATTCCGTCGTCGGTCCTTCCGTCTGTGACAACGTCGCCTTAACAGGCCGGGCGGAGAATCCCGAACAGTCAACGTGCTCACGGGGTGCTAGGAGGACCCTGGCGGGCGGCTAACACACCGCTAGTAGCCCGGCGCTCTCCCCAGCGCCGGGCTACACGTCATTCGGTGCCTGCTAAACGCGCCACTACCGATTCACAGCAAGTTTGTAACCGGAAAGTTGTTGCGACGATTGCGGGTCCGTGCAGTATTCAAGACATGAGCGAAACACCTGAAGCTTCAACCCAGCCGACTTCCGTCGCCGCCGCCCCGCCGCCGGCAGAGCGAGTTAAACCGCCCAGGGTCTATCTGGCCGCGGCGTGGGTCGTCATCGTTGCCGGGATCGTCTTCATCCTGTCTGTCGTGTTCTTTACGGGGGCCGTGGTCTTTGGGACTTGTCACCATCACCATCACCACCACCACGGCATGATGTTCAAACCCGGGGGCCCCGGACAGGGGAACGGACCGTGGCAGTTTGGCGGACCCGGGGGCGGACCGTGGCAGTTTGGCGGAACGGGTGGCCCGGGGATGGCTCCACCCCCGTTCCCCGGCGGCTCGTTCGGCCCGGGTGGTCCGGCTGGCCCAGCTCAGTCGCCGACGACCAGCACTCCGGCGCCGCGCCCTTAGCGGTATTCAACCTCGCCTTACCATTTTCTTGACTCGTTCCAGAAGAGGCGCATACTGAGTTGCGTGCCCTTGGTGTCACGTGACCACCGGGCCCGCGCCCTGCAGAGGGCGCCGGGCCGTGTGGCATCACGCCCAAAGTGCTTGATGCCGATTCAGGTTCGCGATCTACATGCCGGGGTACCCGTCTGCAGAAAAGAGCCCAGTTAACGAGGAGATAGCGAAATGACGGAGCGCTACACCACAACCGACGCCGGCATCCCGGCACCCAGCGACGACGAGTCGTTGACGGTCGGCCCCGACGGCCCGATCCTGCTGCAGGACCACTACCTGATCGAGCAGATGGCCCAGTTCAACCGGGAACGCATCCCGGAACGGCAACCGCACGCCAAGGGCGGCGGTGCGTTCGGTCACTTCGAAGTGACCAACGACGTCAGCAAATACACGAGAGCCGCGGTGTTTGCGCCCGGCACCAAAACCGACACGCTGATCAGGTTCTCCACCGTCGCCGGCGAACGCGGCAGCCCAGACACCTGGCGGGATCCGCGTGGGTTCGCGCTGAAGTTCTACACGACCGAGGGCAACTTCGACCTGGTCGGAAACAACACGCCGGTCTTCTTCATGCGCGACCCGCTGAAGTTCCAGCACTTCATCCGGTCCCAGAAGCGCATGGCCGCAACTAACTTGCGCGACAACAACATGCAGTGGGACTTCTGGAGTCTCTCGCCAGAGTCGGCGCATCAGGTGACCTGGCTGATGGGCGATCGCGGTATCCCCAAGAACTGGCGGCACATGAACGGCTACAGCAGTCACACCTACAGCTGGATCAACGCCGCCGGCGAGATCTTCTGGGTGAAGTACCACTTCATCAGCGATCAGGGCATCGAGTTCTTGACCCAAAAGGAAGCCGACCGGTTGGCCGGCGAAGACGGCGACTACCATCAGCGCGACCTCTATGAGGCGATTGAGCGCGGTGATCATCCGAGCTGGACGCTCAAGATGCAGATCATGCCGTTCGACGAGGCCAAGAACTACCGGTTCAACCCGTTCGACCTGACGAAGGTGTGGCCGCACAGCGACTATCCGTTGATCGACGTCGGCAGGCTGACGCTGGACCGCAACGTCACCGACTACCACACCGAGATCGAGCAAGCCGCCTTCGAGCCGAACAACATCGTGCCCGGTACCGGGTTGAGCCCGGACAAGATGTTGCTCGCTCGCGGCTTTTCCTACGCCGACGCACATCGCGCAAGGCTGGGAACCAACTACCGGCAGATCCCGGTCAACTCACCGAAGGTCGAGGTGAACAGCTATTCCAAAGACGGGGCGATGCGGATGAAGAACGCATCGGATCCGGTCTACGCACCTAACTCCTACGGCGGTCCGCAGGCCGACCCGGCGCGCGCCGCCGAGGTGAGCTGGCACGCTGACGGGCAGATGATCCGCTCTGCGTACACGTTGCACGCCGAGGATGACGACTGGGGCCAGGCCGGCACCATGGTCCGTGAAGTTCTCGACGATGCCGCGCGGGACCGCCTGGTGCACAACATCATTGGGCACGTCTCCAAGGGCGTCCAAGAGCCGGTGCTGTCGCGGGTGTTCGAGTATTGGCGCAACGTCGACGCCGATCTGGGCAAGAAGGTCGAGGAGGGCGTCCGGGCCAACCTGGGCCAGTAAAGGTCGTCCAGCGTCGAGTTGTTGGGCGGTGTTGCCGCCGAATTCAGCGCAACCACTCGGCGTTCGCTGCAGACCGCCGCCCTGGCATGATCGGGATTCATGACGGTTGGATCGAGCATCCGGATCTCCGCTGCGGCGGTAAGCGTCAGTCTGGGTCTCGGGATAGGCTCTGGCGTCCCGGTCGCAATCCCTATTGCACAAGCCCATCCGTCGGATCCGGGGGTGGTGTCCTACGTGGTGCTCGGCAAGGGGTCGGTCGGGAATATCATCGGCGGACCGATGGGGTGGGAGTCGGTGTTCACCCAGCCGTACCAGGGATACTCGGTCGATCTCCCGGTCTGCAACAACTGGGCGGACATCGGGTTGCCCGAGGTGTACGACGACCCCGACCTGGCGTCGTTCAACGGAGCCACCACGCAGACGTCTGCGACCGACCAAACCCACTACGCCAAGCAGGCAGTCGGAGTATTCGCCAGCAACGACGCCGCGGGCCGGGCTTTCCATCGGGTGGTAGACCGAACCGTTGGTTGCTCAGGACAGACCTCGGCGATGCACCTGGATAACGGGACCACGGAGGTGTGGTCGTTCGACGGCGGGCCGGCGACCGGCACCGATGCGAATTGGACGAAGCAAGAAGCGGGCACCGATCGCCGGTGCTTCGTTCAAACCCGACTGCGCGAAAACGTTTTGCTACAGGCCAAGGTCTGTCAATCTGGCAACGCCGGGCCCGCGGCCAACGTGCTGGCCGGGGCAATGCAGAATGCGCTGGGTCAGTAGTCCTGATGGATTTGGGTACTCGTCTAACCCGTGCAGCCAGCTGCGGGAAGGGGAATATGTCGGGGCGATCTGCATGATGACAAGGTGGCGGCTATCGTGCGGATAGCTGCGCAAACAAACGGACCGCAGGGCATGCTCGGGCATGCCGGGCCCGGAGGGAGCGTGATATGACGTCCGCCGCGGCCTCGCAGCTGGATACCGCTGCCGAGATCGACAGTTCTAGGGCTGCTGCGGAGTACATCGCCGACGGCTGTCTGACCGACAGCCCGGTGGGCCGTGTCGGTCTCGAGATGGAGGCGCACTGCTTCGATCCGGTGGACCCGTATCGCCGGCCCAGTTGGAACGAAATCACCGAGGTTCTCGAGCTGATACCTCCATTGCCGGGCGGTAGCGCGGTCACCGTGGAGCCGGGCGGCGCGGTCGAGCTGTCCGGCCCTCCGGAAGACGGCGTAGTGGCGGCCACCGGCGCGATGGGCAGTGACCAGGCCGTGCTGCGAAAGGCCTTCGCCAACGCCGGGCTAGGGCTGGTTTTTCTGGGTGCGGATCCGCTGCGGCCGCCCAAACGCGTCAACCCGGGCGCGCGTTACCGCGCTATGGAAGAGTTCTTCGCCGCCAGCGAGTCCGGGGCGGCGGGTGCGGCGATGATGACGTCGACGGCTTCGGTTCAGGTCAATGTGGACGCCGGGCCGCAGGCCGGGTGGGCGTCGCGGGTACGGCTGGCGCACGCCCTGGGGCCGACGATCATCGCGATCGCCGCCAACTCGCCGATGCTAGGTGGCGAGTTCTCTGGCTGGCGGTCCACCCGGCAGCGAGTATGGGGCCAGATGGACTCGGCGCGCTGCGGGCCCGTCCTGGGCGCCAGCGGCGATGATCCCAGGACCGACTGGGCGCGTTACGCCCTCAAGGCGCCGGTGATGATGGTGAACAATCCTGACCCCGCTGCGGTCACCGATTGGGTGCCTTTCGCCGACTGGGCGGATGGCCTGGTTTTGCTCGGCGATCGCCGCCCCACCATCGCCGACCTGGAATATCACCTGACCACCCTGTTCCCGCCGGTGCGCCCGCGGCAGTGGCTGGAAATCCGCTACCTCGACAGCATGCCGGATGCCTTGTGGCCCGCAGTGGTCTTCACGTTGACCGCGCTGCTCGATGACCCCGGTCTGGCCGACCTGGCCGCCGAGGCCGTCGAACCGGTAGCCACCGCTTGGGACACCGCGGCCCGCCTCGGTCTGCAGTGTCCCAGGCTCTACGAAGCGGCCAACCAATGCGTGGCCCTGGCCGCGGACAAGGCACCGACGGAGCTCACGGATTCGATGCAGCGGCTGATCCGCAGCGTCGAGCAGGGCCGATGTCCCGGGGACGACTTTTCCGACCAGGTCATCGAACACGGCATCGCGCCCACAGTGGCGCGATTGGCGCAAGGGGGGCTGTGAGTTCCCGAGAAAGACTCGCCGATGATTTGGAGCGGGCGCGGACGCGGACGTTGCGGCTAGTCGATTTCGACGATGCCGAACTTCGTCGTCAGTACGACCCGCTGATGAGCCCGCTGGTGTGGGACCTGGCGCATATCGGGCAGCAGGAAGAGCTGTGGTTGTTGCGAGGCGGTGACCCGGATCGACCCGGGATTTTGCCGCCGGCCGTCGAAGGGCTCTACGACGCCTTCGAACACTGCCGTGCCAGCCGTGTCGATTTGCCGCTGCTGTCACCGGAGCAGGCGCGGTCATATTGCCGGACCGTGCGATCCGCCGCCCTGGACGCCCTGGATGCATTAACCGACGACCCCGCCGGTGAGCATGCGAGCTTCGTGTACGGGATGGTGGTCAGCCACGAAAACCAGCACGACGAAACCATGCTGCAGGCATTGAACCTCCGTACCGGCCCGCCGCTACTGCCCGAGACCTCCGCTTTGCCCGTCGGCCGGCCGGGGCTTGCCGGTACCTCGGCGTTGGTGCCCGCCGGCCCGTTCGTGCTGGGCGTCGACGCCGTGAGCGAACCGTACTCATTGGACAACGAACGTCCTGCCCACATCGTCGACGTGCCGGCGTTCCGGATTGGCCGGGTTCCCGTCACCAACGGCGAGTGGCAACACTTCATCGACGACGGCGGCTATGCCCAGTCGCGGTGGTGGTCCGCGCGCGGCTGGCAGCACCGCCAGGCCGCGGGCCTGACCGCGCCGCATTTCTGGAGTGCCGAAGGGCGAACGCGTACCCGGTTCGGCCGCGTCGAAGATATCCCTGCCGATGAGCCGGTGCAGCACGTGACCTACTTCGAGGCCGAGGCTTATGCATCGTGGTCCGGTGCCCGGCTGCCCACCGAGACCGAATGGGAGAAGGCGTGCGCCTGGGATCCCGGGACGAGCACCCGGCGCCGCTACCCGTGGGGAGCGCAGGCGCCATCGGACGCCGTGGCCAACCTGGGCGGCGCCGCGCTGCGCCCGGCGCCCGTCGGCGCCTACCCCGCCGGCGCTTCGGCCTACGGTGTCGAGCAGATGCTCGGCGATGTCTGGGAGTGGACCAGCTCAACGCTTCGGCCCTGGCCGGGGTTCGTGCCGATGATCTATGAGCGCTACTCGCAACCCTTTTTCGACGGCGACTACCGGGTGCTGCGCGGTGGATCGTGGGCGGTGGAGTCGGCGATCCTGCGGCCCAGCTTCCGCAACTGGGATCACCCGATCCGGCGTCAGATCTTCTCCGGTGTCCGGTTGGCGTGGGACCTCCCCGACGCCGGAGACCTCGCCTGATGTGCCGTCACCTCGGATGGCTGGGTGCTGACGTCACGATCTCCTCGCTGGTGCTCGACCCGCCGCAAGGCCTGCGGGTGCAGTCCTATGCTCCACGGAGGCAAAAGCACGGCCTGATGAACGCCGACGGTTGGGGTGTCGGGTTTTTCGACGGCGCGGTGCCCCGCCGGTGGCGCAGCGCGGCGCCGTTGTGGGGTGATGTCTCGTTCGACTCCATCGCGCCGGCCCTGCGCAGCCACTGCATGGTGGCCGCGGTGCGCTCGGCGACCGTCGGTATGCCGATCGAAGCCAGCGCCACCGCGCCGTTCACCGATGGCAACTGGCTGCTGTCGCACAACGGTGCGGTCGACCGCACGGTGCTGCCGCTCACGTCGTCGGCTGAATCAGTCTGCGACAGCGCGATACTGGCGGCCACCATCTTCTCGCGTGGACTGGACGCGCTGGGCGACACCGTCGCAGAGATCGGCGCAGCCGACCCCCTTGCCCGACTGAATATTCTGGTAGCCAACGGTTCTCGGCTCTTGGCCACCGTTTGGGGAGACACGTTGTCCATCCTGCGCCGCGACGACGGTGTGGTGCTGGCCAGCGAGCCTTACGACGACGACCTGGACTGGGAGGATTTGCCGGACCGCCAGCTTGTCGAAGTCACCGCAGAGCGCGTCACGTTGAGCGCACTCAACTAGATGAAAGGACCTTGATGACACTGTCGTTGTCAAACCACCTCGCCGCTGACTCGGCGTATCACGCGTTGCGCCGTGACGTGCTCGACGGCCTGAAGAAGGCACCGAAATCATTGCCGCCCAAGTGGTTCTACGATTCGGAAGGCAGTGAGCTTTTCGACCAGATCACCCGGTTGCCCGAGTACTATCCGACCCGTGCCGAGGCCGAGATCCTGCGTGCCAGGTCAGCCGAAATCGCATTGGCCAGCAAGGCCGACACCCTGGTGGAGCTGGGTAGTGGGACCTCGGAGAAGACCCGGATGTTGCTCGATGCGCTGCGCGACCGCGGTTCGCTGCACAGATTTGTGCCGTTCGACGTCGACGCCAGCATCCTGTCGACGACGGGGATCGCCATCCAGAGCGAATATCCAGATGTCGAGATCAAAGCCGTCTGTGGGGATTTCGAAGAGCACCTGAATGAGATTCCCGACGGCGGGCGACGTCTGTTCGTGTTCCTGGGGTCGACCATCGGCAACCTCACGCCCGAGCCGCGCGCGGAGTTCCTGGCGGCCTTGGCTGCGGTGATGCGGCCGGGGGACAGCTTGCTGCTGGGCACCGACCTGGTCAAGGACGCGGGTCGGCTGGTGCGCGCGTACGACGATGCTGCCGGTGTGACGGCCCGGTTCAATCGCAATGTGCTCGCGGTGATCAACCGGGAGCTCGACGCCGACTTCGATGTCGATGCCTACCTGCACGTGGCCCGTTGGAACACCGAAGAGGAGCGGATCGAGATGTGGCTGCGGGCTGACCGTGCCCAGCGGGTGCACATCGGGGCGCTCGACTTGACCATCGACTTCGCGGTCGGCGAGGAAATGCTCACCGAGGTGTCGTGCAAGTTCCGCCCGGACGGGGTCAGTTCCGAACTGGCTAATGCCGGACTGCGTCGTATCCGGTGGTGGACCGACAGTGAGGGTGATTTCGGGCTCTCGTTGGCGGTCAAGTGACCGGTAGCGATTCACTGGCCGACCGTTGGCGGGCGGCCCGTCCGCCGGTCGCCGGGCTGCACTTGGACAATGCGGCCTGTTCGCGCCAGAGTTTCGCAGTCATCGACGCCGCCGCCCAGCACGCGCGGTACGAGGCTGAGGTCGGCGGATATGTCGCGGCTGATGCTGCCGCACCCGTGCTCGACGCCGGACGCGCGGCGTTCTCAGCGCTGAGCGGGATGCCCGATGCCGAGGTGGTATTCACCACCGGCTCGCTGAACGCGCTGGATCTGCTGCTCGGGAGCTGGCCCGCGGACCGCAGGACGGTTGCCTGCCTGCCCGGCGAATACGGCCCCAACCTGGCCGTGATGGCCGCCCACGGATTTGAGCGTCAGCTACTGCCGACCCTTGACGACGGCAGAGTGGCACTCGACGACGCGGCGTTTGCCCTGGAAAACGAACCGCCCGATCTGGTCCACCTGACCGCGGTGGCCAGCCACAGCGGTGTCGCACAACCGGTGGCGATGATCGCGAAGCTCTGCGTCGAATTGCGGTTACCGCTGGTCGTGGACGCGGCCCAAGCACTGGGGCAGGTGGACCACGCGGTGGGTGCCGACGTCACTTATGCGTCGTCGCGCAAGTGGATCGCCGGGCCGCGCGGTGTGGGCGTCCTTGCCGTGCGCTCCGACCTGATGCAGCGGTTGAGCCCGCGGCTGCCGGCGCCGGAGTGGGCGCATCCGTTGACGGTGGCTCAGCAACTTGAATTCGGGGAAGCTAATGTCGCTGCGCGAGTCGGTTTTTCGGTGGCATTGGGTGAGCATTTGGCCTACGGACCCGAGGCGGTGCGCGCACGCCTGGCCGAGCTGGGCGGCATCAGCAGGACGGTGCTGGCTGATGTGCCTGGTTGGGCGGTGGTCGAAGAGGTCGAAGAGCCGAGCGCGATCACCACACTGGCTGCGGTCGACGGGGCCAGCCCTGCCGCTGTCCGGGCGTGGTTGTGCGCGGAACAGCGGATCCTGACCACCTACGCTTCGGTGGCACGTGCTCCGTTGGAGCTGACCGCGCCGGTGCTGCGGATCTCACCGCATGTAGACACCACGGCCGACGACCTGGAGACCTTCGCTGAAGCGCTGATCGCCGCGACCGCTGCGACTCTGGCCGGTTGAAGCCGCCTAGCCCGCCTTGTGCCCGGTCAGCAGGTAAGCGGGTAGCTTGATCCGACCCTTTTCGTCGCGGTCGTGTGGCGGCATCTGACCTTGGCCCGACTCCGCTGCCGCCGGGATATTCGCGTGAATATAGGCGGGCCGGATTTCGTCGATCTCCCAGTACTTGCACACCGCCGTGCGCAACTCGTGCTCGTCGACCTGGTTGGGCCTATTTTCCCACTCGGTGGGGAAGGCGCCATTGGCGAACACCAGCACGTAGTAGCCGGCGCCTGGGGCCGCCGCGCGGTGCACAGAACGCAGGTAGCCGTCGCGGCCCTCCACCGGCAACGAATGGAACAGCGTGCTGTCGACCACGGTGTTGAACCGGCCGTCATGGCCGTTGAACGCAGTGATGTCGGCCTGCTCGAAGCTGGCGGTGGTCAGGCCGCGCTCGGCGGCCGCCTTGGTAGCCGCCGCGACAGCGGTGGGCGTGAGATCGACGCCGAGCACGGTGTAGCCCTCGGCGGCCAGCGCCAACGACAGCTCGGCAAACCCGCAGCCAGCGTCCAGCACGTCGCTACGGAATTTGCCGGCGGCCATCAGTGCCGCCAGCTCCGGCTGCGGCTCACCGATATTCCACGGCGGCGGGCCCTCGAATCGGCCCTGCTCTCGATAGGCACTGTCCCAGTCAGGTAATACAGATGACATAGATTCCAACCTACCCCCGGTCAAAGCCCCCAATCGTGCACCGGCTCGTTGGCGTGCATGTGCTCGCAGTACCGGCGCAGCATCTCGGTCAGTGCCGCGCGCCGCGTCATCCCGCCGTCCTGCAGGGCCCGGACTGTCGACACCTGCCAGCTTGCGCCGTTGCGGCCGGTGCTGGCACGGCCCTCGATAACGCCAAGAAACCGGTCGCGGACCTCGGCGTCGACACCCCACCGGCGAAGTCCTTCGTGGGCTACCGGAAGCAATGTGTTGAGCACCAATTCCTGGGCCGTCACTTCGCCTAGATCAGGCCAGTGCAGCCGGGCATCGATGCCGTTGCGGGCTGCCTCCAGGAAATTGGCTTGTGCCGCAGCGAAACTCATCCTGGTCCACAGTGGGCTCTCCTCTTCGGACAGGCTCCGCAGCATGCCGTAGTAGAAGGCCGAGTTCGCCAGCATGTCAATGACCGTCGGCCCGGCCGGCAACACCCGGTTCTCCAGCCGCAGATGGGGGCGCCCGTCGACAACGTCGTACACCGGCCGGTTCCACCGGTACACAGTGCCGTTGTGCAGGCGTAATTCGGAGAGCTGCGGGATGCGTCCGGCGGCCAGCTCGGCCACCGGATCCTCTTCGGATACCTCGGGTAGCAGGGACGGGAAGTAGCGGATGTTCTCTTTGAACAGGTCAAGGATGGAGGTGATCCACCGTTCGCCGAACCACACCCGCGGCCGCACGCCTTGGGTCTTGAGCTTCTCGGGCCGGGTATCGGTGGACTGCGCGAACACTTCGATGCGCGTTTCAGACCAGAGCTGGTGACCGAAGAAGTAGGGTGAGTTGGCGGCCAACGCCAGCTGCGGGCCGGCCATCACCTGGGCTGCGTTCCAGTTGGCGCCGAAATCCGCCGGTGCTACCTGCAAATGCAATTGCATGCTGGTGCAAGCGGATTCGGGCGCGATGGATGTGGCCTGCCAGCTCAGCGGCTCCGGGCCGGCGATGTTGATCGGGATGTCCTCGCCGCGGGCGCTGAAGATCGAGTCGTTCAGGGCCGCGTACCGGGTCGATTCGCTCATCCAGTTGTCGTTCAGATGCTCAGGCATGAGCGTGGGCAGGATGCCGATCATCACGATGTGAGCCCCGCCGGAGTTGGCCTTGGTCTCGGCATCGTTCAGGCTGGCCCGCACTTCTGCCTCCAGGTCCAGGCCGGTGTGTCCGGGCAGTGGCCGGGGTGGCACATTGAATTCGATGTTGTAGGCACCTAATTCGGGCTGGTAGGCCGGATTTGCGATGGCGTCCAGCACGAGCCGATTCGACATGGCAGGCTGGTAGTCGGCGTCGACGAGGTTGCATTCGATCTCCATGCCGGTGAGCGGCCGCCCGGAATCGAACCTGGACTGCTCAAGCATCGTCTCGAAGACGTCCAAACACAGCCGCACCTTGCGCCGGTATTCCCGCCGATGTGCGCGGTTATACGTGGTGCGCTTGACCTCTTCGCCCACAACGCCGATGCAACAGGTTTAGCGGCGGTAGCGCAAGGCTGTCGGGCTGACCTGCGCCTTGGAACGAAGGAGTGCCAGGACCCACAGGCAACCGGATAGGTCCGGTTACCTGCCGGTCCGACGGTCGGTTAGACCATCATGGACGATGACACGAAGTGGCACAGTCCACGCCGGAGGAGACCTGTTGGCCGAGTTCCCTGAATTCATAGCCGCCATCGATCAGGGCACCACCAGTACCCGCTGCATGATCTTCGATCACGATGGCGCCGAGGTGGCCCGCCACCAGCTCGAGCACGAGCAGATCCTTCCGCGCGCCGGCTGGGTCGAGCACAATCCGGTTGAGATATGGGAGCGCACCGCGTCCGCGCTGATGTCGGTGCTGAACGCCACCAACTTATCGTCACAAGATATTGCCGCCCTCGGGATTACCAACCAACGCGAGACGACACTGGTGTGGAACCGGCGCACCGGACGGCCGTATTACAACGCGATCGTGTGGCAGGACACCCGCACCGACCGGATCGCATCGGCGCTGGAGCGAGACGGCCGTGGCGACGTAATCCGCCGCAAGGCGGGCCTGCCGCCGGCGACTTATTTCTCGGGCGGAAAGCTGCAATGGATCCTGGAGAACGTTGACGGGGTACGCGAGGCCGCGGAACGCGGCGACGCTCTGTTCGGCACGCCCGACACCTGGGTGTTGTGGAATCTGACCGGCGGTCCTCGGGGCGGCGTACACGTCACCGATGTGACGAACGCCAGCCGGACCATGCTGATGGACTTGGAGACGCTGGACTGGGACGACGAGCTGTTGTCGTTCTTCTCCATCCCCCGGACGATGCTGCCGGCGATCGCGTCGTCGTCGCCGCAGCAGCCGTACGGCGTCACAGCGGAAACCGGGCCCGTCGGCGGCGAGGTGCCGATCACCGGCGTGCTCGGCGACCAGCATGCCGCGATGGTCGGGCAGGTGTGTCTGGCCGCGGGGGAAGCAAAAAACACGTACGGCACTGGCAATTTCCTGCTGCTGAACACTGGTGAGACGATCGTGCGATCCAGCAACGGCCTGCTGACCACCGTCTGCTACCAGTTCGGGGATGCCAAACCGGTGTACGCGCTTGAGGGCTCGATCGCGGTGACCGGCTCGGCGGTGCAGTGGCTGCGTGATCAGTTGGGCATCATCAGCGGCGCTGCGCAAAGCGAGTCGCTGGCCCGTCAGGTGGCCGACAACGGTGGGGTGTATTTCGTTCCGGCGTTCTCCGGGCTCTTCGCTCCGTATTGGCGATCGGATGCCCGCGGCGCGATCGTGGGGCTGTCGCGGTTCAACACCAACGCGCACCTGGCCCGCGCGACGTTAGAGGCGATCTGCTACCAGAGCCGGGACGTGGTGGATGCGATGGAAGCAGACTCTGGTGTGCGCCTTGAAGTATTGAAGGTCGACGGTGGTATCACCGGCAACGACCTGTGCATGCAGATCCAGGCCGACGTGCTGGGCGTGGACGTGGTACGGCCGGTGGTCGCCGAAACCACTGCGTTGGGGGCCGCCTACGCTGCGGGCTTGGCCGTCGGATTCTGGTCCGACCCGTCCGACCTACGGGCCAACTGGCAAGAGGACAAGCGATGGACGCCGACGTGGGACGACGACGAGCGCGCCGCTGGTTACGCCGGCTGGCGTAAGGCCGTGCAGCGGACCCTGGATTGGGTCGACGTCTCCTAGATTGCGTTGCGACTGCGCGTGAAAAATGCCCGCCGACAATCGAGCCGGCGGGCATTTCACTTGCGGTCAGTCCTCGCCGAGGATGCCGTAGACCTCACGTCGCGCATTGTTGAGGATCTCAACGATGCGCTGCTGCTGCTCGGCGGTAGCGGTGTGCGCAGACTGCGCAACCGCACCGAACAACTGGCGCACGGCCGCCCGCAGGTTCGTGTGGCCCGGGGCTTCGCCTTCGACGATCTCTTCCCACGGTGGGGTTTCGACCTTCTCGGCGACCGCGCGGCCCTCGTCGGTGAGCTCGAAGAGCTTCTTGCTTCCGTCGGATTCGCTTGCGGTGATCAGGCCTTCGTCGGCAAGCAGCTGAAGGGTCGGGTACACCGAGCCGGGGCTGGGACGCCAAAGTCCGTTGCTGCGTTCGCCGATCTGCTGGATCATCTCGTAGCCGTGCATCGGCTGCTCGGCCAGCAGCGTCAGAATGGCGGCCCGCACGTCACCGCGCCGACTGCGGCCGGGGCCGCCACGACGCGATCCGCCGCGTCGGCCGCCACCAAAACCGGGCCCGAAACCGGGACCGAAGGCGGGGCCGAAACCAGGGCCGAAGCCGGGGCCGAATCCGAACGGCCCCTCGTGTCCGCCCGCGTGGTCGCGGAGGTGTTCGCGGAATTCCTGCCGGGCCGCTCGCCTGGCGCCGTGCAAAGCACTTCGCTGTACGGGACCGGGTCCAAACCCGAATCCGAAGCCTGGCCGGCCGGCGAATGGCTCGCCGGGAGGAGTGAATGGGTAGTTCATGTATGTAGTCCTTACGTCTCTTGAGGTAGCGCACCGGTTGTACGCTTCTGGTGTATCACGATATATCGTTAACTAACGCGATGCAACGGTTTATTTGCGGCGGGGCTTGTCGAGGTGGACTCCCGCAGGTCAGCGCGGCCGGTGCGAGAGGCCCGTTTGCATCTGGCAGTCAACGGGTAGCACCTGTTTGATGGACGGGAATGATCAGCGCCTCACGATGGACAGCCGAACCCAGCACTCAACTGAGCTGGCACAAGGCGAAAACCGTCGTGGCCGCAACGTGTGGCTCTGGGTGAACTGGGGCCTGGCGCTGTCGACGGTGCCGGCTGCGGCGATTGTCATGCTTTTTGCGCTCGGCGCCGTGATGAGTACCGATGGCTGCAGCGGTCGCGTATGTCAGGACTTAGGCCGCGGCGGGATTGACTTCGACCTCGCGTTCTACGGAGCGCCCGCGGTGGCCTTCATCGTCATTGTGATCTCGTTTTTCACCGCCAAGCGCCCTGGAGGTATCACGGTTCCGCTGTGCGGATGGGCGTTGTTGGTCGCTGACGTCGCCGTTATGGCGGCTACGGTCGCTTAGAAATTAGTGCGGCGGCGAGAACCCGCCGGTATTGGGCCCTTGCTGGGGCCACCGCTGGGA